>JAEEGL016136589.1_pt1 | contig 11960 bp, 10 predicted proteins | sample 9134231 | NCBI WGS metagenome assembly JAEEGL01 (sample SAMN16246548, study PRJNA631951) | gut metagenome | biome: gut microbiome; feature: rumen; material: fiber-attached | host: Bos | place: Iran: Karaj | collected 2018-10 | reverse complement strand
CCCGTGTACCGCACCGGCATTCTCCTCTCCGAGCAGCTCACTCATTGCTACACCCGTGAGAATAAAGCCGATCTGGCTCATGGATGAACAGGCAAGAGTACGCTTCAGATTCGTACTGAACACACCCAGTACAGCGCCGGTTGCCATCGTGACCATGGCAAACACGAGCATAACCCTCCCCCAGACTGCATCGTGCAGAAAGACCTGTGCCGACAGGACCAGGATTCCGAAAATGCCCGCCTTGGTAATAATACCGGAAAGCAGAGCAGATGCTGTTGCCGGCGCGACAGGATGTGCGGCCGGAAGCCAGGTATGCAGCGGCCACATGCCGCATTTGGCGCAGAATCCGAATGCCGTCAGGATCCCGGCGATGTACAGCCTGCTGCGGTTTTCATAGACCGGCGCAAGCTCTCTGAGTGCCGAGATGTTGACCGTACCGAACATGTTCTGCAGCATGAACAGGCCCATCAATGTCACAAGTCCCCCGATCACTGCAAAAGCGAGGTAACTGTCTGCGGCGTGCATGGCGCCGGGGGTCTCCTCATGGGCAACCAGAGTCCACGAGGCCACGCTCATCACCTCGAAACACACGAGCAGGGTATAGAAATCCGCTGCAAGGAACACGCCCAACGTTGCTCCTTCTGTAATCAAATAATAGAGATAGTAGCGGCTTTTGTGCTCTGCATGCCCAAGATATTCCTGTCCGAAAACTGCGCTGCCGAACCACAGGACCGTACCCATCAGACATAGGATCCAACGGAGACCGTCCAAAGTAAAACCAAGGCCGAGACCGCAGACTCCCGAAAAATCGAAACGGATCTCCTGTCGGAAGCCTGTCAGCACCAGTCCAAGAACTGCCAGCAGCTCAATCGTCGGTACAAGCCAGCTGGCCAGAGCCCGCACATGAAGCAGCTGTGTCTCACCCTGTTTTTCTCCCTCAGTGCCGGAAAACCAGCATACGAGACCTCCCAGCACCGGCAGCAGCACCAGCACCGGCAGCAGGAAAGAAGATATCGTCATATCTTCGCCCCCTCCTTTCAGATCAGTCCGGCTGCAAAAGCGCCGAGAACCCTTTGCAGAAGCGGCATAAAGGCAATCAGTATCATACCAAGACCTGCACAGATCTCCAGCGCAGTCTTCATCCGAAAGCCGGGGTCACTCAGTTTACTGAGGGCTTCCAGATCAAAATGTTCCGGAGGGAACCAGGCTTCCAGAACCAGGCTGAGCAGATACATGCCTGTCAGAAAAGCTGAAATTGCAAGTGCAGCACAGCCGGTAATCGCCAGAGCTGACCCCTGTCCTACAGCCGCCTCGGCAATTGCCCATTTGGATGCAAAGCCGCAGAGGGGCGGAATTCCGATCAATCCGAGGGATGCGATAGTGAAAACCGTGAAAATGATCGGTGTTTTCTTCGCATAGCCTGTATATTGAAAGACATATTCCTGCACACCTTCGGGCATTTCTTCTGTACGGCAGAGCAGGGCCCCTGCGCAGAAGAAGAGCGCAATCTTCAGAGCGCTGTGCGCAATCATATGAAGGATAGCGGCAGTCAGTCCCGCTCCGCTGCAAAGAGCCGCACCAAGCAGCATGTAGCTGAGGTTCGACACGGTGGAATAAGCAAGTCGCCGTTTGAGATGCTGCATGCGAAGCGCCATGGTCGACCCGTACACGATCGTAAAAGATGTCACTGCGAGCATCGTGTCCTGTGCAAAAGTCCCGGACAGGAAATCCGCTCCGTAACCAAAATACAGTAACCGCAAAATGGCGAAGATTCCGGCGTTTACTACTGCGACCGCATGCAGAAGAGCTGTAACCGGCGTCGGTGCCACACCTGCAGACGGGAGCCAGCCGTGAAACGGAAAAACGGCAGCCTTGACACCAAAGCCGAAAAATCCCAGCAAGAACCCCGCACAGAGCAGTCCTTCATGTCCCGCTGCCAGCGTCCGATTCAGTCCGCCTCCACTCTGAAACGCCAGGGATCCATAGCTGGACAGCACCATCATACTGACAAAAGCAAGCGCTGCCCCGCTCATGGAATAGAGCAGGTATTTTAAGCCGGCGGCTTTGGCAATTCCGTCCATTTCATGCATCACCAACGGAAGTGTGCAGAGCGTAAGCAGCTCATAGAACAGATAGAGGGTGAAGAGGTTTGCCGACATGGCAATACCGAGTACCACGCCGTATGTCATGGTGAAAAACGCGAAAAAGCGGTTCTGAGCGTGGTCATGCTGCATGTACTCGAAGGCATAAAGATCCGTAATCGGCCAAAGGATTGCAACAATCGAAACAAACACCGCACTCAATCCGTCCACATGCAGCGCAAGGGTAAAGTTTTCCCCGAAGATTCTGGCAAAAGCAAAGCCTGTCTCCGGTTTTGCCAGTAGGCAGAACAGCAGCATGCAGATGGCCGCCGCAGAGACGACAGAACACAGGCTCAACACATAGACATTGCGTCGGTGTGTATCTTCAATTGGCTTGATCAGCATACCGAGGCCGCCCAGAAAAGGAACAAGAATCAGCAGGAGAATTAATATCTTCATGTTTCTATCCTCCTTAAACGATCCCCGCTGCCAGTCCGGTCAGCCAGCCGAGCAACTGCGAGGGAAACAGCCCGAGAAGCAGTGCCGCCGCAGCAAGCACACACAGTGGCAGTCGAATACAGTTTCCGCACTCGATACGCTCATATTCAAAATCCTCACCCGGGAAAAAACCGTGGCTGACTGGAGGCAGCAGATATCCGGCCGTAAGCAGAGCCGAAACCAGCAGAACCGCCGCTCCGATCCAGCCTGTAGCCGAGAAGGCGGAAAAGCTTCCTTCGGCGAGATACCACTTGGAGACAAAGCCGGCAAACGGCGGAATTCCGATCAGGGAAAGCCCGGCGACGGCAAAACAGAACAGCGCCAGCGGCATGCTGCGGCCGATGCCCTCCAGCTGTTCCACCCGGGTTTTCCCGGTCTTGCAGATAAATGCACCCGCGCAGAGGAAGAGGCATACCTTTGCCACTGAATGGAAGATTGCCTGCAGAATTCCTCCGGCAAACCCTGCTGTGTTCATCAGCATCAGTCCGAACACCACATAACTTACCTGGGATACGGTGGAATAAGCGAGCCGTTTCTTCAGAAGCTTTTCTTTATAGGCCAGCATGCTGCCCGTAAACACGGTAACCAGCGCCAGCACGAGTACGGTGTACTGAACATAAGTGCCTCGCAGCGCTTCTGTCCCGTACAGGAAATACACGGTGCGCAGAATTCCGAGAACACCACCTTTTGTAATCACACCGGAGAGTACGGCGGACGCCGGTGCAGGTGCTTCGGGATGCGCAGTAGGCAGCCAATCGTGCAATGGGATCATACCTGCCTTGCCTCCGAACCCGATGATCATCGCCAGAGCAGCAGCGAGCAGCAGTGGAGTAGCCCCGCCCTGCAGTGTCCCCCCCGCAGTGAAAACCGCTTCGTTTGTCGCCGGGTATACAACAAAGAAACCGAAGAGCGCCAGCGCCGCACCAAAGAGAGAGTATCCCAGATACTTCATGGCAGCTCTGCGGGAGGCTTCCGTTCCTTCATGGAGCACCAGCGGGAACGAGAAGAGTGTCATCGCTTCATAGAAGAGGTAAAAGGTCAGAAGATTTCCGGCATAGCAGAGTCCAAGCATCGCACTGAGCGTCAGGAGATAGAAAAAGTAATAACTCTCCCGCTTCTCATGCAGGTACTCAAAGCCAAAAATGCCGGCAAGCAGGAACATAACCGCGAACAGCACCGAAAAGATCTGCCCGATGCCGTCCAGTGAGAAGAGCAGCACCATTTCCGGCAGGCATGGAATGCGCAGGCTGTCTTCGGTTATCAGAGCGGCGCAGAGCACGAGCAGGAGCTCTGCCGTCATAAGACTGATAAGCAGTTTTTTCTTTGCCTGTCTGCGCGCGCAGAAGGCTGCCGCCAGAGGCAGCAGAATCGGGAAAAGCATCAACGAACTCATTTTTCCCTCCTTATAAAAGCGCAACGCCCTGCATCAGGAGCCGCATGAACGGTTCCGCAAAGCAGCCAAGCAGAATCACGGCAAGACTCATCCCCGCGACAGCGATCCAGAACGCTGTTCCCGGGCTGTACAATCCGTGATCAAAGGACTCTCCGTTCGGTCCCTTCGGCTCTTCTCCGCCTTTCCAGATTTGGAGAATGGCCGGAAGATAATACCATGCGTTCAACAGACTGGAGATTGCAATTGCCGCAAGGGCTGTAACCATCTGCCACTTCGGGATTCCGTCCGCCAGAGCTGCCTGCCCGAGCACCAGTTTGGTCACAAATCCTGCCAGCAGCGGCAGACCGACCATGGACAGTCCTCCAATCGTGAAGCCGATTCCGGCAGCTCTGCAGCGCCGTCCGGCTCCCCGAAGATAATACAGTTTCTTCTGATGACCGGAAGCCTGAATCAGACCGCCGGCAGAAATAAACAGAAGTGGCTTGGTAAATGCATGCGCTACTATCTGGAAAATTGCAGCCGCGATACCCGCCTGGGTACACAGTCCAAGGCCAAGGTAGATATATCCTACCTGTGCTACCGAAGAATATGCGATCATGCGCTTGGCATGGTTTTCCCGGACAGCCCATACGGAGCCATAGACCATCGCGCCGGCTCCCAACACAAGCAGCACCGAACCGACACCCAGCGAGCCAACTTCCTGCGGCGTAAATACCCGGCATATGATCTTGATGAGCAGGATCATATAGCCCTTGAGTACGACACCGGACAGGATTGCCGAAGAAGCGGTTGTGGCGCTGCCGTGTGCGGTAGGCAGCCAGGTGTGGAACGGGAAAAGGGCGCTCTTAACGGCGAGGCCCACGCACATCATTCCGGCCAGTACCGCAAGAGGATATCCATAGGAACCGGTGGCAAACAGCCTCGTCACTGCCGGAAGAAGGTTGGGCATCAGCAGATGTCCGGTGATGGTATAGAGCATGGCCACACCGAAGAGAAACACACCACTTCCGACCAGGCTCATGATCAAATAGCGAATCGTCGCCACGATTGTCTGTCCACTGTCCTTCGCCATAACGATGCTGCAGGCAGCAATGGTGTTGATCTCGATGAAAACATATCCCGTGAACATGTCGTTGGTATAGCTCAGGGCGAACAGAGAAGCGGCCAGCAGATCCATCATGATATAGTAGAGATTCTGCTTCTCAGGAAGAATATCCTCTTCGAGATCCTTCCCGCCTCCAAGCAGAGAGAAGAACATGACAAGGCAGAACACTGTACACAGCAGCGACTCGATCGGCCCTGCACGCAGTTCGTTGCCCCATGGCGCTGGAAAGGCACCCATGGCATAGCGGAAATATGCGCCACGCCCCGCCGTTCCCAAAAGGACCGCCGCATTCATGGCTCCGCATACCAGCAGCATCAGCAGGGTAAGTCTCCTTGCCTTTTTCCCTGTCCTGATCAGTGTAGTAAGGATGCCGCACAGAAGGGCCAGAAAAATACAGAAAAACGGAAAATTTTCATAAAATACCCGCATCGTTCAGTCCTCACTTTTCTGCGCCTGCATCATTATCTCATCAATATTGAGAGAGCGATACTTTTTATAGAGGCGCTGAGTCAATGCCAGGCTGAATGCAGTGAATGAGACGGAAACCACGATGCCGGTCAGGACAAGCCCGGCGGGGAGCGGAGAGGAATAGGTCTCCATCGTTGCAGGGACAGAAGGGTCCGTGATGATCGGTGCCATTCTGCCTTCCACATAGCCTGCACTGGTGAGGAAGAGGAAGATCGCACTGTCCATAAACCCCATAGAGACAACCTTTTTGAAGAGGTTGCGGTTAAAAAGCATACCCGCCAGTCCTACAACAAACAGGATGACCGATGCCGTTTCAAATCGGTTCTCGAGAAGGCTGCGCAGCAATCCGCTCACTTCCATTTCACAGCTCCCCCCTTCCGAAGTAAGTATAGAACGCATACATCGTGCAGGCGACCTCCAGGCCGACCGCGATATTGATTGGCAGGATGATTCCTGCAGATAGAATGCTCCCCGGCTTACCCAATGGGATAATATTCTCCAGTCCGTTCGCTCCCACATAGATCGTATAGCAGATCAGCACCGCATACAGGATCAAGGCTCCAACCTTGATGACATGATAGACGCTGTGATTAAAGAAACGCCGAACACGGGATACTCCAAAAGCGTTCTCACAGAGAATCAGTGCTCCGCCCAGGATGCTGCCTCCCGCAAAACCGCCCCCCGGAGAGAGGTGACCGTTACAAAGGATATACAAGCCATAAAGCATAACAACCGGCATAAGAACCGTCGCAAGATGTCCAAGAATCTGGCTTCTTTCACGATTATCCAGTATATCGCTGAGTGCCAGTTCCTTTTCGTCTTCCTCTTTGGTGTTGTTCCTGTCTGCTTCAAGCAGCATGATGACCGCTGTCGCACCCAGGAAGAGCACACAGCTCTCGCCATATGTATCGAATCCTCGATAGACCAGAATGATGTTCGTCACCAGATTCGTCGCGCCGACTTCTTCTACACCTTTTTCAATATAGCGTCTGACAGTCTGGTTCTCCGTCGGCACATCCGTTCCGCCAAAACGCGGCAGAGATGCCACCGTCACGAGCATCAGCATCACAAAAAGCAGACAACTGGCGAGGGCAAAAGCCCGGCTTAGCCAGCGTACGGCACTTCTGCCGGAGCCGCGAAGCAGAGACGGTCCTAACTTTCCGCTCTCCGTTTCCGCTTTGACCGAGCTCCGGTTGTCCTCATGTGCTGCAGGTTCCTTCAGAGGGAGGCTTTCCCCTTCCACCCAGCATTCGAGCTTTTCATACCAAAGCGGTTTTTTCATTCTTCATCCTCCGTTCCGTCAATCCGATGCATTCTGCGCAGAGCGAGCAGAAAGAGGATCGTGTCGATACCGACACCGACAGCTGCCTCGGTGATGGCCAGATCCGGTGCCTTCAGAAGAAGCCAGATAACGCTGAGCATAGTACCGAAAGCTGCATAAATAATGACTGTCGGAAGAAGACGCCGGGTGAAATTAGCCGCAACTGCGCAGACGATCAGACCCAGCATCAGTAACAGTTCAACCGTCTGCATCATTTCACCTCGCAGTGTTTGTCGTAGTGTGGATTGCTCATCAGTTCTGCCTTGCTGATCCGGTGCGTCGATACCGGGCTGGTCAGCCACTGGAATGCCAGAATCAGAAGAATCTTCGCACTTGCCCAGCCCAGACCGCGAAGCAGAATCATTCCCGCAAAAATCAGCAGCGTGCCAAGTGTATCGATAATCGCGGCTGCGTGAATACGGCTGAGTACGTAATCCATCCTATACACACCATACATGGCAACGCAGCAGCAGATCACCCCGAGTCCGACCATGATTGCCGCCAGTATTTCCCTCAGCATCATTGTTCACTCTCCGTTTCTGTCTCCGCTTTTCCCTGCTCTTCTACACGAATATGCAGAATCTTGTTCTGTACAAACCGGCAGAGGACAATCACCATCAGAAAACTCAGAAGGGCAAAAACGAGCCCGACGTCCAGAATATAGTCTGCCCCGATGAAGATCGCCAGGATCACAATCATATTCACTCCCAGAGTACCGATCATGTTCGCTGCAACGATTTTATCCGTAAAGCGTTTGCCCAGCACTGCATAAAGGAGGGAAAGAAGAATCAGCACACCGAGCAGTCCAAGGGCAACCAGCAGCGTTCTCTGCATAAACAGACTCATTCCATTTCCTCCTCTGCATTCTTCGCCATGTTCCGGCATCTCTCTTCCAGTGCAATCAGCCGCCGGTTCAGGTCACTGTCCGGCGTTCCCTCAGCAAAGTCCGCGTTCAGCGCATGTACAGTCAGTATACTGCCATCGATCCCGACGGTATAGGTACCCGGTGTGATGGTGATGGAATTTGCCAGGATCGTCTGAGAAAAGCCTCTGTGCAGCCGGCTGTCAAAATGGAAGATTCTTGGATGCACTTTTCCGCAGCCCGGAGAGAGAATGACTCTGATTGTCGCCAGATTTGCTCTGATAATTTCGACTAACAGGCGGGCAAAATAACAGATCAGCTGCCATGCCAATTTCATGATCTTCCTGCCTCGTTCTTCCGACCATCCGCAGATCTTTACCGCAAAGACTGTGACCGCCGCAGAAAAAACAACGCCGAATCCGATCACATCTGCAGTACATCGTCCGTTAAACAGCAGCCAGAGGGCAAAGAAAAATAAAAACATCAGCATATGCTATCCTCCGTATATTTCCGTATTCGTATATTTCTTTTTTCTGTAATGTATCTTGTTTTCTGCACGCTGTCAAGTAGCTGAATTTCACCTTAATCTGAACACCTCAAGTGTCTTTTTTGATCCACTGTCGCAGGACGAAAGAACCCGGCAGCCCAAATGATGGTCTGCCGGGCCGTTTGTCCCTACAGTTTTTTCCGGATGGTCAGGATGTTTTGTCCATCCCGGTATTCATATCGGACTTCATCCATGCTCTTCTTTACCATATAGACCCCGAGGCCGCCGATTCTCCGCGCGTGTGCAGGAAGCGTAGTGTCGGGATCCTGGCGCTCTAACGGGTTGAAGGGCATTCCGCTGTCAGTAAAGGTAATTTCTGCCGCAGGAGGGTCACGTTCCAGCCTGACCCGTACCGTGACGTCTCCCTCTCCAGGTGCGTAAGCATAGCTCGCTATGTTGACAAACAGTTCTTCCGCTGCCGTGTCGATCTGTGTGAGGACCTTTTCGGAACAGGTCGTCGAATTCAGCTTTTCATCTACAAAAGCCAGAACACGATTCAGATTGTCATTTCTGGCCTCAAGGGTCAGTTCATCTGTTTCTTCTCTCTTTTCCTGGCCGTAATAGTACATGCTGAGCATGGTGATATCGTCAAACTGCGGTGCCTTTCCGACGAATGCATCGATGCTCTTCCTGACCTCTTTCAACAGCTCTTCCGGTGAGGCCTCAGGATTGCGATTCAGTGCCTCCAGCATCCGATCCGTCCCGAAGAGTTCCTCTTCCGTGTTCGTAGCCTCAGGCACGCCGTCTGTGTAAGCAAACAGTTTATCTCCGGGATGCATCTCGAAGCTGTGCTCCCGAAAGAGCAGGTTTTCCATTGCAGCCACCGCCATCGAATGTCGGTAAACCGCAAGTTCGTACTTTCCGTCCTTTCGGCAGATTACCGGATGCTCGTGACCTGCATTGGCGGCCACTCCTTTCCCTGTGGAAAGCTCAAGAATGGCAAGCCAGACTGTGACAAACATTCCGGATTCATTGCCGTCACAAAGCTGGTTATTGACGTTGTAGAGGATTTCGGCAGGGCTGTCGCCCATCAGTGCACGGTTTTTGATCAGCGTCTTTGCAATTACCATGAACAGTGCCGCAGGTACCCCTTTCCCTGAGACATCCGCCATCACCATAGCCAGATGATCGTCATCAATCAGGAAGAAATCATAGAAATCGCCGCCAACTTCCTTAGCCGGTGTCATGCTGGCATAGATGTCAAAATCCTTGCGATCCGGGAAGGCCGGGAAAACGCCCGGAAGCATCTCCGTCTGGATCTGTTTGGCCACATTCAGCTCGGTACTGATGCGTTCTTTCTCTGCCGTGACGGTGGTCAGGTGTTCCACATAGCTGGTGATCTGTTCTTCCATTCGATCGATGGAATGCGCCAGAACGCCGATCTCATCATTGCTTCGGATGGTATCGGTCAGTTTTTTCTGTGCCGTGACGTTCTCTTTGGCGAACCGGCTCGCTTCATTGGTAATTTTCTCGATGGGCTTGATCAGCTGGTCGCTCAGGTAAGCACCTACACCTGCAATTTCCAGCGCTGCGAGTACAAGCAGTGTTCTGATCACGTTGGAGATGAATCCGTTCTGCAAAGCCCGGATGTCATCCAGTTGCCGCTGTACACAGATGATTGCTCTGGTGCGCTGTTCCGTATCCTTCACAGGCACCATGGCCGTGATATGATGTCCGGCGCGGCTGTACTCTTTTCCGTTGAGCAGGAGCAGTTCGTGGTCTGAGACTCCCTCATACAGATTCCGGTATTTCAGTCTGTACTCATCATTGGTTGTTTCTCTGACATAGCCAAGCGCATAAGGAGTATACTCGCTGTCCCAGCGCACGGTAGAATAGATAAATGTAATATGGCCATAATCGCTCAGATCCGGCTTGATCACATAGATGAAGGTCGCATCGAAGGCGTTGCACAGCTGATCCAGGCGTGCCCATATTTCCCGGTATTCTTCGCTCTCGCTTCCGAGCTTCACAACCTCATCAAACTCATCGCCGTCAATGACAAATGCCGCCGCATGTGCGACCTGGAAGGCATCTTCCGTATACTGATCAAAGAGAGAGTCGCTGGTAGCTCTGTAGCCGATGACGCTGATGATAAGAGTGAATACAGTCAGAAGGAACACTATCACCAAAATGCTTTTAAATGCTATGCTCCTGCTGATCCTGCTGAAAAAACTCATATCTGTCCGTTCTCCTCAGTTGCCGCTGAAGGCTGGCTTTCTCCGTCCGGTTTCAAGTATCGCTGATCTTTTTCTTACCTGATTATTATAATGGTTTCCCCCTGATTCGGCAAGAAAAATCTGTGTGTCACATCTGTCCCGACCAGTGCCTCAAAGAAACACCATCCAGCCACAAAAAAGCCCCCGCCGAAGCGAGGGCTTTCCACAAGAGAATCTGTTTCAAATGTTCCTCATCCGAGGCTTTTGTCTTTACCACAGGTATTTCAGGACGAGTATGATTCTCAGACACCGAAAAGCAGGTCACCGTAGGTTGGGAAAGGCCAATAGCTGGCTGCCGTCAAGGTCTCGGCCTCGTCACAGAGCGCACGGAGCTCCGCCATTCTGCAAAGGACCTCATCCCGAATATGGAAAGCCTGTTTTGTGTTGTCCCCTTCCAGTGCCAGCACGCTCCGCTCCAGCACTTCCGTGGCATCGTCGATGCCGTCGATGAGCACAGAGAGACGCCTGACCTGTTTGGTCTCATAGCTGCAGGCGAGCTCCGGTGCGGCTGCCTTCTTCGCAATCAGCGTCCCAGACAGATCTCCGCAGTAGCGAACCACTGCCGGGAGGATCTCTTTTCTCGCCATGTCCACCATGGTCAGAGCCTCGATCCGTACCGTGCGGACGTAGTTTTCCATGGAGATCTCATAGCGGGAGTGGAGCTCCGCCTCGGTGTAAATTCTGTGACTGGTAAGCATCTCCACATTGCTCGGATTCAGGACCATCTGCAGTGCATCCGGGGTCGTGCGCAGGTTCTTCAAACCTCGGACTTCTGTGGCTTCCTTAATCCAGGCGTCGTCATAGCCGTTGCCGTTAAAGAGAATCCTCTTATGCTTCTTGATGGTCTCACGGATCAGATCATGCAGGCAGGTGTCAAAGTCACCCTCGCAGTTTTCCAGCTGATCGGCAAACTGCCGGAGCGATTCGGCAACTGCGCCATTAATCATGACGTTTGCACAGGAGATAGAGTCGTTGGAACCCACCATGCGGAACTCGAACTTGTTGCCGGTAAAAGCAAAGGGAGAGGTGCGGTTACGGTCGGTGGTGTCGCGGTTGAAGCGCGGCAGCACATCCGCTCCCAGACGCAGACGGTGCTTTTCCGTTCCGGCATAAGGTCTGTCGTTCTCGAGTGCATCCAGGACTGCCGTCAGTTCGTCCCCGAGGAACATGGACACCACAGCGGGAGGCGCTTCATTCGCGCCAAGGCGGTGGTCGTTTCCGGCGGAGGCAACGCTCATCCGGAGCAGTCCCTGATACTCATCCACTGCCTGGATAACTGCCACCAGGAACAGCAGGAACTGGGCGTTCTCATAGGGAGTTTCACCGGGGCTGAGGAGGTTTACACCTTTATCCGTCGCCATGGACCAGTTGTTGTGCTTGCCGCTGCCGTTGACCCCGGCAAAGGGCTTTTCGTGCAGCAGGCAGACCAGCCCGTGCCTGCGTGCAACCTTCTTCATGATCTCCATGGT
>JAEEGL015114512.1_pt1 | contig 11960 bp, 11 predicted proteins | sample 9134231 | NCBI WGS metagenome assembly JAEEGL01 (sample SAMN16246548, study PRJNA631951) | gut metagenome | biome: gut microbiome; feature: rumen; material: fiber-attached | host: Bos | place: Iran: Karaj | collected 2018-10 | reverse complement strand
TCCGATCTCTACCTGGATCTCCACGCAGGGTCACATCCCCAGTGTCATCTTCGTTCTGGCTCAGTTCGCAGTTTCCACGCTGATCTGGTACCCGTTCTTCAAGGCGTATGAGAACCAGAAGCTGAAGGAAGAGGCTGCTGAAGAAGCAAAATAATCAATTATCTGTCGTGTTCGAAACGCTGTCGTATGGCTTATGGTCAGCGACAGCGTTTCTTTATCAAAAAGGAGAAACAAAATGAGTGAAAAGACAATGACGCCTGAAGAAAAGTACGAACACATCATCATGCAGGCAATGGACATCATCATGAATTCCGGTGATGCCAGAAACTTTGCGGCCCAGGCTTTCGACAAGATCGTCGAAGGCGATTACGAAGCCGCCAGAGCACTGATCAAAGAAGCTGAAAAAGTACAGACAGCTGCCCACGTCACCCAGACCGAAATGATCCAGGGCGATATCCGCGGCGGCGATGAAAAGATGGAATATTCCGTGCTGTTTGCACACGCGCAGGATACACTCATGACCATTCAGGTCGAGATCAACATGACCAAGAACTTCCTGAAGTATGCAGAAGCGATTGATAAAAAGATTAAGGGTGAATAAGATGGCCAAAATGTCCAAGGTAAACGGTCTTCGCGAGGACTTCCTCTGGGGCGGCGCTTTAGCGGCCAACCAGATGGAAGGCGCCTGGAAGGAAGGCGGCAAGGGCTGGTGTCTGGCCGACATCAACCGCGCCCAGTACGACATCGATCCCAAGGATCGCTACAACATGGAAATCGACACGGCCTACATCGAAAAGGCGATGGCCGAAGACGATCTGCTCTACCCCAAGAGAAGAGGCATCGACTTCTATCACACCTATGAGGAAGATATCAAACTGCTTGCCGGTTCCGGCATGAACTCCTTAAGAACTTCCATCAACTGGGCGAGGATCTTCCCGAATGGCGATGACGCAGAGCCCAACGAAGAGGGCCTGGCCTTCTACGACAGGCTCTTCGACTGCATGATCGAGAACGGCCTTGAGCCTCTGATCACGCTGAGCCACTATGAGATGCCGCTGAACCTGGCCCTGAAATACAAGGGCTGGTATTCCAGAGAACTCGTCGACTTCTTCGTGAAGTACTGCGAAGTCTGCTTCAAAAGATACAAGGGCAAGGTCAAGAAGTGGATCGTGGTCAACCAGATCAACCTGATCATCCACGAGAGCTTCAACCATTTAGGCATCGCCGCCGACAAGGTCGACAATCTCCTGGAAGCCAAGTATCAGGGCGTTCACAACGAGATGGTGGCCTGCGCCAAGGCGACGAAGATCGGACACGAAGTCGATCCGGAAAACGAAATCGGCATGATGTTCTGCTCGAACCTGACCTATCCGTGCTCGCACAGACCGGAAGACGTCTTCTGGAACATGCGCCATAACCAGATGGAATACCTCTACGGCGACGTCATGGTCAGAGGCTATTACCCGGGCTATGCGCTGAGACACTTCGACGACAAGGGCGTCCATGTCGAGTTCTATCCGGGCGACGAAGAAGCCCTCAAGGAAGGCACCGTCGACTTCGTCTCGCTCAGCTACTACTACACGAGGCTTTCCGGCGAGGAACCCTACCTGCACACCGAGCTCGGTCAGGTGACCAATCCCGACATCCCGGCTTCCGACTGGGGCTGGAGCATCGACCCGATCGGCCTTCGCATCTGCCTCAACGAATACTGGGACAGATACCAGAAACCGATCTACATCACCGAGAACGGCCTGGGAGCCTACGACAAGGTCGAAGAGGACGGATCCATCCATGACGACTACCGCATAGACTACCTCAGAGAGCACATCAAGGCTTTCGAAGAGGCGGTCAAGGACGGCGTCGACCTCAGAGGCTACTACCCCTGGGGACCGATCGACATCATCTCCTGCTCGTCCAGCGAGATTGAGAAGCGCTACGGCTTCATCTATGTCGACTATGACAACTATGGCAACGGTACCGGCAAGAGAAGTCTGAAAGACTCCTACTACTGGTATCAGAAGGTCTGCGCTTCCAACGGCGAAGACCTCGGCTAACAAAAAAAACCGAAACGGCTGTCTGAAAGACCGGACAGCCGTTTTTAAGAAAAGAAAGGCAAACGATATGGAAGAAACCATCAGGGAATATTTCAGTGCCTGGATCGGCAAGGATGCCGAAACAGTGAAGCGCGTCTTTGCGGATGACATCATCTACAGCGAGTGTTACGGACCCGAGTACCATGGTTTAAACCAGATTCTGCGCTGGTTCGATGATTGGAATAAAGAAGGTTCGGTGCTTGAATGGCCGATCAAAAGGACGATCGAAAAAGGAAACACGATCGTCGTCGAGTGGTATTTCAAGTGCGATTACCGAAACAGGGTGTCCGGCTTTGACGGCGTGACGATTGCCGACTTCAATGACGAAGGAAAGATCGTCCGCTTAAGCGAATTCCAGTCGAAAGCCGACCACGTCTATCCATATGAGTAAAGGAAGGAGACAATCATGAAACAGCTGAAAGACGGTTTTCCCGAGGGCTTCCTCTGGGGCGGCGCGATCGCGGCCTGTCAGGCCGAGGGCGCCTGGGATCTGGATGGCAGAGGTCCGTCGACCTCAGACATCCACAGATATGACGACCACATGGATCAGGCCCACATCGAAAAGGAAGGCGGCGGCACTTTGGAGGGCATCCGCTTTGCCTTGAACGACAAAGAGGGCTACTATCCCAAGCGCCATGGCATCGACTTCTATCACACTTACAAGGAAGACCTGGCCTTCATGAAGGAAATGGGCTTCAAGGCCTTCAGAACCTCGATCTCATGGTCGAGGATCTTCCCTCAGGGAGACGAAGAAGAACCCAACGAAGCAGGCCTGAAGTTCTACGATGACCTGATCGACGAGATCATCAAAGACGGCATGGAACCGGTCATCACGATGTGCCACTACGACATCCCGCTGGGACTGGTCACAAAGCACGGCGGCTTCGCCAACCGCAGGGTCGTCGATTTCTTCGTTCGATATGCGACCCTTCTTCTTGAAAGATACAAGGGAAAGGTCAGATACTGGATCGTCTGCAACCAGGTCAACCTCTTACCGACTGTGATGTTCGGTTCCCTGGGCATCTATGACGACCAGGTAGCGAAAGAGAAGATGGAAGAGACGATGTACCAGGCGGTCCACAACCAATTCGTGGCCTGCGCAAAGGTCAAGCAGCTTGCGTCTTCGATCGATCCTGAAGCGATACTGGGAACGATGGTTGCGGATGGCACGATGTATCCCGCTTCCTGCAAACCGGAAGACGTCATCGCCTGCATGAACAAGAACCGCATCCAGCAGTACTTCTTCACCGACGTGCAGCTCAGGGGCGAGTATCCGGTCTACATGTTGAGATACTTCAAAAACAACAACATTCATGTTGACATTACGGAAGAGGACGAAAAGCTCTTAAAGGAAAACACAATGGACTATCTGGCGATGTCCTTCTACTCGACGTCGATCGTCGACGCGAAGAAGGACGGCATAAAACCCTACGTCGCCTCGCAGAACCCCAACCTCGAGCCCGCGCCCTGGGAATGGCGCGCTGACCCGCTGGGTCTTTACAATGCCCTGTGCCAACTCTCCGACAGGTACCACGTACCTTTGATGATCGCCGAGAACGGCTTTGGCGCCTACGACACGATCGAAGAGGATGGAAGCATCCATGACGACTACCGCATCGACTACCTGAGAAAGCATATTCAACAGGTCAGACACGCTATCGAAGACGGTGCGGAGGTCTTCTCCTATCTGAGCTGGGGGCCGATCGACATCGTCTCCTCATCGAGCGCTCAGATGTCCAAGCGCTATGGCTATGTCTATGTGGACCTCGACGACCACGGCAAGGGAAGCGGAAAGAGATCAAGAAAAGATTCTTTCGAATGGTATAAAAAGGTCATTGCCTCCAACGGCGAGGAACTTTAAGGAAATTTTCAGGTAAAATAATAGAAAAGAAGGTTGCTGAACATGGCGGAAAAGGAAATCAAGGGAAACTACAGGGAAACGGAAACCTATAAAAAGGCCGATGGCAAGACCCGGTCAAAACTCGAACAGTATAAGAAGGTAAACGGGATCGGGAACGATCAGATGTACCTGCTGCTGCTCAGAGAGGACTACCGCAGCCTTCCAAAGGAAGAGGTGCAGAAAGGCAACCGGCCGGCAGAACTGATGGTGCTCAGCGGCATCGTCACCTTCCTTGCGATGACCGCCAGACAGAAGCTCGATACTCTGCCCTTCATCGGCGTCTATCTGATCGTTGCGACGATCATCTACTTCTCAGGCATCCTCAATCCGATCGGCCGCCAGCTGAGCAACATCAACAGGCTCTTGAAGAAATTCCCGGAAACGCCGTCGATAAAGGCGATCCTGAAACCCGGGGACGAAGAACAATAAAACAGAAACAGAAAAAGCTATGAACCGCATAGCTTTTTCAAAAGGGAGGAAACAGACATGAACGTCGTCTACAGAAAAGTGAAAAGACCCGAAAAAGACCACGACGCCGCGATCTTCCTGAGCGATGAGACGATGGCAATGAGAAGAGAAAAGATCCTGAAGCGAATGAAGCAGAAGGGTATCGATCAGCTCATCATTTACAACGACGTCGAACACGCCTACAACTTCATGTATCTGACCGGCTACTTCACAAGGTTTGAAGAGGGTCTGCTCGTATTGAATGCGGACAAAAGCGCTTGTCTTGTTCTGGGCAACGAGAGCCTGAACAAAGCCTCAAAGGCCCGCATCGAAGCAAAGAGCGTACTGATATCGGAATTTTCCCTGCCCAACCAGCCCGGCTTCAGCAGACGGCCGATCGAAGAGTCGCTTGAAGAAGCGGGCATCCTAAAGGAGGGGAAGATCGGCCTTGTCGGCTGGAAACTCTTCACCTCGAAATACGACGAAAACGAAGCGATGTTCGACCTGCCCTCCTTCATCGTCGAAACCTTGCGCAGGATATCAAATGCGAAGCTGGTCAACGCGACCGCCCTCTTCATAGGGGAGGATGGCGCCAGGACGACCAACAGCGCCAACGAGATCGCCCACTACGAGTATGGCGCCTCTCTGGCATCCGATGCGATGCTGGATGCGATGGATCATCTGGACATCGGCGTCAGGGAAAGTGAACTTGGCGATCTCTTGGTCAGAGAGGGCCAGCATACCAGCGTCGTCACGATCGCTGCTGCCGGCGAACGCTTCATCAAAGCCAACATGTTTCCGACCGACAGGAAAGTGAAAACCGGCGATACGATCTCGCTGACCAACGGCTACTTCGGGGGTTCATCTTCCCGCGCCGGCTATGCCGTACAGGATGAAAGCGGGCTTTTTGAAAACGCAGCGGATTACCTGGAAAAAGTCGTCAAGCCCTACTTCAAAGCCTATGTGACCTGGCTGGAAAAGATACGCATCGGCATGGAAGGAAACGAGCTCTATGAGGCCATCGAAGAAGTTCTGCCGAAAGAGACATACGGCTGGAAGCTCAATCCCGGCCATCTGGTCGCGGAAGAGGAGTGGCTGTGTTCACCCGTCTATGAAGGTTCAAAGGAGATCCTGAAATCGGGGATGCTGTTACAGATCGACATCATTCCTTCCGTGAAGGGCTACGGTGGCGTCAGCGCGGAAAGTACCGTCGTGCTGGCAGATGACAAATTAAAAGAGGAACTGCAAAAACAGTATCCGGAAGTCTACGAACGCATGTGCAAGAGAAGAGACTATATCAAAGAAGAGCTCGGCATCAATCTGTCGGAAGATGTGCTTCCAATGTGTTCGACGGTTGCCTATCTGCGTCCGTATCTGTTAAACAAAGAATGCGCCATGGCGAAGGAGTGAGGACACATGAAAGAGAAAATTCTGGAAAAGACCATCGGCGTCAATGCCGAAGAGCGGGCAAACGCCTGGGGAAAGGATCATCACCCCTATCATTCGGAAGAACACGAATTCCCGGATGATTTCTTCTGGTGCGGCGCGATGTGCGCGACGCAGGCGGAGGGTGCCTATGATGAAGACGGCAAGGGCCTGTCCGTCTTTGATGTTGTCCCTTTCGGGGAGAAGCGCAAGCAGATAGCCAAGGGTGATATAGACAACCGCGACGGCCATATCGGAACGTATTTCCCCTCTCACAAGGCGGCCGATTTCTATCACCGCTACAAAGAAGATGTTGAGCTGATGGCAAAGCTCGGTCTCAATTCCTATAAGGTCTCGATCTCTTGGGCACGGATCTTTCCGACCGGCGAAGAGGAAAAGCCCAGCGAAAAAGGGCTTGATTTCTATAAGAAGCTGATCAGGGAACTGAAAGACCGCCAGATGGAGCCGATCCTGGAGATCACCCACTGGGATCTGCCCCTCGCCTTATCGGTGAAGTATGGCGGCTGGAAAAGCAGAAAGCTCATCGACTGCTATATGAAGCTCGTGGAAGCTCTGTGCGACAGCTTCGGCGAAGAGATCAGATACTGGCTGACGATCCACGAACCAGACTGCATGCACGACTATCCCTTCGTCGCCTGCGGGCTGGTGATGGAAAACAAGGAAAGCTGGCCGCAGGACAAACTCGACGCTTCCCACCACATGTTTGTGGCGAGCGCCAGAGCGGCTCAATACATAAGGGAAAGATTTCCTGAGGCGATCGTCGGGACGATGATCGGTCTCACCTACAAGTATCCCTACTCTCCCGATCCGAAAGACCAGCTGCTGGCGGTCAGGGAGAGGATGCTGAACTGGCTCTATGCGGACGTCATGATCCGCGGTTACTATCCGCCTTATGCCGTAAAGGAATTTGAAAGAAAAGGCCTCGTCATTCCCCTTGAAGAAGGAGATGAGAAGCTGTTGAGGGACAATACGATTTCCTTCGTGATGTTCTCCTACTACAACTCGCAGGTCATACGCCACGACAGCTACGACGTCATCAGCAATCCCTTCGTCGAAAACGATGACGACCCGATCGGGCTCAGGATCATCCTGAACCTGATCTATGACAGATATCAGATCCCGATCATCATCGGCGAACTGGCATACAAGTCGATCGATGTCCTGGAAGACGGCGAAGTTCACGATGAAAACAGGGTGCATTTCCTGCAAGGACACCTGAAGGCGATCAAGGACGCCCTCTTTGTGGACGGCGTCGATGTGCGCGGCTGCATGTTCTGGGAAACCGTCGACTCGATCAGCGTCGGCAAGGGTGTCATGTCGGAGCGCTACGGCCTCATCTATGTGGATGCCGACGACGAAGGAAACGGAACCTATGGGCGCTGCATCAAGGATTCCTATAAATATCTGCAAAAAGTCATCGCTGAAAAAGGAAAAAGCCTGTAGACAAGGAGAAGAGAATGATCATATTTACCGATGTTGATGGAACGCTCTATGATTTTGATCTGCGGCTGCCGGATTCCGCAAAGCAAGCGATAAGAAAACTCAAGGAAAACAATCATCAGGTCTACATGGTCACCGGCCGCTCAAAAGCGGAAAACAGCGAAGAGCTCTGGGACCTGGGTTTTGACGGCATCATCTGCGGCAACGGCTCCTACATCGAAAGCCACGGCAAGGTCATTCACGAAGAGTGTCTGACATATGAGCAGTGCAAGCGCATCGTCGACTGGGGCGAGAAAAGAGGGCTGGGATTCTATGAGGAATCCAACAACGGCCTCTTCGGCTCTGAGCGCTTCTATGAAAAGGACGGCGTCGATAGCATTGTCCGCTACAAGAAGGCGAAGGGCGCGAGCGCTGAAGAACTGGAAAACATCAGCCGGGAAGATTCTCTGCACGGACTGGTCAGGGGCGAAGAACTCCTACGCAGCGACGTCAACAAGATCTCCTTCGTCTTGCACTCCTATGAGGACTATCTCGAGGCAAAGAAGGAGTTCCCTGAGCTCACTGTCAGCACCTGGGGCGGCAAGGGCGAAGCGCCGATCTTCGGCGACGCCGGTATTCCAGACGCCGATAAGGCAAAGGCGATCGAAACGCTGCTGGAATATCTGGGCGAGGACGTGAAAGACACGATCGCGATCGGCGATGCCAAAGTCGACATCCCGATGCTGGAATACTGCGCCATCGGCATCGCCATGGGCTCGGGCGGCGAAGAGATCAGGGCGATGGCCGACTATGTCACGGACGACGTCGATCAAGACGGCTTCTATAAGGCTTTTGAACATTTTGGACTGATTTGAGAAAGAAGGAAGAGAACATGAAGAAACTGCTGAGCATCCTGTTTGTATTGATCTTGACCCTGTCGCTTGCCGGCTGCGCAAAGGAGAAAGAGCCGACACCCGCAGAGGCCCTGGAACCGTTTCTGAAAAGCTATATCAGTGAGGAACTGCCAAACACGATGGGGAAGGCAGGCAGCGACGAAGAGGCAGAGGTCGCCCTTTACGACCAGCTGCAGAAGATGTATGAAGGGATCACCTACACGATCACCAGCGAAGAAAGCGACAGCGATCACGCGATACTGGACGTCACTTTCAACACCTACGATTTCACGGCTTCCTACACCGGCATGTATGACCGGGTCATTGATGCGGTACTCGACGCGGAAGACTACGACAGCTTCGATGTCAATACGGCCATCTACCAGTACTGGAAGGAAGAACTGGAAAAGGTTGAGGAGGCAGGTCCGCAGGTCACCTTTGACTATTCCTTCAGTCTGGACAAAGAAGAAAACGTCTGGAAAGTCGATGAGGATTCCATAAACAAGACGCTGCTGAATGACAAACTGCTTGCCGAACTGATAAGTTATCTCGCCGGACAGTAAAAAAGTCTTTTGTTTATAATTGTTTTTGTGTAAAATAACCTTGTCGCGAGGAAGGGACGAGTAGGATGTCAAGGGTCTTCAAGAGAGTTTCCGGCGGTGGGATGGAAACAGATACCGGTATCTGAATAAAAACCCGGAGCGAATCGTTTGTCGCGTTAAGACGCAATGAAGGTGCACATATGAAGATATGTGAACTAAGGTGGTACCGCGTTAATGACGTCCTTAGAGATAGGGACGTTTTGTTTTGTAAGGAGAAAAAACATGGAAAGAGAATTCAACGATCAGGAACTTGTCAGACGACAGAAGATGGAAGACCTGCGCGCCAAGGGCATCGACCCGTTTGGCCAGGCTTATGTCAGAACCGCCAACTCAAAATCGATCAGGGACAACTACGGCTCCTCCAACAAGGAAGAACTGGAAGCCAAGGCAGTCGAGGTATCGATCGCCGGCCGTATCATGTCCAAGAGAAGAATGGGCAAGATGTGCTTCATGCACGTCCTGGACAAGGACGGACAGATCCAGCTCGTCATCAACAAGGCGGATGTCGGCGAAGAGATCTATGAACTGGTCAAGGCCGCCGATATCGGCGACATCATCGGCGTCAAGGGCCTCGTTTACAGGACCAACCCCAACGACAACAATCCGATGGGCGAACTCTCTGTCTATGTCAAAGAGTACACGCACCTGTGCAAGGCCTTAAGACCTCTGCCGGAAAAGTTCCACGGACTGACGGATGTCGAAGAACGCTACAGAAGAAGATACGTCGATCTGATCATGAACGACGAGGCAAGAAGGATCGCCTTTTTAAGGCCGGCCATCATCAGAGCCATTCAGCGCAACCTCGACAGACAGGGCCTGGTCGAAGTGGAGACGCCGGTGCTCAACCCGATCCTGGGCGGCGCCAGCGCCAGACCTTTTATCACCCACCACAACGCCTTAAACAAGGACTTCTACCTGCGCATCGCGACCGAACTCTACCTCAAGAGACTGATCGTCGGCGGCATGGAAGGCGTCTATGAGATCGGCAGGCTCTTCCGCAACGAAGGCATGGACCTCAAGCACAATCCGGAATTCACGACGATCGAAGCCTACGTCGCCTATTCCGATCTCGAAGGCATGATGAAGCTCTGCGAAAACCTGATGGAAGAGGTCGCAACGACCGTCCTTGGTACGACAGAGATTCAGACAGGCGATCACACGATTTCCCTGAAGGCGCCGTTCAAGCGCGTTGATATGACCGATGCGGTCAACGAGAAGACCGGCAAGGACTTCCGCAACATCTCCTTAGAAGAAGCGGAGGAAGTCTGCAAAGAGTACAACGTCAACCTCGAGAAGCACGAACACGACCTCGGCCACATCATCAACAACCTCTTCGAAGCGCTCTGTGAGGAAGACATGGTCGGACCGGTCTTTGTCTGCGGACACCCGATCGAGATCTCGCCGCTGGCCAAAAAGAACCCGAAGGATCCCCGCTTTACACTCAGATTCGAACTCTACATCAATGGCACCGAATATGCCAACGCCTTCACCGAACTCAACGATCCGATCGACCAGTATGAGAGATTCGAGGCCCAGATGAAGGCCAAGGAACTCGGCGACGCCGAAGCTTCCGACATGGATATGGACTACGTCGAAGCTCTCGAGTACGGCCTTCCTCCCACGGGCGGCATCGGCATCGGTATCGACAGGTTCGTGATGCTGCTGGCGGGAACGGACTCCATCAGAGAAGTTCTCCTGTTCCCGACCATGAAGCCAAGAGAGGGCGAACGCTCTGCTATCAAGGTCGTCGAAGAAACAGAAGAAGTCATTGATTTCTCCAAGGTAGAGATCGAACCTTTATTCGAAGACTTCGTCGATTTCGAGACCTTCTCGAAGTCCGATTTCAGAGCCGTGAAGGTTCTCTCCTGTGAAGCCGTTCCCAAATCAAAGAAGCTTCTGCAGTTCAAACTGGACGATGGTACAGGCACAGAGAGAGTCATTCTCTCCGGCATCCACGAATACTATGAACCGGAAGAGCTCATCGGCAAGACCTGCATCGCCATCGTCAACCTGCCGCCGAGAAAGATGATGGGAATAGACTCATGTGGTATGTTGATCTCTGCCGTACACCACGAAGAAGGTCAGGAAAAGCTGCATCTTCTGATGGTTGACCCACATATTCCAGCAGGCGCAAAACTGTATTAAAAACAAACAAGGACACATAAAGACGCTTCGTGCGTCTTTTATTTCAGCCCGGCGATCTTCGAAAGTTTGCCGAGGAAGGAATCGTAGTCCTTTGCCTCCAAGAGCGTCTTCATATTGTTCTTCGATTCGAAGAGACGGATGATGACATCGAGGAACTGTTCCAGATCTTCGTTGAGTTCTCTTTGCATCGCCATGAAAATGACCAGGTTGACTTTGCGTCTTCCCCAGCTGATGGGCTTTTCATTCAGCAGGACATAGACACAGTTCTGTAGGACGTTGTCTGTGGAAGCGTGGGGTATGGCGACCATATTGTTATAGGATGTGGGATCGGTGGATTCTCTGCCCGATACGTCATTGAAGATATCTTTTGTGACGTATTTTTCTTTTTCCAGTTTCCGGCAGATATAGGAGATGGCCTGATCTTTTTCCTTACCGTAATTTACAGTGATTACAGAGATATCGTGCCAACGCTGAATTATGATTTTGAACAGGAAAAAGCCTTTAAATACAACGGCCTTGACAAGAAGGATTTTATTGAACATATTTCCAGATTTACTTCCGGTATCTGGCAGATCCACCCTTTTCCTGAAGGAAACACCAGAACGACAGCCGTATTCATCATCAAGTATCTGAAGACCTTTGGAATAGATATAAACAATACGCCGTTTGAAGAAAATTCCTGGTATTTCAGAAATGCCCTGGTGCGTGCAAATTACAATAACTTTGATAAAAATGTTTATGAGACCGCAGAATTTCTTGAGCGGTTTTTCGGCAATATTGTCCTTGGAAGCGATTATGAACTGAGAAACAGGTATCTGCACATCGATTATGTCCAAAGTGCAAACCCAAAGTGCAGCGATTGCACTTTGAAAGAAAAAAAGCTGCTGGAACTGGTGAACAAAAACAAAAAGATAACACAGAAAGAACTCTCGGAAGAATTGGGAGTATCTTTAAGGACCGTCAAGAACATGACCGCTTCCCTGCAATCCAGAGGATATCTGACCAGGATCAACGG
>JAEEGL015053479.1_pt1 | contig 11960 bp, 8 predicted proteins | sample 9134231 | NCBI WGS metagenome assembly JAEEGL01 (sample SAMN16246548, study PRJNA631951) | gut metagenome | biome: gut microbiome; feature: rumen; material: fiber-attached | host: Bos | place: Iran: Karaj | collected 2018-10 | reverse complement strand
TATTCGTATTATCATCACACGAAACTTCCCCATCGGTACAATCACATGACCCGTCTTCACAGTCGTTTCCCTGATCGCTATCATGCTGACATCCTGTGGATAATGCTATGAAGCACAAACAAATTGATAGAAAATACAATTTATTCATTCTATTCCTGAATAACATTATAACACTCCTTGATATAATCGTTGTTAAAAGACTTATCTCACTGCAGTCTCACAAAATGTGACGCTGTCTTTGACTCGGAACTATTTTCTTGCTAAAAAGGAATTGGTTGCGATCGCCTTTTACAAGGTGTTCCTAACAGAGATGTATATTATAACACATGATTTGCACATTTGCAAAGAATTCTTCCGAAACATGAAATCGACCGTTTAGACCGAAAGTCTAGTCAAGGCAACAAGCAACACAAGACAAGCCAATATGCTCAGTTCATAGCTCAGATACTTGGTCTGAAGAGTTTACGCGTGACTGAACAGGCCCAGAAAAGCAAGCAAGATAGCCTTTACCATCTTGGTGTCAAATCCGCTGGTAGTCGTGTCAGTTATTCTCTCCCTCATGACTGAATGAGGAACGAAACGCAGTTAATTAAGGATTTTTTAAGTAGATGCTGCTGTCATGCCAAACTCTAACACGTCAAAACATAAAACTTATAGCGTATACATGATTAGAGTTAGAGTCTTGGGCATTTAAAGAATACTTCTTGATTCAGCGATACTAAGATGATATACTTGGCTATGACAGGAAGATGCGTCATTATAGGCATCATCTTGGGGGACACTTTTTGGAACACTCTTTACTAGCAGCTGTGATGTTATCATGAGTTACATACTTAATCATAATGAGGAGAACTGGAATGAAAAATGAAACGAAGGATACTAATTTGCATGAAATTACCTATGACTATATTTCAAATACAGATTGTCTTGAAGGAATGAAAAAGCTACCAGAAAATTGCATAGATCTTATTATTGCTGATCCACCATACAATCTTTCCAAGAGCGGATCTTGGAAATGGGATAATAGCATTTCTCTGACAGGAATGGGGGGTAATTGGAATATCACAAATGAGAATTGGGACAACATAACTCTTGAAGATTATTTCAATTTTTCGGTCGCATGGCTATCTGAAGCTAAGAGAATACTCAAGCCTACTGGATCAATGTGGATCTTCGGAACATATCATAATATCGGAATCATTAATATCGTATGTCAACTATTAAGCATTGAGATCATCAATGAAGTAATCTGGTACAAAAAGAACGCCTTTCCGAATCTATCAGGAAGGCGACTTACAGCTAGTCACGAAACAATATTATGGGTTCACTCTGGTGGAAAAAAAAGAGAATATTTTTTTGACTATGAATACTCTAAGAATGGTAATTTTTCACTTGATACACTCAAAGCCCCTGGAAAACAAATGAGGACGGTTTGGGAACTTTCAAACAACAAAGCTCAAGAAGAAATTAAATACGGAAAACATCCTACACAAAAGCCAATTAAAGTATTGACAAGAATAATCAAATTATCTTCCCAGCCAAATAACATTGTACTTGCACCTTTTTCAGGAGCAGGAAGCGAGTGTGTCGCAGCTAAGCTTACAGGGAGACATTACATTGGATTTGAGCTAAATGAAGATTATTGCTCTATTTCAGAGAAAAGACTCTTACATACTGAACGGGAAATTGTACAAAAGAATCTGTTATAAACTATAAAAAGGAATGGCTTTCACAATGCAACCAGTCATTAAGTGGAGCGGAAGTAAACGCTCACAATCAGAAATCATTAAATCGTTTTTTCCGAAAGCATTTGGAACCTATTATGAACCATTTATTGGTGGCGGATCAATGCTTTACACGCTGAACCCTCAGAAAAGTATCTGTGGAGATATTTGCAAACCATTAATAGACCTATGGATAGAAATACGCGATAATCCATCCGAGCTTGCCAATGCCTATCGCACTCGATGGAACAGACTTCAGAAAGAAGGATATACTGCATACTATGAGATAAGGAATGATTTTAACAGGGGAAAATCTCCTTATGATTTAATGTTTCTATCTAGGACGTGTGTAAACGGACTCATTCGCTTTAATGACAAAGGTGAATTTAATAATTCTCTACATTATTCACGCAAAGGAATCCATCCAGATACATTAGAAAAAATATTATTAGACTGGTCAAAACATATTCAAAACGCTGTATTTATAGCAAATGATTACAAAGAGACAACAGCTTCAGCGAAAAGTGGCGACATCATATACTTGGATCCTCCTTATTTTCATACCAAAGGAAGGTATTTTGGAACGATCAACTATGAAGAGTTCCTTGATTATTTAAAAGACCTTAACCAACGCAGAGTTAAATTCTTATTATCTTTTGACGGTAAAAGAGGAAATTCAGATTATACCGTTGACATTCCAAAAGATTTATATCTACGACATGAGTTCATTCGTTCTGGTAATTCAACATTCAAGAAGGTAATCGATAAAGAGACTCAGCTGGTTTTCGAATCTCTTTATCTAAACTTTTAATATTAATGAATGGTAAACTGATCATCGCCTGAATCGGCATAGCGATTCATGATAAACTCTTTTACTACATAACCTCGTTTTGTGGAGGGAATAATTTCGATATCCCATCCTATTTTTTCATCGCACATTATAGGATCCATGACAAACAGTATCTCACAGTTTTTCTTAAAAACTTCACTTGGCATTTCAGCATATTTTTTTAAATATGCAGCTGCTGAAATCGTTTCAAAACAAGAAAAATCAACCTTTCTATCACCCCACTTCCAATTTTCGTCAGGCTGACTAATTTGTCGTACTACACTTGGCACATATTCCATAATTTTTTTAATATATGTTACTAGTTTTGTACCAACATCTGGTTCTAGATCAACAGTTTTTTCTTTAGATTCTATGGATAACAATAGAGGCTGATGAAACACTCCAAACAGTTCAATAATATGATCAGGTCGTTTGCCATTCACAACATCACTCACGCGCGGCAATGATAGCCAACGGTTTTCATAATCACCATCAACGACAGAGAATCCACTCCAATCCCCACCTGGAGGATTACACATACCCTCGAAACAGCACTTTTCAAGAATATGAGTAAATAAGTAATGAATCCCTGTATCTACATCATCCTCGCCATAGCTTATAGGAATACTTGAAAACACCTGTTTATCAACTAAATGAGCTTCTATTCCGTTACATGTAAATTGTCCTTTAATCAGGCTTGTATCATATACTCTTTTTGCGTCATACCCCCGTGTTGCTTCTCTTTTATTAGAAATAACAGGTGCATCAAGAACAACGTAATTACTGAGAGATAAAATAGACCTCCATAGCCCATTCTTATTAGCGAGTTTTATCGGATCATTATCCAAGAGTTTAAGATTCTTCTCAATAATTGGACCGTAGATATACGTCAACACATCTGCATTCATAGAAGACAGCATAGCTACTAATGGAAGCAAGCCTCTATCTGGTCGATTATCATCACCTTTTGGCTTAAATCCTTTAAAAATAGCTATAATCAAATGCTTTTCATTATGACCTATACCTTGAATAATGTTAGCATCTGTATCTATATACAGTTGTGCCAAACGATGCGAAAACTCTTCTCTTTTGTCTGCTGCAATTATACCAAACGGAAGATCACGTGATGCGAGTCCTATACTCAGTTCTTCTGCAAACCGAATAACTCTTTCTGAATAACCATGATGACTCTTTGTCGCAATAGTTTTATGAAATCCGAATCGTTTCTTTTCAATAGAATAATCCACAATATCCTTATTTTCTAACAAATAAACTTCATACCATTCTTTCGGAGTAAAATTAAATCTACTATCAAAATGATCAGCCAAAAACTGAACGACATTCATATTTTTATTTAAGATAATTATTTCTTCTTGAGATGTATCATTTCCAAGCATAAGTTTTACAATATACAATCCAAGTTCTTTGCTACCAAAATCTGACTCATCAAAACTAGCAATGGCAGGGTCTTTTACCTTATCAAATTCTTCTGATTTTATGTATAACTGAGCCACAAATTTTCTATTTCTCTTTGAATAATTAACGTAACTGTATGGTACAGCCGCATTTGGGAACCTAAGATTTTTACGTTCTCTTGTGGTATTATCAAGCTCATATTTTACAAAATCAACAATATATAAATAAGGGCATCCTGTTCTACCTGTAGAAAAAGCCCTTGCACTTCTTTGCCATGCTTGATTTCCAGCCTGTAGTGCTGAACAAAACTCCATGCCTACAAGTATTCTCTCACGCTCATCAATCACTTCAGAAATAATAATATCCGGCGTCTCATCAAAAAAGCTTCCTGCTTCTCTTAATGCCTCGAATATATCCCTTTTCCAGTGTTGTTTTGTACTTTTATTAAATCCTGGTAGAAGTTCTAAACTCCATTCCACAGAAGCACCAAATATATTTGCCTTTACTTCAATTGTCACTGTTGATGGTGATATCAAGTATGATTTTACACCTATTGGTGATAATGTTTTCAGAATAATATTTACAACACGTTCACATTCGACAATATTGTCACCGTGAATTCTAAATCTATTCATATTATCTCCTTTTTAATATATATTTGGTGCGTATGTTCCCACTAAGGAATCATCCCGCAAAGTCGTCATGCGACTACTAGGGGATCAAAACGACCCTAAGGGTCAGCAAAAAGATTGATAGGGAAATATTGATATTCACTTCCCCCGATAGCTAACGCAACCAGGGGCTACAAACACGCAATTCGGACGGGCTTTTGTCTCCTGCTGAATAGTCACGAACTCACTCATTTAACCTTGGCAGAAGAGATATACAGGCGCTCAATCATGGACGTCAGGCGTATTGAGCCGCTTGCGGCGAAAAGCCTGACGGGCAAGGCGTATCGGCATCGCCGATAGCCTTGCCAAAAAAGAAACCCCCATATCATTATAAATATGGGGTTTAAGGGCTAGAACAGAGATTTATTCGCTGTCTGCGGGCAAATCCGTTTTAATATAAAGTTCTTTCAGCTGCTTTGCATCGACATCGCTCGGGGCTTCTGTCATGAGGTCAGTCGCTTTGTTCGTCTTGGGGAAGGCGATGACATCGCGCAGAGAATCGGCGCCCGAAAGGAGCATGACCATGCGGTCGAGACCGAAGGCGAGGCCACCGTGGGGAGGTGCACCGAACGAAAGCGCGTCGAGGAGGAAACTGAATTTGGCACGGGCTTCTTCATCGCCGATGCCGAGTGCGCGGAAGACCTTCTTTTGGACATCAATATTATGGATACGAATGGAGCCGCCGCCGAGTTCGATGCCGTTTAAGACGAGGTCATAAGCCTGCGCGTAGACTTTGTCGAGTTCACCGCGGTCAAAGGCCGGCCAGTCGCTCGTGCGCGGCGAAGTGAACGGATGGTGCATCGCGTACCAGCGGTTATCTTCGTCGGACCATTCGAACATCGGGAAATCCGTCACCCACGTCAAACCGACATCTTCGGCTTTCTTCATGACTTTGGGAACCCAGTTGTTGCGGACGGCGATCTCTTTGCGGACGCGGCCAAGCGCGTTGCGCGCGGTATTGAGTTTGTCCGCGACGATGAGGATCGTGCCGCCTTCTTCGGGTTTGAGAAGGTCAATGATCGCTTTCTTTTCGGCGTCGGAGAGCTGTTTTGCAATACCGGCGTCGAGCGTGCCATTGGCGACTTTTGACCAGATCAAAGTCTTGGCACCATACGTCTTGGCGACGTCGCACAGGGAGGATTCGATATCCTTGCGGCTCAATTTGACGCTCGCGGGCACTGCGATGGCGCGAACCGTCGTATTCTTTTCGGCAAGAACAGTCTGGAAGAGTTTGCACTCGGTGTTTCGGAGAATCTCGGTGATGTCGTTGAGTTCCATGCCGAAGCGAATAGCGGGGGCATCGACGCCGAAGCGATCCATGGCCTCATCCCAGCTGATGCGCTTGAAGGGACGCGGAAGATCAATGTTGAGAACTTCCTTGAAGATGGTGCTGATCATCTCTTCGCAGATATTCTGAATATCCTCGGGCTCGATGAAGGACATTTCCATGTCGATCTGCGTGAATTCAGGCTGACGGTCGAGGCGGAGGTCTTCATCGCGGAAGCAGCGGGCGATATGATAATAACGATCGAAGCCGGAAACCATATAGAGCTGTTTGAAGAGCTGCGGGGACTGCGGGAGCGCATAGAATTTGCCCGGCTGGACACGGCTCGGCACGAGGTAATCGCGGGCACCTTCGGGCGTCGATTTGCCTAAGACCGGCGTCTCAAGATCGAGAAAATCATTTGATTCGAGGACGCGGCGAATGATGCGCGTGATCTGGCTGCGCATGATGATGTTGCGGTTCAGGCAGGGACGACGAAGATCGAGATAGCGGTATTTAAGGCGAAGTTTTTCGTCCGCATCGCATTTATCATGGATGGCAAACGGGGTATTGGCAGCCGCATTGAAAATGCGGAGTTCTTTGGCATCAACTTCGATCTCACCGGTCGGCAAATCTTTGTTGATATTCTTTTCACCGCGGGAGATGACTTCGCCTTCGATGCCGATACACCATTCAGAGCGGAGCTTCGATGCCTGCTCGAAAACAGGATTGTTGGCATCGACGTGAATCTGCGTGACACCATAACGGTCACGCATGACGATGAAGAGAAAACTGCCGAGGTTTCGGTAGTCCTGAACCCAACCGACGAGGCGGACAGTTTTGCCGATGTCCGAGCCACGAAGGGCGCCGCATGTGTGCGTGCGCTTAAAACCATTCAAAAATTCACTCATGTTTGTTTACCCTCTAAGGCGCTTGTTGCGCTGAAAAAGAGAGAAGACGGTCACTTTGCCCATCTTCTTTCCCAAAAAACGGCGCATTATTATAGACCATGTTCGGCGCAGTTGTGAATCATTGTTTAAGGCGTTTTTCTCTCATTGTGGACGGTGAAAGGATAATCGACTATAATGAGAATTTGCGCGCGCGTGCGCCAATATGTTGTTTTGATGTTCAACTCTCATTCAGAGGGGTCATATTTTCATGCCTATTTGTCCAAAATGTAAACACGAGGTCGCTGCGGATGCGAAGTATTGCGGCAACTGTGCCGCTCCGATGCCACAAACGTCAAACCTCGTTGGAAAGCTCATCAACAATAAATATGTCGTCACCAAACGCATTGCCGAAGGCGGCATGGGAGAAATCTATCTTGCCCATCAGCAGGGAATCGATCAGGAAGTGGCGATCAAAAAACTCCATCGTGACCTGTGCAGCAACCAGAAACTCGTCGATCGCTTCATCACGGAAGCGAAGGCTTACGGCAAGATCTCGCATCCGAACGCCGTCAAAGTCCATGATCTACTCAACGTCAATGGCGAACTTTGCATCGTCATGGAGTATGTCAAAGGGAAGACGCTGACCTCATACATCGAAGAAAAATACGATTTCTCGCAAAGTCAGATTATCCACATCGCGTTACAGGTTGCGGATGCCCTCGCGACAGCGCACGAAGCCGGCATCATTCACCGAGATCTGAAAACCGAAAACATCATGCTTCTCGAATCGGTATCGGGGCGATTTAGTGCGAAGATCCTCGATTTTGGCATTGCCAAGGTCGCCGATGCGCCGACGGACGGACAGACGTGTCAGGGAACGATTCTGGGAACACCGGAATTCATGAGTCCTGAACAGTGCTGTGGCAAAGCTATCGACGCACGTTCCGACATCTACTCCTTCGGCATCATTCTTTATGTGATGTTGTCCGGGCGTCTGCCGTTTATTTCGGAATCCAAAGTGGGCGTCATTGGACAGCAGCTCAACTGTTTTCCGCCGAAGCTACACCGGAAAGATGGGGAATCCATTTCTGAAGGCATAGAATTCGTGACGATGAAATGTCTTCAGAAAGATCCAAAAGACCGCTATCAGCGTTTTGCAGATGTTATTCAGGATCTCGAACTTATCCAGGAGAACAAAAAGCCCACCTTTGCTTCAGCCAAAGATGTGATCGTAGCCCCCGATGACCCCGTACAAACGCTTACGGAAGTCTCCCGTCGTCTTTCGCTTCATTCGGGAGAAGCCGAAGGTGAGCTGGATGATGACGTTTCCGGAGAGAATGAAAAGATAGAGCTCGGAAACGGTGTGGCGGACGACGGTGCGGAATCATCGCAACAACTTTCACGCGTCGAACTGGGAACGGTACCAGAGCCGAGTGTTTTTGCGCCAGCCCTGGAACTGGGAGATAGCTCGGAGAATCCTTCTTCTGAGGAACCCAAGGTAGCGCTATCCAAACCGGATCAGAAAACGAAAGAGGCTTCCATCAAGGACGGTATCGACGACGACAGCATTTATGAGAAGAAGTCCGTTTCTGCGCCACCATCTGACACCACGAGTTCTGCCTCTCTCGTCGGTCTCAAACTCGGCGATGCTGCCGATTCAGACGATGAAGCGGACGACGAAGACGATGAGGAACGATCTTCGGGTGCAGGAAAAGTTATCGCCATCAGTGTAGTTCTACTCATTTTGGGCGCGGCAGGCTACGTGCTTTGTGCAGAGCGCTTTGGGCTTCCGGGCCATGAAGCTATTACGCCGTTTCTCCAGGAACACGGGATCTCGTTGTTCGCCATGGACACGCCTGCAGATCCAGTTCCTGAAACGACTCAGGAAACGCCGCATACCTCAGATTCGATCCCCGAAGCCGTGCAGGACAAGGACACAACACCTGTTGCAGATGCGCCAGCGCCCGTTGTCACGCTTCCCGATATGCCAGAACCCAAAATCGCATCGCGCGACACGCTCATGCGCGGTGTATGGCGAACGAGCCTCGATGCCGCACTCACGACGCTCTATGCCGGAAAAATCGACGACGCCGTGTCACAGCTCGATTATGTGCAAAAAAACAAGGTTGGCTTCACCGACGCTGACAATGAACGTCTCACGAGTTATCAGAACAAATGTAAGGAATTCAAAGGGATCTACGATTCAGCCTTGCGCGCCCAAAGGGACTATGAATGTGGTTCCATCAAGAAAAACGCAGACAAGATTCCTGCTGAAGCCCAGGGATTCAAAGCACAGATCGACAAATTATACCGAAAATGCAATTCGAGCGCAGAATCTGCGCCCACCACATTATAGGAGGCAATATGTCTCATTCCTTCAAGCCTTATCTTATTGGACTCCTCGCACTTAGCCTTCTTGGATGTGCAGAAAGTTCAAGTTCGGAGATCTCACGGCCAGACAGCGACACGACACAACAGATCGACAATGGTATGGATGCCGCAGACTGCATCTTTGAGGGAGAATGTGATAACCCCTTCAATGCCAAAACCGAGGTTTACCGAGGTCCTTTTGAGGGCAATCGTGCCGCGAATATCGATGAAAATCTGCAAAATGGTTTCTTTGATATTATTGACAGCCTTTGCCACAAGATCTCTGTTTATTACAGCTCGCCGCATGCAGGCGATGTGGATATTATCGGCATCGATGCGGAAGCCGGAACGCCGCTTAAAATAACGGCATCGGCTTATGAATCGGGACTCCTTAAACCCGTTCTGACCGTTTATGACACCGAAGGCCAGACCCTCACGGAGAGCATGGACAGCGATCGGAACGGCGAAGCGACCATCTATCTTTTCGCCCCCAGCAACGAACGTTTCTATGTTTCCGTTGAGGACAAACAAAACTACGAAAAAGGATGGTCAGAAACCTGCACAGGCTCCTATTCGGGCGGTTCGCGGTTCGGTTATGTCCTCAAAGTTGAAAATGCTGCATCCGAAATCACTACCCGCGATCTTGGCGAAATCAGCGAAAACTTCCCTTTTTCTGGCCACATCTCCAAAAATGGCGAAGTCCAGTATCTGAACTGGAGAGCCTCCAAAGGTGCTTCATTTTCCGTCACGGTCACCACGACGCCGGATATCTACCGGCTGGCCATTTCCCCCATCGATCGTACGGACGGCAATTATCGCTGGTTCAACACGGGAGAACATACACTCGAAAAAAAGATCACACTTAGACCGGGGCATGCTATCGAATCGGGCGACAAACTCATTTACACCCTCGCCGTCGCCGATGAAATCGGCAATACAGACTATGACTATACCCTCACGATCACTAAAGTGCAGTGACCATAAGGTGTCCGCATTATGAAGGATGCCCTTGAAAGTATATTTGGCCCCGGCGTCGGCCTCATCGGCTTCGCCATCATGGTAGCCATGATCCTGCCCAAATTCATCGTCCGCTGGCGCGGTTTCAGAGCGCGTCAGCGCGGTGCGGAGATCCACGTTGCAGACAATCAACTGGAAGACCGCGAACTAGGGTGGAAGGACGCCAGCGTATCTTTGACGGCCGACGCCCGTTTTGGGGAAGCGCGCGCCGAACTTAAAAGCAGGAGCCGTTATGTGCTTATTTGCGGCCTTTTATGGATCGTACCGCTCCTCCTTAATTTTCTGATGCCGCTGTCCTGGTCGTTTCGTCCCGCCTTTTTTGTCTGCACGATTCCCTGTGCCTGTTTTGGATTGTGGCAGCTCAGACACGTCTTTGACCACACCGTTTTCTATCGCACGGGATTCATCCAGAAAATCGGCTTCAAATACCGCGAGATCGATTACAACGCCGTCGTGGGATATCGAAAACGCGCTTCCGTTTTTCCCGATCGTCCTTCGACATACATTTTTCTGATCGAAGACGAATCCCCCGTCATTTTTGACGGCAATGCCTATTTTGAAGGAGGAAAGATCGTCGCAAGCGTCATCAAGCATCTTGCACCAAGGAAAATTAGGAACGCCGCAACCGAAGTCCTCAAAGGACGAGCGGAGATCCCTGTCACCAAGACAGAATCCTGACATGAGCCGAAAACACGCTTCGGGGCGTTGCGGGGTGTCCCCGCACAGGGGGTAGCGGCGTATGTGGATATACGGTAGAGATGCGCGGACCGCACGTCTCTACCGTATATCCACATAGCCGCGCAGGGGGGCTGCTGCCCCCCTCCTGTGAAATCTTCAACGCTTTCCCAAACCTCCCAAAAAGATTTTTGAACGACCATACCATTCTGTTGTAATATAAGGTAAAATGCCATGGATGTTCTCCGTGAAAACGGGTATGGATTGGTCATGAGTCTAAGGATTTCGCAGTTATGTCAGAACGGTTTGAAGGCCTTCCTGAGTATTTTATTCCAATAAAACCACTCGGCGAAGGCGGCATGGGAGTCGTATGGTCTGTGCGCGACAAGCGTGTGGACAAAGTCGGCGCCCTCAAAGTCATTCGTCCGCAATCCGGAACGACAGAACTCGCGCTCAAGCGCTTTGAACGCGAGATTCGTAATTTTGCGCAACTGATCCACCCATACATTGTACAGGTCTATGACGTTGGGCAAATGCTGACGGGAGAGCCTTACATTTTTATGGAAGAAGTCCACGGTCAGCCGATCAGTGCCCATCTTCTGAAAGGGCGTTCCTTTGAGGAGATCATGCAGCTCATAGATCGTATCCTCGAAGGCCTTGATGAAGCCCATGCGAACCATATCATTCACCGCGACCTGAAACCCGATAATATTCTCGTGACCGAAGATGAGACGGGCGCGCTCATGCCGAAGCTGATGGATTTTGGCCTTGCGCTGCGCGCCGATGAACGCGACATGCGCATCACGGTCGAAGGCATGGTCGTTGGCACCCCCGTCTATATGGCACCGGAACAGGCATGCGATGACCATTATCTTATCTGCCCTGCCACCGATTTTTATGGCCTGGGCTGTATTTTGTACGAGTTGTTCTGCGGGAAACCGCCGTTTGAAGGGAAGAATGCGATCATGATCATGACGGCACAGGCACGGGATCTCCCGAAGCCCTTCGTGCCAACGGCAGATTTTTCGCACATGTCGCGTCTGGCTCCGATCATCAACCGTCTTCTCGAAAAAGATCCGGATCGCCGCTACGAATGTGCCGCCG
>JAEEGL014375586.1_pt1 | contig 11960 bp, 3 predicted proteins | sample 9134231 | NCBI WGS metagenome assembly JAEEGL01 (sample SAMN16246548, study PRJNA631951) | gut metagenome | biome: gut microbiome; feature: rumen; material: fiber-attached | host: Bos | place: Iran: Karaj | collected 2018-10 | reverse complement strand
TTACGCCGGGCTGCGACTTTAAAGAAACGCACTCTTCGTATGAAAGTGCTATTCAAAAAATGACTAAGATATACAAAAAAATATGTCCGAAGTGTATAACGAAGGGTATAAAACATCCTTTAGAATTACGGGAGATATAAAGACATCTCAGCATTCTGTTTCATGACAGAACATATACTCCCATGACGAAACATGATGAGGTGGCCCTTTTGTTTTATAAAAAAATCACCACGATCAGAAAGGAGCACGCTATGAAGCTTACAGGAAATCTTAAGAAACAGGTAGAAAAGGCTGAAACAAAAGAGGAAATGAAGAGCCTCATTGAGAATGCAGGAATGCTGCTTAACGACGATGAGTTGGAGATGGTGAGCGGTGGCGCAGAGGAGGGAATTATGCAAACACAGTACATCGAATTTAGGGATGGTTTATGAGGGGGTTAATTTATCTCCAGCCCCGGTTTTTTATGCCCCGAAAGCCGCTACAAGGCTTGGGGGCTTTTTTATACTTGTTTCGTTGAGACATTTTCTTTTGTAACGGTAAATATGCTATAATATAATTGTTTGCAGGTTTTTTGATTATGGAACGAAATGATTATCTGATACGGAAAAAGATCTATAAGTATATGCTTACAGGAGTGCTTACGACGGTTGCGATCCAGCTGGGCAATGTAGTGGATGCGATGATCGTCGGCAATCTGATCGGAAGCATGGCCAATGCCGCGATCAGCGCCTCCACTCCGTATCTTTATATATTGCAGGTTGCCTTCATTCTGCTGGGTTCGGGAGGTGCCGTGGTGACGGCTATCCTCCTGGGTAGAAGAGAGATTGAGAACGCGGGGAAGGTCGTGGCGTTCTGTATGCTCATATCCGTACTGTATCCCCTTCTTTTTACCATTGCTTCTCCTGCACTTGTTCCGGTCTTTGTCCGTTATATGACCCGGGGAGGAGAACTCGGATATATGGTTGGTCAGGTGTGCCGGATATATTCCTTTGGCATGCCGGTTATCTCATTTGTGATGGTGATCGGCTATATCATGAATGTAGACAATCATCCTTCTCTGTCTGCTTCAATGCAGATCACTGCCAATGTTGTCAATCTTGTCATGGATGTGATCCTCGTGGCATTCACGCCCATGGGTATCGCCGGAGCCGCTCTGTCCACGTTCATCGGGTATGCGGTTGCCGGAGTGATCTTTATTCCCATGTATTACAGAAGTTCAAAACGCATGATCAGGCCGGTGTTTCGGGGACTTAACAACTGCGGTGGCGCCCTTAAGGATGTATTTGACAGAGGAATGCCTAATCTGATGTATCTGTTGATGATGATCATCAGTATCACCATTCTCACGGGAAGTATAGGAAGTACTCTTGGAGATGCGCGTTTTAGTGCCTATGCCGTGTGCAACAATACAGAGCTTATCGTCAGTATGTTCTTAAACGGTATTCTCTCGGTAATCTCTGCCGTGGCAGGGACGCTCTATGGGGAGAAGGATTATTACGGTATTCGTCGTGTGGTCATTCGCGTGCTGCGTATCGGTCTCTTAGTAGGTGTGGCACTTATGCTGCTGTTTTGGGCGGTGCCGGGATTTATCGCGGGACTCTACGGCTTCGACCGGCCGGAGCTTAAGGCGGAACTGTATGACTGCTTAAGGATATTTGCCTGCAGGTTTCCCTTCTTTGTCCTGAACTCCTTATTACAGAATTATTATAAAGTGATCGGACATACTAAGTTATCCACGACAGACAGTGTACTGGAAGTTTTGGTATGTAAGGTACCGTTTGCACTTTTAGGAATGCACCTTTTCGGATTAAGAGGAGTATTCATCGGATTTGCGGTGGGAGAGATCATGACTTTTTGGATCATTACATCCGCAAGGATCATTATGCAGAAGGCCGGCCGTTTTCCTCAGAAGGGATTTATGGCTATTCCTGAACGGGCTGAGGGACAGGTCATGGATATTACGATCAGGGGAGACGGAGACTCTGCAGTGAGACTGTCTGAGGAGGTGATCACTTATTGCAGAGAACGGGGCGCGAGTGATAGAACCGCATTGGCCATTGGGATTGCGGCGGAGGAACTCGTGGATAATATCGGCACCCACGGATATGATTCACCCGATAAAAAGTATATTGATGTCTGCCTCTCAGAAGCTGACGGGAGGATATATTTAAGACTGAGGGACGATGGGATACCCTTCAATCCGACGGCTTATGAATCACAGCAGACATTGATGGAAACTCCTGCAGGAAAAAGTCCTGCAGAGGAAGCTTTGGCAGAAAATGTTTCCGCAGAGAAGGAAGACCGGGAGAATAAGGATCCTGAAGCAGGCGGTCTGGCTCTTATCAGGAAACTGGCGCTTAAGATAAGCTACGTGAGGGTCATCGATCTTAATAACACGGTTATAGAGATGGAACTGACGTGCTAGATAATTAACCGAAGGAGAGGAGACGGAATATGCAACAGTACATTCAACTTCTGTTAGAGGCAGTAGAGAAATATGCAGACGAGCCTGCGCTTGCAGATTGTAAAGGAGAGAGGATCACGGATTACCGTACCTTTGGTGATCTTATGTATCGCACCGCAGCGTGGATCAATAAGAAGGAACTTCCGGAGAGATCTTTTATTCCGGTGCGTTTCCCGTCATCAATGGAGTTTGCTGCGACGGTTTGCGGAGTATGGCTTTCAGGTCATGCAGCTGTTCCCATGGGAGACAGTTTTCCCGAGGAGAGAGTCAGTTACATCTGTAAGAACTGCGAATCTCCATTTGTGATCGATGATCATGTGATCGATGAGATACGGGGGACTGAGCCTGTGGATATATCGATTTTTCCGGAGTCTGAAGATGATGATGTGGCATTTCTTATGTACACCTCAGGTTCCACAGGAATGCCAAAGGGAATCCTTCACAACTTCAGAGCACTGTATGCCAACCAGCAGATGGGAAGCAGACAGACCTATTCCACGGGACAGGCATGGGCAATGGGTGCACCGTTTTATTTCGTTGCTTCTGTAGCGGTATACAAGGTGCTTACCTGTGGTGGTCTGGTTCATCTTCTGGATGAGGAGACCATGCGTGATGTCCGCAAACTGGAAGACTACTACGCTAAGCACGGGATCACTGTCGGCTTTATCAGTCCCTCAGTTCTTGCCAATTTTCACAGCAGATCGGACAAACTTAAGATCGTCATGACGGGAAGCGAGCGCCTGACGGGTCAGTACGGTAAGGACGGCTACCTGCTTTTCAATAATTACGGCATGAGTGAGACCATGGGCACGATATGCTCATTCAAGGTGGAAAAGCCATATGATACGACACCTGTGGGGATCCCTTCCGAGAATATAGAATGGGCGCTGCTTGATGAGGATATGAATCCTGTTCCTGAAGGGGAAGAGGGAGAGATGTGCTTAAAAGGTCAATTTACCGTCGGCTATTACAAGGATCCCGAGGCCACGGACAATCTGTATCGCGGCGGATGGCTCCATACGGGAGACATCTTAAAAAAACTACCTGACGGTAATCTTGTTTACATCAACCGAAAGGATTGGATGATCAAGATCAACGGCCAAAGAGTAGAGCCGGGAGAAATAGAGAATGTGCTTTCAAAGATCCCCGGGGTAAAAAGTGCGGCGGTCAAAGCCATAGACGGCCCCGGAGGCAAGACAGCGCTTTGTGCATGGTATACCGGAGAGAAGATGGAAAATGAACAGATAAAGGAGGAGCTTGGCAAGAAGCTTGCTTCTTACATGATCCCATCCTTCTATGTGCATCTTGATGAATTTCCGATCAATCAGAACGGTAAGGTTGATCGTAAGAATCTTCCGATGCCTGATATGGAGAGTAACAGGGCCGCGTATGTTCCGCCGGAAAATGAGATCCAGGCGATGCTGTGCCGCGCCTTTGAGGCGGCTCTGGGCATCAGTCAGGCAGGTATCGATGACGATTTCTTTTCGCTTGGCGGAGACAGTATCCGCGTGATGAAGCTTACCATGGAATGCCCGGAGCTTCCGCTGACCAGTAAAATGGTCTATGGTGCCAAGACTCCAAGAGCCATTGCGAAAGAACTGGAGAATGCAGGTGTTAAGGAAAGCAGGGAGAGGAAGGAAGCCTATCCTTTGTCTGCCGCTCAGCTTGGCATCTATATTGAGAGCATTCGTCGAGACGGAGAAGCCGTCTATAATAATCCCATACTTCTTGAACTTGGAAAAGACGTGGATATGGAACGCCTTAGGAAAGCCTGTGAGGCAGTGGTGGCAGCACATCCGTATATCAAGCTTAAGCTGACTGTTGATGATAACGGTGATCCCGTACAACATCGTAACGAGGAAGAAGCTTATGTCCAGGCGGATGTCGAGAAGTTAAACGAGTCTGAATTCCGTGAGTGCATTGCCGGTCTGATGCAGCCGTTTCGTCTTCATAAAGACCGCCTGTTCCGAATAAGGCTCTTTGAGACCGAGGCAGGCAAATACATCTTTTTGGATCTGCATCATATTATTTTTGACGGCTCATCAATGTTAGTACTTTTTGCTGATCTGGAGAGAGCTTACCGCGGTGAGACTCTTGAGATGGAGACTCACAGCGGTTTTGAAGTCGCTGAGGATGAAAGGGCGATTTCTGAGGAACGATACGAAGAGGCCAAACGCTGGTATCTCGATACCTTCGGTCAGATCGAGGCGGATTCTTTGCCGATCCCCGACAGAAGGGATAAGAGGATCTCTTTTGACAGTATGGAGACAGATCTTGAGGTGGATATATCTGAGGTCACGCAATTGTGCAGATCCGCGGATGTAACGGAGAATATCCTTGCAACAGCAGCCTTTGGAATCTGTGCGGGCCTCTACAGCGGGGTTAATGAAGCGCTCTTTACCACTATATACAACGGCAGGGATTCCCTGCGTACGGCCAGAACTGTTGCAATGCTTGTAAAGACTCTGCCGGTATATGCGCATTTTGAACGGGAGCAGACGATAAAAGATTATCTGCAGGCTGCCAAGGAGCAGATGCTGGCCTGCATGAACAATGACATATATCCTTTCTCGGAGCTGGTGGCAGAAACCGGGATCACAAGTGATCTGCTTTTTGTCTACCAGGGAGATGTTCTGAATGTGGGAGGCTTCGCGGGAGAACCTGTAAGACGTATACCCGTCATGGATAATGCCACGGGAGAGCAGCTTGCACTGCAGTTATATAAGCAGCAGGGAATATTTCATCTGAGGATCGAATACAGAAGCGATCTGTATTCGCAAGAGTTTATAAGAACGCTGGCAGATAGTTATGAGAATGTCCTCAGGACAATGACCGGTGCATTAACTGTGGGTGAAGTGTCTCTTGCCGGATATAAACAGCTAAATAAGCTGGCCTCATGGAATGAGACAGAAGTTCCGTATGATAAGTCCATGACCGTGGTATCGATGTTTAGGGGAGCCGCTTTAAAGTATGCGGATAATACCGCTCTTATCTTCGAGGATGAAGAGACGAGCTACGAAGAATTTGATAAAGAGTCTGAAAAGATTGCCGCGTATCTTGAGAAACAGGGACTGGGAAGCGGGGATGTGGCATCGATCCTGATTCCCAGAGGCCGTTATCAGGCAATTGCATCCATGGGTGCACTGAAGGCGGGACTGGCATATCAGCCTTTAGATTCCACTTATCCTACGGAAAGACTTAATTTCATGGTATCGGATGCCTCTGCGGGTATCCTTATCACCACGCACAGTCTGGGCGAACTGATCACGGATTATAACGGACCGAGGCTTTTCCTTGAAGACATTGACAGTCTTCCGGATGGGAAGGCAAGCGCTGTTCCCAAGCCTGAGGATACATTTATCCTCTTATATACCTCCGGGAGTACCGGTGTACCTAAGGGAGTACAACTCACCCATGGTAATCTTGTGAACGTGATCAACTGGTACCGGGATTACTACGGACTGGTTCCTGAGGACCGTGTGGGGCAGTATGCTTCCTACGGCTTTGATGCCTGCATGATGGATATGTATCCGGCGCTTACTTCCGGTGCCGCTGTCTGCTTTGTACCGGAGGAGATGCGACTGGATCTGGAGAGCATGGACAGATACTATACAAAGAACCGTGTCACGTTGGCTTTTCTGACTACTCAGGTCGGACGACAGTTTGCATTGGAGACTGAGAATCCTTATCTTCGTGCAGTTTCTGTAGGCGGTGAGAAGCTCGCTTCCATGGATCCTCCGAAAGGCGTGGAACTGATAAATGTATACGGTCCTACGGAGTGTACCATATTGGCCACAGTGTATAAGGTTAAGTTTAGGGAGGACAATATCCCTATCGGACATCCTTTGCCCAATATGAAGTGCTATGTTGTGGATCCTTTTGGACACAGAGTAAGCCCCGGGGCATTGGGGGAACTGCTCTTAGCGGGTCCTCAGGTCGGTGCCAGCTATCTGAACAGACCGGAGAAGACGGCAGAGGTATTTGTACAGAATCCTTTTGACAGCGGAGACTGTTCCCATATGTACCGTACCGGAGATATCGTGCGTTATCGTCAGGATGGTGAGATAGAGTTCATCGGAAGGCACGACGGACAGGTCAAGATACACGGTTTCCGTATTGAACTGAGTGAGGTTGAGGCGGTTATAAGAGATTATCCGGGCGTTAAGGATGCTGCCGTTGTGGCGAGAGATCTGGGAGATGACGGCAAGGCGGTTGCTGCCTATATAGTATCCGAAGATAAGCTGGATATAAAGGCTCTGTCTGACTTTATCAGAGAGAGAAAGCCTCCGTATATGGTGCCTGCTTCAATCATGCAGATAGACAGCATTCCTTTAAATCAGAACGGAAAGGTCAACAAACGTGCACTTCCGGAACCGGTGATCGAGGCAACTGCGGAGGATGAAGGAGCCCATGTGGACAATGTATTGGAGGAGAAGCTTCGGGATATTATCGGAGAGGCACTAAATATGCAGAGACCGGGACTTAGTATACCTCTTGAGTATCTGGGCCTTACGAGTATCGGCACGATCCGTCTCTCAACGAGACTTTCCAAGACTTTTGGCGTGAATATTCCGGTTAAGGAGATGCAGAGCCTTACGATCACGGATATAGAGAACAGGATATTAAGTAACTGGATGGAAGGAGACACCGCAAACAGGGAACTTACAGAGCTTGAGGAGGCTGATTCCGTATTGGGAGCAGCCCAGACCGGAGTATATCTTGAATGCATGAAGCAGCCGGGGAGTACAACATACAATATTCCCTCCGTGCTTACGTTTGATACAGGGATATCTGTCGACAGACTGATCGCTGCGGTGCGCAAAACTCTTCTTGCCCACCCTTCGGTATTCGTGCACTTTGATATTGCAGGTAATGAGCTGAGGGCCATCCGTGATGAGGCAGATCCGGATAGTGTCGATATTCCTGTTCTCTCAATGACAGAGGAGGAGAGAGAGACATACACGCATGATTTTGTTACGCCGTTTAAGCTTAACCGCGGACCGTTGTTTAGATTCTGCGTAGTGACTACCGATACTGCCTGCTATCTCTATGTCGATTTCCATCATCTTATCTTTGATGGTTTTTCCATGAGTCTGTTCCTTAAGGATCTGGGGACAGTTCTTAAGGATGGCAGGATCGACGGAGAGGGTGCTTCTTACTTTGCGTTTGTACGGGATCAGCAGAGACTTCTTATGGGAGAAGGGCAAAATGAGTACGATAAGTATTTTGCGGTACTTCTTAATGACTACGAATCTTCGACAGAGATCGCACCGGATATTGTCTCCGGGGAGGCTTCGGGACATACCGGCACAGTCAGCGAAGAGCTTGATCAGACAGCGGTCAAAAAAGCCTGTGAGAGAGCCGGAGTGACGGAGGCAGCTTTCTTCCTTGCGGCACTGGATCTTACGCTGGCAAGACTGGTTTCTGAGGACCGGGTATATATAGCCACGATATCAAGCGGTCGTTCGGACATCCGCTTTGCGGATGTCTGGGGCATGTTTGTCAATACCATGCCACTGGCGGCGCAGCTTACTGACGGCAGTGTGGATGAATTCATCGGTAAGGTTTCCAAGGGCTTTGAAGATGCGATAGCTCATGAATATTTCCCTTTCGCAGAATTGGCGGCGAAATGGGGTTATTCGGTCAAGGTAATGTATGAATACCAGCGTGGGATCGTGGAGAGACCGGACATCCCGAACCTTACCGGCGTAACGGGACTTGGGACAGATGAGGCCAAGTTCCCCATGATTGTGCGGATCGTTGATACAGAGAGCGGTCCTGCTATCGAACTGTCATATGATGACGGACTTTATTCCGAGACTTTTGCAAGGGAGATCGTACGATCCATGGCGATAGTGGTGGATAAGATCTGTCAAAACGGAAGGTGTAAGGTACGTTCCGTATCGCTTCTGGATGATAAGAGAAGTGAAGTCATAAAGGGCTTCCATAACAGACCTGAGTTACCTGAAATATCTGATGATACACTTTTCCATACGGGGCTTGAACGTAAGGCTGCAGAGGTTCCTGATCGTATGGCATTGATAGCGGCTGACAGAAACTTAACTTACCATGAACTGGATGAGGAAGCGAATCGTCTGGCCAATGCTCTTATTAAGAGAGGAACGCCTAAGGGCAGCCGAATCGTGCTTCTGCTGCCCAGAACTTCGCGGGTGATGATCGCGATCTTCGGTACACTCAAGGCTGGAATGACATATATACCCTGCGATCCGAACTATCCGGTGGAGAGAGTACGGCATATCATTGAGGATTCGGGGGCAGCACTTATCATCACTACATCCGACCGCATGGAAAGATTCGTTAATCAGACGGTTATTGATGTGGAGGAACTGCTTGGAGAGGAGGATACAACCAAGCCTTCTGTCAAAGTAACAGGGCAGGATCTGGCTTATATGATCTATACATCCGGATCGACCGGCAAGCCTAAGGGCGTGATGATCAACCACGGTAACGTGGCTAACTACGTTGCAGATTCCAAGGGCCATATTCTGTTACGTGCCATGCTGGAAGAGGGAAGCGTACTTACATCCATCACGACACTTTCCTTTGATATGTCTCTTAAGGAGTACGCACTTTCACTGTGTAACGGACTTACTCTTTCTCTGGCTTCTGATGATGAGTGTAATGATGCTGTTGCGCTGGCACAGAGGATGAAGAGGACAAATACGGATATTTTCTCAGCTACTCCGTCGAGACTTCTGTCGCTGATGGAGTCAAAAGACTTCTTAGAGGCTTTGGATGCATGTGCTCTGGTGGTCTGCGGCGGTGAGAAATACCCGGAGAAACTTCTCCATGCACTTAAGGAGAGAGGCTTTGACAAAAAGCGTATGTTCAATACTTACGGTCCCACAGAGACAACGGTGTCATCCAATGCGGCTGAGATAACGCACTATGACCATATATCAGTCGGAAAACCTCTTCCGGGTGTAGAGGAATACATCGTGGATACCGATGGCAACGAGGTACCGGAAGGAGTCGTCGGTGAACTCTATATCGGAGGCCGCGGAGTAAGCCCCGGATATTACGGACTGGAAGAGATGACGAAGGAACGTTTTATCGATTATAAGGGCAGCAGAGTATACCGTTCCGGAGATTATGCCAGATGGTTAAGCAATGGGGATGTTGAGATCCTCGGACGTAGAGATAATCAGATCAAACTGCGAGGATTGCGAATTGAGCTGGGAGAGGTGGAATCAGTAATGTCCTCAATGCCGGGAATAAGACAGGCAGCAGTCAGGATTGACAGGATCAACGGCATAGAGCATCTCTGTGCGTGGTTTACAGCAGATGAGCCCGTGGATATCGGTGAACTCAAGAAGTCCTTGGGACGGGTGCTTACCAATTATATGGTTCCCACTGCATATGAGCAGTTGGAAGAGATGCCGGTGACGCCCAACGGCAAACTGGATCTTAAGAGTCTGAAGACACCGCAGTTATATCGTGCAGGAGGCGGTGAGAAGCCTGAGACAGCGGCGGAGAGAGATTTCTGTGCTATATTCTCTAAGATTCTGCATATTGATGATGTGTCTGTTACCGAGAACTTCTTCGACCTCGGAGGTACGTCGCTTCTTGTTACCAATATGGTGATCGAGGCAGGCGGCCTGGGATATCAGGTTACGTTCGGGGATGTGTTTGATCATCCGACTCCGAGAGAACTTGCATTACTTGCAGGAGAAGGAAGCAGGGACAATGCTCCGATATATATGGATGAGACCGGAGAGGATCCGGAGATATCGGATTACGATTACTCCGCAATCGATCGTCTGCTTGAAGATAATACTCTTAATACCGTTAAGGATGAAAAACCATGGGAAATGAAACAGGTATTGCTTACCGGTGCAACAGGCTATCTGGGAATTCACGTGCTGCGTGAGTTATTGGATAATACCGGCTGCAGAGTCACCTGTCTGTTAAGGAGCAAGGATGGAAACAGCGCCGAAGACCGGCTTAAGAGGCTGTGCTTCTACTATTTCGATACCGATTACAGTGAACTGATCGGAGACAGACTGTTCATCGAAGAGGGCGATGTGACTGATCCTGACAGTATAGAGGCTATAGGAGACCGTGGGATTGACACGGTGATCAACTGTGCGGCAGTAGTCAAGCACTTTGACAGAGGAACAATCATCGAAGATGTCAATCTGGGCGGAGCGAAGAATCTGATCGGATTCTGCCTAAAGCATGATGCCATGCTGATCCAGACTTCAACCATGAGCGTAGCAGCGACGGTCTATGAGGGAGATATTCCTGATTCTTTTGTGCCGACAGAGCAGAAATTTTACTTTGGACAAAAACTGGACAATAAGTACATTCACTCCAAATTCCTGGCTGAGAGGGCAGTGTTGGAAGCTGCAGCAGGACAAGGACTCAAAGCTAAGATCATGCGTTTCGGTAATCTCTCGGCAAGGCATTCCGATGGAGAGTTCCAGATCAATGCGGCAACCAATTCCGCTATGGGACGTCTGAGAGCGTTTGCAATACTGGGCTGTGCGGCATACGACCAGCTGGATACGACTATGGAATTCTCACCGATTGATGCGGTTGCAAGGGCACTGGTAATACTATGTACCACACCGCTTAACTGTCGGTTGTTCCATGTAGTGAATAATCAGAACATTACGATGGCCTCTATTTTCCATGAGCTTGGTGAGATGGGCTATCCGATATCCTTTGTGGAGAGGGAACAGTTTGCCAAACGTTTCTCGGAAGTGCAAAGTGATCCGGATAAGGCTACGAAACTGACAAGCATAATGGCCTATATGCAGGCTCCGGGCGGACGGAAAATCATCACCCTGCCCAAGGAGTGCCGATATACCGGACAGGTACTCTATAGATTGGGATTTCAATGGCCCGTTACGTCATGGGATTACATCCGCAGGTTCGTGGCTGCATTGGATGGTATGTGGTTTTTTGAATAAACAGATAAGTATATATTGAAGTCGGATCCATGCGCAACTGTTTACAGAGATAGGGGCGGCAATGTCAGAGTAAGTATATTATCAGGCGTATGAAGAGAATGAGCCGGTATCGTCGTCGGTACCGGCATGTCCTATCAGGTCGATGTAGCGATTGATCGCATAGTTGCCCATTGTCTTACGGATGTCCTTCATCAGTGAGGCATCGGGCTTTTTGCCTGCAGCGAGATCGTTGGCAAGCATTTCTATCTGCATCTTCATGGTCACCCGGTTACTTCTGCAAGCTTTTTAATGTACTGTGCAAAGCCCTCCTTGTGTATATTGACAGCCCTGTCAGGCCTGAAGGAAGGTCTTACAAGGAAATCTATCGAATCATCCGCTCTAACAAAAAGAACCTCAGGCGATACTGAGGTTCTTTTTGTCAGAGCGGAGGAGACCTCGAATCCGTGGGTTCGGGTCTCCTCGGCGAAATGGACCACCAACCCCGTCCCAATGTCATTTAGATAGTAAAAATCTTGATATTAGTATATTATTATAAACATGATAAATCCAAGCAAAATATA
>JAEEGL013941067.1_pt1 | contig 11960 bp, 6 predicted proteins | sample 9134231 | NCBI WGS metagenome assembly JAEEGL01 (sample SAMN16246548, study PRJNA631951) | gut metagenome | biome: gut microbiome; feature: rumen; material: fiber-attached | host: Bos | place: Iran: Karaj | collected 2018-10 | reverse complement strand
TGGCTTCTCAGGATTTAGTGTAGGAGAATGCGTTAAGGCTAAGCCCGAAGGATTCGATAATGCACTTAAGCCCGGAGTAGAGTACGAGGTATCAATATACCTTTATGCACCCGGTGATTACTGGGTAATCAGACCCGCAGACTGATCGTTTGCGTGAGGTAAGATATTATTATATAATGACATTGTTTGTCAAAAATCACTAGAAATAAGGCACTTTTGTGCCTGGAGGATAATATGAAACATAATATGAGTCGACTTAGAGCTACGGGGTTATTACTGCTATTTTTGTTAAGTACCATAATCCCCTTTACACACGTGAGTGCTAAGGAAGAGTATAAATTTTCCGTTTCTCTGTCTGCAGGATATAATAATCAGGTCCTTGTAGGCTTTTCGGCTCCCGTTACCATTCATGTAACTAACGACAACCTTAAAAACTTCGAAGGTTATATTCAGATGATTGTTATTAACTATGAGAATAACAACATCTTATATGAAGAGGAACTTACACTTGGCTCCGGCGAAGACAAGGTTGTCGAGATGGTATCAGGTTTCCCCATCGCTGCTGAATATGTCAATATCAGAATGACTGATAAGAAGCACAAGGTAGTATGGAGTGAACTTGAAAGAGTTAATTTTGCATATGATAAAGAAACAGTAAGAGTCGGTGTTCTTACCGACGATTTTTCAGCGCTCTCATATATGGACAGACAGCATTTCTTATCTGCTCCTACTATGACAATGAGCCTTATTCCTTTTACTGAAGATACATTCCCTTCAGATTATCATGCGCTCGATACAATCGATACTATTTTAATAACTGATTTCTCTACTGACATTCTTACCAAGGAACAGATCAATGCTCTTAACCTCTGGGTACAGGATGGCGGTTTATTAATCATTGGTACAGGTTCAACTGCCAATAAGACATTGGCCGGTATTAATGGTAAGGTTGTTAATGTTAATCTCGGTAAGTCCCAGGGTGTTACTACAACTCTTGGCCTTGAAAACTGGGATTATTCTTACGTAGCCAATATCCTTTCTACCGTAGGATATAACGGACAGTATAATTCGGGATCGGCTATGTCACCTGATCCTTGGAATCTCTATGTATCCAATTACTATGATGATGATTATTCCAACAAGCCTTGGAAAGATGATGACGGTGATGGAATCAATGACTACGTATATGAAGGATTTGAGTCAGGAAATGATGCAAATGGCAATCTCATTGATTCATATGGAAATCTTATAGCACCTGATTATTATTATCTTTTTGAAAACAATGCATATGAAGTAGATCCTAACACCGGTTCTATTCATTATAAGTACTACGATGAAAAGTACGGCGTGGTTGATTACAGCGATCCTGATTATCAAAACTATGTCAATGATCCTTATTGGTCAGACGATGACAAGGAAGATATGTGCTACGACGCTTATTGTCATCAGCTTGGATATGATCCCAAGTGGTGGTTCTATGAGAATGAAGGCTTAACAGATCCTGATGATATCAATAGAGAATTCAGAATCTACTTCGGTACTGATTTCCAGGAATTCATGGATCACTTCTTATACAATGCTTACTATTATTACTATTACAGTGTTGATTTAAGACCTGACTTAACGGTTGGTTCAACATATACATTAATATCTTCTGACTATACCAAGATTAATGTAGATACTGTTGCTTTTACATTGGAAGGATCCGAGAATGCTGATTCATTTGTAGGTGATTCAACAACAGGTGATTATGATCTTGCAAGACTTATCAATGTTGGTAAAGGTAAGATCATCGTTGCAGCAGTTGACTTTACCAAGAACCCCATTCCCAAGACTGATTATGCTTCTGAACTTGTAAGAAACATGATTGAAAAAACAATCGGATTGGAACTTATACAGGAAGCATATGATTATGCTGATAATGCAAAGAGTTCATATTCTTCATATAACGGAAGCTCATATGATCTTAGAGATCTTCTTAAAAAGATTTCATCAGCTCCTTATCCTCCCGTACTTATCTACGGCGCGATATTGATTGCATATCTTGTTTTGATATTTGTTTTATACATTGTTCTTTTGAAAAAGAAAAAGACAAGTAATTTATGGAAGATATATCCTATTGCAGCATTTGTATTCTCGATACTTATTTTCTGCATAGGCTTTTCTACCAGAGTATTAAGACTTAATGTCAACGTACTCTCGATTATCACACCGGGTGAAGTTGTTACCAAGGAAGTTGATTATGTATCAGCTACAGTACCCAAGAAGAAAGAGTATCTTATCAATTTTGAAGATGATGTGGAAGTAGATAAGTCATTCATGGGTGCAGGAAGTTACCACTGGTATTCATCTACAGAACCTGATTACGATACATATACTATTCAGTATCGTGAAGGATATGATAACTTCCAGAGTGTAATATCTAACAAGGTTGGTCTTGAGAGCGAGTATTACAAAGCAGAGACTGTATATCCTACAGCCGGCGGAATCGAGATTTCATATCTTACAGATCCTGCGATTGTCGGTATTGATCCTGCAAACATCAGAGTTACAAATAACTACTCAACAACTCTTCAGGATGTAATGGTAGTTATCAATACGCCCAAGGATGGATACAGAGATTTCTACTTTAAGAGTATTAAGTCCGGAGAGTCATACTTACTTAACCAGGGCGAAGAAATTGATGATAGTAAAGGTGGAACAACCTATTCTTCATCATACTATTCGAACAATGCGATTTCTCATTATCAGAAGCATGTAGGACTCAAGATTGTTAAGGGTATCTTATTTGGAGATCTTCATTTAGGTGATGTTTCCTTCTCAGAGCTTAGAAGAAGATGGGCCGGAATGGATTATATATACGACAGATCTTATATCGATAGTGACCATATGGTTGTAACAGCTTTCCCTCAGTCTGAGATAGGCTCCAAGGTTGTTAAGGAAAAGGGAGTTAAGGGAAGCAACGGTTGCAAGGTCAACAGAGTTGAGATGATATGGGTCAACAAGGCTTATACAGATATTAAGATTAAGAAACAGACTAATTAATGGAGCAATGCGATGATAGAGATTAAAAACTTATACAAAAGATATGGCAGATTCCTCGCACTCAACAACTTTTCACTTAATGTTGAGCAGGGCGAGTTATTCGGATTCGTAGGCTCCAATGGTGCAGGTAAGACAACAACCATGCGTATATGTGTTGGATTGTTAAAAGCTGATGGCGGCGAAGTCTTAATAGACGGAGCCAACATGCTTAAGAACCATAGAGCACTCGCATCCAAGGTTGGATATGTACCTGATTATTTCGGTGTATACAAGAGCTTAACTTCATCCGAATACTTACACTTCTTTGCAAGTGCATATGGTATATACGGAAAAGAAGCAGATATGCTTACGGATGAACTTTTAGACCTCGTAAATCTGACCAATAAAAAGGACACGGATGTTAACGGATTAAGCCGTGGTATGAAGCAGCGTCTCTGCCTTGCAAGAGGACTTGTACATAATCCTGATATTCTCTTTTTGGATGAGCCTGCCAGCGGACTTGATCCCAAGGCAAGATATGAATTAAAAGAGATATTAAAGAACCTCTCGGCTATGGGTAAGACAATCATTATCAGTTCACATATCTTACCTGAACTTGCTGAAATGTGTACTTCGGTTGGTATCATCGACAAGGGACATTTGGTTCTTCAGGGTACTATAGATGAGATTCACAGAGCGGCTGCTATGTCATCGCCTCTCAATATAGTAGTAAGAGATGAGCAGATTGATGATACATTCAATGTACTTACAACCAATCCTTTTGTACAAAAAGTTACTGCTCAGGGCAATATATTAAAGATTGTATTTACAGGTACCAAGGATGATGAGGGTGCAATGCTTGCAACACTTATTTCAAATGGTATCAATGTAATGAGCTTTTACAGAGAAGAGGGCTCACTTGAGAGTCTCTTCATGCAGATAGTAAGTAAGGATTCTACCGACGATAAAAAGAAAAAACCCGTTAGAAGGTAAAAGGTGAAAAAATGGCTGACACAGTAAAGATTCCCAAACAAAAGAAGAATAAAAGGAATGCGGTTCTTTTTAAGGAAATGACAGTTGATATGAAGCGTCCCAAGATTATGCTTGTTATGCTCATAATCAATTTGCTTCTTATTCCTGTAACTGCATCATTTTTCCTAGGTATAACGATAGCTGCTTTTGGATCAATTGATTATCGTGTACTCGCATGGTACTTTATAGCGCTTGTATTTTGTGAGATGACTCTTTTAGCGTTTATTACACCTGCAATTACAGCCGGCAGTATATCGCTTGAGAAGGAGAGACAGACACTTGATGTACTCCTTACAACAAGGATGACAACATGGGAAATTATAAAGGGAAAGTACTTATCTGATTTTATTTTCTTATCTTTGATGGTAATTTCCACATTTCCGGTCCTCTCAATCGTATTTATATATGGAGGCTTATCACTCTTCCAGATGTTGTACGTGGGACTTGGATTAATTGTATTCATAGCTTTTATATCATGCTGGGGCGTGTTCTTTTCAACACTTACCAAGAATACGGTATTATCGGTTATCCTGACATATCTATTCATCCTGTTTTATATGGCGATAACCATTGCAATACCTTTTGTACTTCTTGGTGTTGTAAGCGGAATTAACTCAGCATTGTATTATGACAATGTTAACTTCCCGATGATCACTACTGAAAACTTTATCAACGGAGATTTCTTATTCTTAACAGGAATCTTTAATCCGATTCTTACCATCTTCGATATGGTAGGTAATGCAATCGGATATAACTTCGGCGATGAGAGTTTTGCAGGCATGAGCTTACTGTGTGAATCAGGTTTGATGGGTCATTTTACAGAGAAGAACTTGTTATTCAAGGCATATTCTCCTCTTAGTATGATATATATGGGTCTCACATCGTTTATTGTCCTTAAGATTTCGGCAGGTATCCTTAATCCTGTCAGGGGCAAGGAAAGAAAAATGGTGAAGAATAATGGAACTGGACAAAAGAATTGAAAAAATAGTTAAAAACGCTAGAAAAAGACTTTGTAGAATTCGTTTCTACAAGATGTTACTGTTATTCATTATCATCGGATTAACAGTATGGGGAATCTTGCAGACAATAGCGCTTATTGTGCCTTTTTATGAAGCATCCATTATAGGTATTATTGCTTGTATGGTACTTGTTATTGCCGGCGTTATAGTTGCAGTTGCATCTTACCCTAACATGAAGCAGGCTGCACTTTCTCTTGACTCCAAGGGATTAAAAGAGAGAGTAACAACATCCATGCAGTTACGTGGTAAGAAGGATGTATTCTCACAGATTCAAAAGAAAGATACTCTTGAGAAGGCTGAAAAGATATCCATAAGAAAAGCATTTCCTTATAACATTAAGAAGATATTATTCCTCTTCTTATTCCTTAGTGCAATGTATGTTTTAACAACTGCTATGATTCCTGCCAAGGCAAAAGAGATTGCTCATGAGAATCATATTCTTAAGCAGGAAGTTAAGACTGCAGAAGAAGAACTCGAAGAATTGGTTGCTGAGATAAAAGAAACGCATAACTTATCAGTAGAAGAGATTCAAAAGCTTGATGATATATTGGAAGAAGCAAAAGAAGAACTTAATCAGAGTGAATCTTCTTCCGAGATAGACAAGATTAAAGAGCGTTTCGAGAATAAGATTTACGAATCTATCGGTGAAAATCCTTCTGATATAAATAAGAGGGAAGCGCTTGCAATCCAGAATGCACTTGAGAGTGCAGAGTCCGGAGAATTCAAGGCAAAAGAACAGGAAGAATTAGCTAAGGCACTCGAAGATCTTGCCAAGAAGAATCAGGATGAAGAGATGGAAAAACTCGCTGAGCAGATGCAGCAGGAGATAGAGAACAATGGTCAGATATCTCAGGACACCATCAATCAGGCTCAGGAACAGTTACAGCCTTACGTAAATGGTCAGCAAGGCGGTCAACAGGGCGGCCAGCAGGGCCAAGATCCTAATGGTGGTCAACAAGGCGGTCAGCAAGGCGGCCAGCAGGGTGGCCAGCAAGGCCAGGATCCTAATGGCGGTCAGCAAGGTGGACAGCAAGGTGGTCAGCAAGGCGGTCAACAGGGCGGTCAGCAGGGCGGACAGCAAGGCGGACAGCAAGGAGGCCAGCAGGGCGGTCAGCAAGGTGGTCAGCAGGGCGGTCAGCAAGGTGGTCAACAGGGCGGTCAGCAAGGTGGTCAACAGGGAGGCCAGCAAGGAGGCCAGCAGGGAGGCCAGCAAGGAGGTCAACAAGGTGGCCAGCAGGGCGGATCCGGCCAGGGCAACGGTCAGGGTACCGGCCAGGATAGCGGTATGCCGGGCGGCGGCGGTGGCCAGGGACAGAGCAGTGACGGCGGCGGTGTCGGCGCACATCACGACTATGTGAGTCTGCCCAATGCCGACGGCCAGGACGACGATCTGTACGGTAACCGCGGTAACGGTGAGGACACCGGTTATGCACGTTATGAAAACGGCTTTGGCTGGTCCGGGAATCCGGTGGATTACAACAATGTAATGGGCGAGTATTCGGACCGCGCATACCAGGGGATTGAAAGCGGACGTTATCCCAGTGGTATGGAAGATGTGATCAAAGAGTACTTTACTTCTTTTAACTAAACAATACATGAGGGGAGAACCTAACGATGAATGAGTATGATGTAATGCAGCAAAAATTGCTGGCCTGCGAATTTGAAATCGGACGCGAGATCATCGGTCAGCGGGATGTGATCCGTAGTGTGATGCTGGCGATCCTGTCCGGTGGTAATGTATTGCTGGAAGGTATGCCTGGACTCGGCAAGACCCGTCTGGTAAATACTATCAGTCACGTGCTGAATCTGTCGTTTAAACGTATCCAGTTTACCCCGGACCTGATGCCCGGTGATATTACCGGTACCAATATCATGGAACGAAATGACAATGGCTCCGCCTTCCGCTTTGAAGCAGGCCCGATCTTTGCCAACATCATCCTGGCAGACGAGATCAACCGTGCGACGCCGAAGACACAGTCCGCGTTGCTCGAAGCCATGCAGGAGCATATCGTTACCGTAGGTAATGTGAGCCATAAGGTACCGGAGCCGTTCTTTGTACTGGCTACCCAGAACCCGATCGAGACCGAGGGTACCTATCCGCTGCCGGAAGCGCAGCTGGACCGTTTTATGTTCAAGATCATGGTACCGTTCCCAACCAAGGAAGAACTGGCAGGTATTGTAGGTCTTACCGAATCCGTGCAGGCAGGTACAGCGCAGACCGTATTGAACGGAGACGAGCTGCAGGAAGCAATCCGTATGGCGAAAGAGATCAAGATTGCGGATGCGGTTATGGATTACATCTTAAATATCATGATGGCAACACACGGCGGCAGCAAGTATGTGCGTGAAGGGGCCAGCCCGCGTGCTGCACAGGCGATCATCCGCGGTTCCAAAGCCAGAGCATTTATGGAGGGCCGTTACAATGTGTCCTTTGATGATGTGGATGCGGTAGTACCGGCGGTACTGAGACATCGTCTGATCCTGTCCTTTGATGCAGTATCGGATGGTGTAACGGAAGATATGGTAGTTGCAGATATTGTTAAAAACGTGAAGGCAGAGATGGTGGCTCAGAATCATGTTTGATGCGGAGTATTACGGACGGCTGGCACGGCTTAAGCTGGCCGTAGACAAAAAGAGTAATGCCGCGCTCCTGGGCAGCCGTAAATCGGTGCGCAAGGGAAGCAGTGCGGAGTTTTCCGATTTCCGTGAATATATGCCGGGCGATGATATCCGTTCCATTGACTGGAACGCTTATGCGCGTCTGGATCGGCTCTATATCAAGGAGTATATGGAAGAGAAGGAAAGCTGTGTCAGCATTTTTCTGGATCTGTCCAAGTCCATGGAGTACGGGGAAAAGAAAAAATCCGAACTGTGTGAAGAACTGGCAGCGGCATTGTCTTATATCGCTCTGATGAATATGGATCATGTGGTGCTGTATGATCTGGCGGATATCACACGCAGACATTCGGCGAGCGGCGGGCGTGCCGGTTATCGTGATATGACCGCATGGCTGGAGAGACTGGAGGTAGGAGAACCGGCGGATATCCTTCGTATCGTACAGGGACTGGGGCGCATGCAGCCGGGACTTTCGATCATCCTGTCGGATTTCCTGAGCGAGGATTTTGTGGAGAACGACGAGAAACTTGCGCAGGTCATCAAGTACCTGCAGTTCAAGAAGCAAAAAGTCGTGCTTTTGCATATCATGGCAGAGGAAGAGCTCAAAATCGATCTGTCCGGAACGTTTTATCTGATCGACTCGGAAAACAACGATTCCAGACTGCGTGTGACGATGGATGCGGAAGCGGTTCAGGGGTATAACGAGAAATTGGAAGAATTTACGGGAAATCTGAAACGGTGTGCAAAGAAGTACGGTGCTGCATATCATCTTTGCAGTACGGAAGACCGTTTTGACAAGATCATCTTCGAGGAATTGCGGGATATCTACGAGTTTTAATAGAAAAGCAGGGTAAAAGAGCATGTCATTTACAAGTCTATGGCCGTTGGCGTTTCTGGCGGCAATACCGATCATCATCATATTGTATATCTTAAAACCCAGAGGAAAGGACCTGGAAATCTCGTCCAATCTTCTCTGGCAGCATCTTTTCAAGAACCGTCAGTCCAAGACGTTTTTTGAAAAATTCCTGCATGAGATATTGATGTATCTGCAGATCGTGATCATGTGTCTTCTGATCCTGTCCCTGATGGCACCGTTTGTAATGATGCTGTCGCGGACCGGAGCAAGTACGGTGCTTATCATCGATACATCGCTGAGTATGCAGCATCGCAATCCGGATGGCAAGACGCGTCTGGAAGAAGCGAAGGCAGAGGCGCTTGATTTTGTCGGTTCTGCCAGCGGGGAAGTGAGCCTGATCGTGGTCGGGGAAGACGCACGGATCCTTATTGCCAACTCCACAGACCGTAACCGTCTGCGGGATGCAATCAACAGCATCGAAGGCACGGACCTGGAAGGCAGTGTGGCGGAAGCCTATCATCTGGCCTCCACCATGGAATGCGATACGGCTACGATCCTGACGGATGGTGAGGGAGTAAAGGTTGCTTCGGAATTTGCAGAGAATATCCATGCCGAGGTGATCGATGTCGGCGAAGCGGTTTCCAATGTATCCCTGGATTATGTGGCCTATTCCGACACAAGTCATGATGTGGCGGCACGTATTACCAACTACAGTGACTATAAGGCCATCTTTGATATTACGCTTTATGATGCGGCCGGTCAGATCCTGGCAGACCAGGAATCTTCGGTAGAAAGCGGAAAGAGCGGATCCCTGCTGTTTTCCGACATCCATACAGAAGACAGTTATATCCGTGCAGAGATGTCGGCGATCCGTTTTGAAGGTGCCGACGGCAGCAAGGACAGCATGTCTTTGGATGATACGGCATATGCGCTGACCCAGCGTGTCGGCGAGACCAAGGGTATCCTGATCTCTCAGGGGAACACCTTTGTGGAACGCGCCTACTTTGCTGTTACCGGAGAGGACCTGACCAAGACCCTGACCGACGGAGCTTTAGCGGCAGGCAATTATAATGTGGTCATCTACGACGCCGGTTATGAACCGATCGGGGCAAAGAGCGGCAGAAACAGCGAAGACGAAACCGAGCGCTCCACGCCGGACCAGCTGCGTTTTGTCAACAGCGGCGGTAAGGAAGAACTTTCGCACGTGGTTGTCGATGTGAAGGCTTCGGAAGTGACTTCGGGCCTGAGCGATTTTACGCTCGGTGCCAATACGGTACAGGTCTTTGAGGTACCGGAATGGGCGACTTCCTTTATGGAAGCCGATGGGAAATGTGTCGGATATTACGGAATCAACGGCGATCATAAAGAGGTGGTCGTCGGCTTTGACCTGCGCGAGACGGACTTTGCGGTAAAAGCCGAGTTCCCGGTCTTTATTGCAGGATCCCTCAGTTATCTGGCAAACCGCAGCCTGCTGGCTTCGGATTCCTATCAGGTGGGAGAAGCGCTGGTATTTAATCCCTCCGCGGAAGTGGCGACGGAGGATATTATGTTTTACCCTGCATTGCAGGAAGGGGAAGGCGTCCCGGCACTGCAGGCCGACACCTCCCGTGCGGGACTGTACCGGATCGAGGGCGGCGGAAAGACCGAGTATCTGACCCTGAAGGCAGCGTCCTCCGGGCATGACGGTCGTATTGTGGAAGAGGATATCAAGGGCGGCGGCACCCTGAATGCGGTACGGGCCAGAAAGGGGCTGCGTAATTTCCTTCTGATACTTGCGCTGCTTTTGCTGATCCTGGAATGGATCCTCTATGTCAAAAAGATGAATTACCGGAAGAAGTTTTATCTGATCCTCCGGTCGGTGCTGCTGGCATTGGTGGTGTTGTCCCTGCTGGGACTGCGCCTGCCCAAACCTTCCAAGAATGTTACCACGGTATTTCTGGTAGATATGTCGGTCAGCGACGAGAAAAACATCAAGGAATTTGATGACTATATCGATTTCCAGCTGGACCATATGCCGAAGAACAACCGCTATGCGATCGTGGCTTTCGGACGGAATGCGGTGGTGGATCAGTTTGTTACCGATCGCAATATGTATATGGGATTGAATGCCAAGGCGGATGATACAGCCACCAACTATGAGATGGCATTGCAGCGTGCGGCAGCACTTCTGCCGTCGGATGGTGCGGGACGTATCCTGGTTCTTACTGACGGACGTGAGACGGCGGGCAATATCGAAAATGCGGCTTCGGTCTTTTTGTCCGATGATATTGCGCTGGAATCCGTTCTGATCCCTGCCGAGATCGGTGAAGATGCTTATGTGAAAGCAGTAGAGATGCCGGAGACACTGCATACCGGAGACAGCTATTACATGACGGTTTCCGTGGAGAGCAACTACGAAACGCCGGCCGAGATCGTACTGACCAGCGGCGGTGTGGAAGTGGCGAGGGAATCGGTCCGCCTGCAGCGCGGAAGCAATGAATTTGTTTTTGAAGAGACGGTATCCGCCGAAGAAGTGGAAACCTACGAAGTGCATGTAGAAGCGCCGGGCGATACCTGTACTGAGAATGATACCTACAGTGCCTATGCAGAGGTGGAAGATGCACCGAAGATTCTCGTGATCAAGGGCAAGAATGAAGGCGGCAACGCGTTTGAAACAGTACTGGAAGCAGCGCATGTCAATGCCGAGTTCATCCGCCCCGGAAAAGCACCCAAAACCCTGCACGATATGCTGAACTATAAGGCGATCGTTCTGGAAAATGTATATAAGGATGAATTGCCGCAGGAGTTTATTGACACACTGGAAACCTATGTAAAGGATTACGGCGGCGGCTTTGTCGCCTGCGGTGGTGAAGATTCCTTTATGCTGGGCGGTTACAATGACAGCCCGATCGAAACGGTGCTGCCGGTCAATATGGAACTGCGCGGTACCCTGGAGATCCCGTCAACGGCGATTGTAATGGTCATCGACCATTCCGGTTCCATGATCTCTTATGCCGGCAACGGACTGACCTATCTGGATGTGGCGGTGGAAGCGGCCAAGCGTGGTGTGGATAATCTGCGTGATTCCGATTTGGTTGGTGTACTGGCGTTTGATGACCGTTATGTCTGGGCGCACCGGATCTCGGATGCATCCGACAAGCCGGGGATCAAGGCGGATATCAATACGATCACGGAAGGCGGCGGTACGACCATTATGCCGGCATTGGAAGAGGCACGTGCGGAACTGGTGAAATGCAATGCCGAAGTGAAGCATATCATCCTGCTGACCGACGGTATGGGTGAAACTTATGACTATTCCCCGGTAACGGACAAGATTAACCGTGACGGGATCACGCTGTCCACAGTGGCGGTCGGTGCATATTCGGATACGAGACTGATGCAGCAGCTGGCAAATGACTGCGGCGGACGTTATT
>JAEEGL013508107.1_pt1 | contig 11960 bp, 7 predicted proteins | sample 9134231 | NCBI WGS metagenome assembly JAEEGL01 (sample SAMN16246548, study PRJNA631951) | gut metagenome | biome: gut microbiome; feature: rumen; material: fiber-attached | host: Bos | place: Iran: Karaj | collected 2018-10 | reverse complement strand
GGGCGGGGCTTGCCGCACGGCGGCGCAGCCGCTCCCAGCCGATGCGGCTTTGGTGTTCCAGCGCGGAGCGCCTGACCTGCGTGGGAAAAGCAAGATTAAGCTATCCCAAATTTCCTGGTGGAAAATGGGGGATAAGCCTGCACAAAAAAAGTGCTTGACATTCTGTTCCAATTGTTCTATTATTAATGGCGAAAATGAGGAACAAGACCGCATACAAGAAACCGCCCTTTGAGCTCGACCGCACGCGCCACGGAGACCTGGCGCGGCAGATAGCGGACGGCCTCCGCACGGCCATAGAGACTGGCTACTACAGGCCAGGGGACGTCCTGCCCCCTGTGCGCGACCTCGGTGAAATCCTGGGCGTCAGCATGGGCATCGCCGTCCAGGCCGTCACCATGATCCGCGAGGAGAGCCTTATCAGCCCGCGCCCCCGTGTCGGCAGCGTCGTCTGCTCCAAGGACCGCCCGCTGTGGAAGGGGCACATCGTGATCGTCGTGCCGCCTGGGCAGGGCAACCCCTTCGACAACATGGTGCACGCGGCTGTCCGCGACGCCCTCACGGAAGCGGGATACCTGGTCACGCCGGCCACGGTGGCAAGAGTGGGGCAGGGGAACTCGTTTGACTTCGCGCTTCTTGAAACGGTGCTGCGCCAGCAGACCGACTTGGTGGTTCAGCTTCACGACAAGGAGCCAATCGCGAAGTGGCTGTCCAAGTGCGGCGTGCCATTCGTCCGCTTCGCCGAGGATTGCGTCTCGCCGCCGGGCTGCGTGGGCGTGGTGCGCCGCGACTTTGCCAGGGCGCTTCCCGATTTCGCCGCGCACTGCCGCGAGGCTGGCGTGAGGAGTGTCCTGCAGGTGGCCGATGCCCTGAGCGCGGACGCGACTGACATCCTGCGCCGCAACGGAATCAGCGTTTCGACTCTTCGCACGCCGGCAGCGCTCCGCAATGGAAAGGGCTTCTTCTTCGCGACATGGGCGGCGGAGACATTTGCGAAGCGCCTGGCGAAAGGCCGCGGCTGGCTGCCAGATTTGCTCTTCTTCCTGAACGACCATCTCGCGAATGGCGCCCTGCTCGCACTTGGCGCGGCCGGCGTCAGCATCCCAGACGACGTGCGTGTCGTGACCTGGGCCAACCGCGACTATGGCCCGGCCTACTTCAAGCCATTGACGCGCATGGAGATGGACAACGCCGCCGTCGGCGCCACGCTTGCCGACTGCATCCTTAAGTATTTCAAGACGGGGAAATTCCCCTCCGATCCCGTCATCGGCCCAACCTACATTAAAGGAGAGACGATGTGAGGAGGACGCGCGACAAGCGGCAACTTGACTTCCAAACCTTTCAACCTTTCAACTTCTCAACCTTTTCCCGCTAACCCCATAAACAAAGGAGCAAACAAATGAACTGTCAAAATAGGACCAACGTCATGTTGACTGCGGCAACCGCCATGTTAGTTGCGGCACCCCCAGGCGGCGGCGCAACCGTCACGGCCGACTTCACCAGCGCCGTGGCCAAGTTCCGGCCCGCGCTCCACTCGTCAGGCTACGCACCGGGTTTCGCGCGCTCGTCGATAGCCCAATGGGATGAAAAGATAAAGGAGATGAACTTCGAGTATGTGCGCACGCATGACCTCGGACTCGTCAACGGAGGGTCGCGCGCCTTCGACGTCCAGTACCTGTTCCCGCTCATGCACCTCGATCCGTCCAAGCCCGAAAACTACTTCTTCGACACGACGGACTTCATGCTTGACCTCCAGCTCGCCATCGGGCAGAAGCCCTTCTTCCGCCTCGGCACCTCAATCGAGCACACGGGCCTCGTCCACTTCGCCGCCGAAATCCCCAAGGACTTCGACAAGGTGGCCGAGGCCTTCGCGGGCATTGTCCGCCACTACGTGCGGGGCTGGGGCGATCCAGCGGGCAGGAAGTGGCCGATCTCCTATTGGGAGATATGGAACGAACCCGAAGGCGACAACTGCATGTGGAGCTTCAACGGCGGCTTCGACGACCGCGACCCGGTCAACAACCGCAACGACGAGCGCCGCGCCCTCTTCATCGAGTTCTTCGTGAAGGTGCTGAAGCGCCTGAAGGCGGAGTTCCCCGACATCAAGGTCGGCGGTCCCGCGCTTTGCATCATGAAGGAGGATTGGCTGCGCCAGATCCTCAGGGCGTGCAAGGCCGAGGGCCTGAGGCCGGACTTCCTCTCGTGGCACTACTACGGCAACGATCCCGACCGCCTAATCGAGATGGCGGACGCCGCTGACAAGGTGTGCAGGGAGGAAGGGTTCGACGGCATCGAGCTCATCAACAACGAGTGGCACTTCATCCCCAAGGCGGGATGGGGGCACAACGCGAAGTGCCGCGCGCCGGACAACATGAACGACATCAACTCCGCGTGCTATTCGCTAACGGTGCTTTCGCGCCTCCAGACCTCCCGCCACGACCAGGCCTACTTCTACGGCTGCTGCTTCTACGGCCCCTGGGGCTTCTACTACGGCGATCCAAAGGAACTCAACAAGAACTTCTACGCGATGAAGACGTTCGGCGAAATCAAGGCAGGCAGCGCCGACATCTGCGCCAGCGCGAGCGCGGACAAGGACGTCACGGTTCTCGCCACGAAGAGCGCGGACGGGCGGAAGGCATTCCTGCTCGTTACCGACTACTACGGACGCCAGACCGACATCCCCGTGGCCGTGAAGGGCGTCGAGGGGGCGAAGGGCGTCACCGCGCGCGTCCTGAGCTTCGAGAAGGATCTCGAACCATTCGACCTGAAGATGGACGACGGCAAATTCACGCTTTCCAAGCCCGACGCCTACTCCGCCGCGTTCATCATAACGTTTGATCTTTAGTCAACCAACCCCTACCATCAACCAATAAAAAAGGAAACAAACAATGAACTCACGCAAAACCATCGCAGCCTCGCTGGCTCTCGCAACTGCGCTCACCTCCGCCGTCATGGCCGACCCCTACACGCTTGTGGACGGTGCGCTGACTTTCAATGTCGATGCGGCCGACTACCCCGATGCGACCCCCTACTCCTACGGGGACTCGCTGAGCGGCGTCACCTCCATCGTGAAGAAGGGCACGGGCGCGGTCTCGCTTGGCACGACATCAACGGCAAACACCTTCACCGGGACCATCACCGTGGAGGACGGCTTCCTCATGGGCTGGAAGCCGCGCTTCGGGACGCCCTCGTCCGTGACCGTCCAGAACGGCGGCGCGGTTGTCTTCACGGAGACAACCTCCCAGTTATCGGACCCAAGCAAGTTCGCGAACACGCAGTTCACCATCGCGGGTGCCGGCCCCGACGGCAACGGCGCGCTCCAGCACCCGTATGCGACTTCAGGAAATGCCGACAACATCTTCCTCAAGAAGCTGACCCTGTCCGGCGACGCGACCGTCAATGTCGGCTCGAACTGGGGCATGCAGGGCGGTACGCTCGACATGGGGAACCATGTCCTCACCTTCTCCGCGGCGAAACGTGCGAACGGCTACATCTGGACGCCGGTCTTCGTGATGTGCTACAACGGGCAAACGCTCACCGTCAAGAACCCAGGTGCCATCGTCGTCACCGACTACGCCAACATTCGCATCGTTAGGCCCTATAGCCAGGCATTTGTGGACGCCGCTGGCTCGAACGGCAGGGTCGCGGACATGACCATCACGCTGAAAAACAACGGCGTCCTTGGCCTCTACGAAGTCGTTGCGGGGCGGTTCCCCTGCAAGGTCGTCGCCGACGACGGAACCTCCTACATCGAAGTCCGAAACGAAAATCTCTCCGACGCGGACGCGCTTCGCTTTTCGCATATCACAAACGCGGTTGAAATCGCCGGAACGCTCAACCTGCGGACTTACAACGGCAGCGAAGCCCTGGTCCACACCAACAGCTGCCTGTGGCTCGACGGGCCGGTTTCCGGAGCCGGGGCACTCACAAACGCCACGATAGGCCGCGTCTATCTGGCTGGGAGCAGCACGAATGTTTTCGGAAGTTTCAGCCAGACCGGCAGGGGCGAAATCGTCATGCAGGACGATGTCGTCGTCAGCATCACCAACTCCAAGGCCAGTGTCGGCTACGCGCACATTGGCGGCAATTCGGTTTCCCGTCCGGCAATCCTGAGGATGAAGGGGAACGCGAAGTTGCTTCGCCGCAATTCCGATCTCAACTGCAATCTCTTCATCGGCGACTACATATACGGCAGATACAGCAACAACGACATCTTCGGCATCCTGGAGATCGAGGACAACGCCATCGTCTCCAACAGGGTCAGCATAGGCTGCTACGGGAAGGGCGCGTGCTACATGTTCGGCGGTGAGTTCCACATGCAGGGAGATGCCGTGTCCGGCAATCAGGTTCTCGGCTTTCAAGGGGGCAGCTACGGCTACCTGGGAATCGACGGCGGCTATTTCCGCGCGGAGAATGCGACGACATACATCGGGACCGAAGGCCCGGGCTTCATCGTCCAGCGCGGCGGTCGCTCGCGCTTTGAGGGCGACTCCCTGATTGGCTTCATGTCCGCCAACTCCGCCGCCACTATCGCGATTCTCGGCGGAACGTCGCAGTGGTCGAACACCAGCATCCGCCTGCACCATCCCGGGAGTGGAATAAACCCGCAGAGTGTCAGGACTGCGGTAACCGTGTCGGGCGAAACCGCCGTTTTGGACATGTCGAACACCGGCATCAGGGCGAACTTCGCCACCAATTCGGCCGCGCCCGTGACGGACATCGTCAGCCTCAACGACGGCGGCACACTGAAGGCCAGATACATGACGCGCAAGTTCTACGACAACCTAATCCCGTGGAGCGCCGCCGCCGAAAAGGTCGATGCCGCGACCCGCTCCTACCTGAACTTCAACGGCGGCGTCCTGGTCACGACGCGCGACGGCGACTTCTTCCGCTACTCCGCGAGTGCGGCGAGCGAGAACAGTCTGCCCTTCTCCCGCGCGACGGTCTTCGAGAATGGCGCGACAATCGACACCGATGGCTATGACGTCACCTGGCTGCTGCCGCTTGAACGCCCCTACGGCCTTGGCATCGCCTCCGTCACCCTTCCCGATGGCGCCCTGGCGTCAGGGCAATTCATTGGCCCGACGCGCGTCTATTTTGAAAACACCGGCAGCGGCCTAGGCGCGGAGGCGATGGTGGACTTCGACAACACGAACCGGGTGGCGCGCGGGATGATCGTCGCCTCGCACGGTTTCGGATACGCCGCCGGCACGACGTGCAAAGTCCGTAAGGGATCCGGCAGCGAAGCCTATTGGAACTGCACGGTGAGCACGGTCGATTTCGACGATTCCGGCTTCGCGCACGGTGGCTTCACCAAGCGCGGCGCAGGACGGCTCACCATCCCCTGCGCCAACACTTACGGAGGCGCGACGCGCCTTGAAGGCGGAACGCTCGTTCTCACCGACCCGCAGGGCTTCCCAGGCGGTAACATTGAAATCCCGGCCGCCGCCGTGCAGGGCTCACTCGCGGCGCCGCTCCTTGAGGCGCATACCCTCGCCTTCGGCGCGGGCAAGGGCATCGTCGTCACCGAGGCCGACACGCTTGACGGCGACACCTTTGGACAGCCGAAGACCTTCGCGCGGCTCACGACGCCACTGTCCTCGTTGCCGCCGGTCTCGGTTGTCGCGTCCGATGGAACGCCGCTGTCGCCAGCCCAATGGCTAGTCAGGCTCGCCGAAGGCGGCACCGAACTAAGGCTGGAGCACGCACGGGCCACGTTCATAATCATGCGGTAGGAGCGGCCACGTGAAAGCGCATGTCCTCCCAGCCGCGCTGGCGCTGGCGCTCGCTACGGCGGGCGTCGGCGCCGCAGTGACGCTTGACGCCCCCGGCCATGTCGCCGTAGAAGGCGCCACGGTGGCCGCGCGCGGCGGCGAACCTGGCGCGGCCTGGTCGATAGCCGACTGGCGCGACCGCGACACTGGTGTAAGTGGCGTCTTCGACAAGGACGGAGCAACCACCCTCCCGCCGCTGCCTTGCGGGTACTACAGGATTTCTCCCTCCCTCGCCACACTTGCCGTAGTCAAGCCACCTGAATCGTGCGTCCTTGACCACGACTCATTCTACGGGGTGGATTCCGCGCAGAGCTGGTTGTCGCTCCCCGAACTGCTCGACTGCCCGTGGAACGGCGGCGACACCTTCCGCACCGTAAGCGACCTCATCCGCCTCGCCGGTGTGCCGCATGTGCGCGACCGCCTCGCCTGGCGCAATGTGAACCCAAGGCCGGGCGTCTTCGACTATGGCCACTACATGCGTAACGCCTACCTGCTGCATGAGCGCGGCCTCCTCATTTCGGGGATGTTCCACGACGCGCCGCAGTGGGCGGGCCTGCTCCGGAAACTGCCGTCGGACCTGGGCGCAGTCCATGACTTCTGCGCCGCCGTCGCGGCCGCCTTCGGAGACCGCATGGGCGACTGGGAGTTCTGGAACGAGGAGGACATCCAATTCGCGCCCGAACCGGTCTGGGACTACGCCGCCGCGCTCAAGGCCGCCTACCTCGGCTTCAAGGCGGGGCGCCCCGGAGTCACAGTCCTTCCTGGCGCCCTCTGCCAGGAGCCAGACTCCCCATACGCCCGCGCCCTCTTCGACAACGACGCCGCCAAGTTCAGTGATGTCTTCAACTACCACACCTACGCCGCGCCGGCGCGCTATCCACGGATTTTCGCCGCACAGCGGAACTTTATGGAGCGCTACGGCATCGGTGGACGCGCCATCTGGCTCACCGAGTCGGGCACCCACATGGAAGGGCATGCGAAGGAGGACGGCGTGAGGAAGGGGCTGAAGGCCCACTCGCCAGACCAGGAACTTGTGCTGGCCGAGTTCTATCCCAAATCGCAGATCGCGCTCCAGATGGAGGGCGTCGCCCGCAACTACTATTTCGTGTTCTGCCCCTACAATGAGTCGCGTGGCGCGAAGGACTGGGGCGTGATGCGCCGCGACGGAACCGTGAAGCCCGGATACGCGGCCATCGCGACGATGGCGCGTGAGGTCGGCGCGGCGCGGCTCGTGGGCGAAATCAACGTTGGCGACGGCCTCCGCGCCTATCTCTTCGCACAGCCTGACGGCTCCCAGACCGTCGCCTTCTGGTCGGCCTCCCCGGTCGATACCGCCACCGACGGCCTTGTGTCGGCCACGCCAGATTACGCGCGGGAAATGGTTCTGCGCCTGGCAGGGCCGACGGTCGGGCAAGAGCGGTTCCGTCTCTCCGACCTTTGCGGCATGGTTTCGTCGGTGATGGCCACGAACGGCGTCCTCGCCCTGTCGGCCACCCGCTTCCCTTCATACGTTTCCGGCCTCGGTGGCCTCGTGGCGGATGTGCCCGCGCGTCCGGCGGGCAAGGTCATGCCCTACGAGCCGGCGGTGGACGAGGATCTTTCCGTAATCATCAGAGTCGATTTGAACCATGATGACTTCGCAATCAGCAACCAGAAGACCCTCGCCATCCTCAAGGGCGACAGCGGGCGAGTTCGCGTCCAGGTGTGGAACATGGACGGAATAGCCAAGGTGGGGCGCGTCAATGTCGGCGGCGCGAAGCTTGAAGGATTGCCGGAGACAATCGTCCTGGCCCCGCGCGGCGCAGGCCCCGCCGAGTTCGACTGCATCTTGTCGCCGTCGGGCGACTCGCCTGAAATCGAACTCGTCCTCACCGGCCTTTTCGGAGGCCGCCGTTCAAGCCGCCTGTCGATGCCAGTCCGCTATGAGAAGCGGATCCTGGACCTCTGCGACGCCATCCCGATTGAATGGCGCAATCCGAAGAACTGGACGCGCAACGACTCCGCGCAGACCTACAACGTCACGTGGGACGAGGCCGAGCGGGCCGTGCGCTTCGACCTGGCCTGGACTGACCCCCGCGTCGGCCGCTGGTTCTACCCAGTGTACGAATTGAAGCCGCCACAGGAAAGCCTCGATGGCGCCATGTCAATCCGCTTTGAGGTCAAAAGCGCCCAGAACAAGATGGAGAACGACTTCTCCTATTCCTACATCATGCTTGTCCGTGGCGACGGTTCGTCCATCCCCTACATCCCCTACAGCCCGCCCGTCGGCGACTGGGAGACCCGCTACGTGGAACTCTCCGAAATCCGCGGCCTCGCCGATGTCGCCGCCTTCCGCATCGGGGGAAACCCGCGCGGCACTCAATGCACTTTCTGGGTTCGCAACGTCGAAATCCTGAAAAAACGACAACCGCCGCCAGAAGCATCCCATCAGTAAAAGGGCTTCAGGCGGCCATGCATCATTCACGCCATGCTTTTCCTCCGCTCAGCGCAGAGACTTGCCCTTCTTGCCATCTCCCTTTTCGCGGTGCCGTGCGCCGCGAATCAGGTGTGGCTGACGCAGGGGGTTAGCGCCCGCGCTTCGGATTCGCTGCGCCTGGGGTTTTACAACTCCCTCTACACCGAGCACGCAAGACACAACTCCAACGAGGATGGAATTTGGCTTAACTGGAATTTTTCAGACAACTGGTCGCTTGGCGCGGGGGTGACGCACTCACAATACAAATACAAGGACAAGGAATCCGGACTCCGCCACTGGAAATTAAGCAACCGCCCTTCGGAAACGGCTTCCCTGAGGTGGCGGGCATCGGCGAGAGGGGTCGATTTTCTGGACTCGAATGTCTTCGAATTCTTCTTCCGCGCGGACAAGCCTGACTGGCTGGTTTACAAGAACCTTTTCACCGTGACCGCGCCGGCGGTGCCGGGAGTGCCGTGGAAGCCGCGCCCCTACGGAACGCAGTGCATCTATGTTTCGGGCGAGGAGAAATACGACGACATGGAGCACTTCAGCCAGTTCCACTACATTGCGGGGTTGAGCCTTCGTCCGGCGGATTGCCTCCTGATGACGCTCTGGTGGCAATACCGCCGCATCGAGACAAACCCCGATGAATGGACGAACCTCCGCATCATTGGCCTCTCAACGACCTTGCTGTTCTGAGAGGCGCATGACGCTTCTACTCGACCCCTTTGCATGACGGCCTTTTTCCCCTCCATTTGCGCCCCATGCTGCCATGTGGCATGATGGAAACCACAACTGCCACAATGAAAACGCCACAACTGCCATATCACCTTGACTTCGCCCTGGCACTTTGCTACGAAATTCCCAGAATCCCGCCCTTGTTGACAGATTTTTAATCCCATGATAGAATATTCGTGTTTTTAAAAACGAAAACAATGCTACTTTTCGTTCTAAAAAAAACGAAACGGGGTTGAAAATGCATGCTTCTGAAATTCAAATGCTCGTTGATGCGTCTGACAGATTGGTTTCCGACGCATCCATGGACTTCCGTCGCTATCTATACCCGCGCATCGACTGGGGTGAGAAGCTGCTATGCGTCAAGGGCCCCAAGGGAACGGGCAAGACGACGCTGATTCTCCAGCATGTAAATGAGACTTTTGGCGCAGGTTCCGGGAAAGCCATCTACTTCGCCCTTGACCACATCTGGTTTTCAAACCATCAGCCAATTGACGCAATCGATTTTTTCCACTCCCATGGCTACACGCACCTTTTCATTGATGAAGTGCATTGCTACGCGGACTGGTCGCGGCTCATAAAGACGGCGGCGGACTTCTATCCGAGCCTGAACATAGCCTACAGCGGTTCGTCCATTCTGAAGTTGAGCAAGGGGCAGGCGGACTTGTCGCGACGGCAGACAGTCTATCTGCTGAAGGGCATGTCCTTTAGGGAATTTCTTTCTTATGAGGGCGTCGCGACATTCCCTGCAATGGGGCTTGCCGACATTCTTTCAGATCATCGGCGGATTGCGCTGGACATCTGTTCAAAAGTCAAGGTGCTCCCTCTTTTCAGCCGCTACCTTGAGCATGGCTACTATCCATTTTACAAGGACGCCGCAGGGCATTTCGCTGACAGGCTCGCGGAAGTCGTAAACACGGTGCTTGGCATTGACCTCCCCGCCGTCGAGGGCGTCACGCCTCCAACGGTGCAAAAGGCCAGGAAAATGCTGATGGTGCTTGCGGAGAGCTGCCCGCAGCAACCAAACATGTCGGCCCTCTACCGCGAACTTGAAACGGAGCGGAACATGGGAATCCGCCTCCTTGCGGCTCTGGAACGCGCAGAACTATTCGCGGGAATCGACCAGGGGCCAGGCAAACTAAAGCATCTGTCACGCCCCGAGAAGATATTCCTTGGCGACACTAATCTCATGAAAGCGCTTGTCCAACAACCGGACGCCGGTGCCTTGCGCGAGACATTTTTCGCCAACCAGCTTCGTGCGGCGGGACATGCCGTCACAACGCCTGAAAGCGGTGACTTCACCATTGACGGCAAATGGCTTTTCGAGGTTGGTGGGGCGAAGAAACGCTTTTCACAAATCAAAGACATACCCGACAGCTTTGTCGCCGCAGATGACATCGAGGTCGGATTCGGCAACAAGGTTCCACTCTGGCTCTTCGGGTTCCTTTACTGAAGACGTGGAGCGGCGTAAGCAGCAATAAAAGGGAGACACCCTTCTATTTGTAGACAGACGACAAGGTCAAAATCGGAAAAGGCGTTCTCGCCGACGTTTCCGCGAACGGCCGCGATAAATGGTAAAATGGAAGGACAATGAAAAAGACCCCTTCAACGGCGATTGCCACACCGGCCCCAGCGCTGCGCGGCGTTTCCATCGACTTCGCCAAGTCCGACGGCCCCGTCAAGCCCGTCCATTCCACAGGGCAGGGGCCGCTACTGCGGGGACAGGCTCCGGACTTATCCATGTTCCGCTACCTCAAGGAGGCGGGCGTCCCCTACGCGCGCCTCCACGACGTGGGCGGGATGTTCGGCGGCGGCCTCTACGTCGATATCCCGAACATCTTCCGAGACTTCGACGCGGACGAGAAAGACCCGGCGAGCTACGACTTCACCTTCACAGACCTCTACCTGAAGGCCCTCGTCGAAAACGGCGTCGAGCCATACTTCCGCCTCGGCGTGACAATCGAAAACTACGCGCGGTCGATTGGCAAGCCGTACCGCATCTTCCCGCCGAAGGATTTCAAAAAATGGGCGCGTATCTGCGAACACGTCATCCGCCACTACACCGAGGGCTGGGCGGACGGCTACCGCTACAAGATCACCTACTGGGAGATATGGAACGAGGCCGATGACAGACCCGACGACCGCAACCCGATGTGGCTTGGAACGTGGCGGCAGTTCTGCGAACTCTACGAAGTCACCGCGAAGCATCTCAAGGCGAAGTTCCCGCACCTCAAGATTGGCGGATACGGACGCTGCGCGGCGCACCACGTCACCTTTGAGATGCGCGGGGAGCCGGTGCCGGAGGAGGAAGCCTACCGCAAGCGCTGCTTCGAGGAGTTCTGCGACTTCATCGCAGACCGCAAGCCACCGCTTGACTTCTTCTCCTTCCACGGCTACATCACGCCAGACCTTGTCGCACCGCACACAGACTACCACCGACGGATGCTGCGTAAGGCTGGCTACGGCGACACTGAGCTTCACCTCAACGAATGGCTCTGCGGCGACCGGAGCGGCTATTTCTGGCGGCGGGCGTCGCTGTCGAGCGTCATTGCGGCGTTCATTGCGGCATGCCAGCTTGAAAAGAATCTGGACATGGCGAACATCTACGACGCGAAGTGCGGGCTAAGCGCCTACGCCCCGCTCTTCGACCCCATCCTGAAGAAACCGGGCAAGGCATTCTACGCGCTGAAATACTTCAACGCGCTCTACCGCCTCGGACGCGCCGTCAAGTGCGAGGTCGAGGGCGGCCAAGGCGCTGGCGGCCTCTGGTGCGTGGCGGCTTCGCGGGCGGGCCGCCCGCGCCCCGACAGCGCCGGCTTCATCGTGAACGACTCGCCCAAGCCCCGTCAGATAGCCTTCGACTTCGGCGGACGGAAACCAGTCTCATGCCGCATCGTCGATGCAAAGCGCACGGATGCGGAAATCGACTTCACGGATACGCTCCCGCCACACTCGTTCATGCTTGTGGAGTTCGCGTAGCACCCATCGCGGCGCTGTTT
>JAEEGL013433363.1_pt1 | contig 11960 bp, 9 predicted proteins | sample 9134231 | NCBI WGS metagenome assembly JAEEGL01 (sample SAMN16246548, study PRJNA631951) | gut metagenome | biome: gut microbiome; feature: rumen; material: fiber-attached | host: Bos | place: Iran: Karaj | collected 2018-10 | reverse complement strand
CTGGACACAGCTGCCGCTCGGGGAAACGCCGTACTTCTTGTAGACCGCCTGGACCTCCTCGTTCTGCTTCATCATCGAGGCCTGGTCCTTCTTGTCCTTGTACCTTTCCTGAATCTTCTTGATCTCAGGCATCATCTTGTTCTGCAGCTTGGAAAACTTCTGCTGCTTGATTGTCATCGGCAGCAGCGCCATATAGATGACAATGGTGAAAATAATGATCGCCATGCCGATGTTCGGCAGGCCGATTTTGTCCAGAATAACGAATATGGCGTTCATGAGGTAACCGAGAACCCTGGAGATCGGTCCCATCAGCACGCCCGTAGATTTGGTAAGCAGCATAGAACTCCTTTTACTAAACCGCCCCCGGGTATTCCATGGGGCAATGGTACTTGCCGGAAAGCGCCTTACGGAACGGGATCATAACCCCCGTGCGAGAAAGGATTACAGCGGATGATCCTCCAGAGCGCAAGCAGGCCGCCCTTGAGCGCCCCGTATTTTTCCACCGCCTCGAGACCGTACTCGGAGCAGGTGGGGATGTAGGGGCATCTCGTATGTTTTAACGGAGAAAGATACTTCCTGTAAAACTTAATCAGCGCTATCAGCAGTTTTTTTGCCATGATTTTCATAAATGCCCGCTTTCCGGGCGAGATGAAGAAGTGCGCGTCCTATTCTGTCATAATCGGCATCCGCAGCGCTTATCCGCGCGATGACTGCCAGGTCCAAACCACTATTGAACCCGTCTTCATGCAGCCTGTAGTTTTCCCTGATAAGCCGCTTGACCCGGTGCCTTATGACGCTGTTGCCGACCTTTTTGCTCACGGAGATTCCCAGCCGGTTAAACTGCTGTCCGTTGCCACACACATACAGAACAAGCTCCCGGTTAGCGTAGGATCGGCCGTTGTCGTATACGTTTTTGAAGTCCTGGTTTTTCTTCAGTGATTGCATAACAAAATGTCGATTGTAATACAGATACTTCACGCACTGGATTCCAATCGACCGGAAATATAATAAGGCCACATTGCTGCGGCCTTATTGTCAAACGGTAAGTTTCTTTCTTCCCTTTAATCTTCTCGCCTGAAGGACCTTTCTTCCGCCCGGTGTAGCCATTCTGGACCTGAACCCGTGCACCTTGGCGCGCTGTCTTCTCTTCGGCTGATAAGTCATCTTAGACTGTGCCATTCTCCCACCTCCTTATCTACATAGGATATTGCCGTTCGTGTGGTAAACAGCTCTATCATTATATATAAGGAAAAATGCATAAGTCAAGAAAAACTCTCCACAAAACTCCCAAAAAACGGCGATTTTACGCCAATTTTCGGCTTCCTCTCCCTGTGGATATGTGTAAAACTTGTGGATAAGTATTTAAGATCCCGGATCCGCTTCCGGAAACTCTTCAGTTTTGCGGGCTTTCCGGGAGAATAAAACGTTGATATTCTTATCCACATTACCCACTAAATTATCCACACCGCATATTTCCGCCCTTTTCCGCCTCCCCTCCGGTTCTCCCCCGGTTTGAGCTTTCCCCCTTTTTATTCTAAAATAGGTAGGTCGTCAGCTTCTGACACTTTATCAGATTATCTCTTCTTTCTGATATATATTCTGCTGCTTTTTGAATATCGCAGGCATCACTCCTTTGGATACTCCCGGGGCTGTGCGAAGCGCCGGCACTTAGCGGACGTCCTTTGTCCGCTTATGTGCCGCTGCACTGAGAGTCAGAGCGAGAGCGTCCCCAGAAGTACCAAAGGAGTGATGCCGTATATTGAAAATACACTGCCATGACTAACGAAGAACAAATCATCCGCGAACACTGGGAACAGATCTGCCTCCATATCCAGGAGGAGTACGGTCTTTCCGCCATATCCTTCAAAACCTGGATCCTTCCCCTCACCGTCGCCTCGGTAAACGACCATGTCGTGACGGTCAACGTGCACTCGGACCAGAGTTACATGCTTAAGTACATCACCGAGCGCTACACCGCCTTCTTCGAGGTCACCATCACCGAGATGATGAACGACGAGTACAGGGTTCGCTTTGTCTTAAAGGATACGGAGGAGGAGAGCCGAGGCGCCGGCAATTCCGACGATGCCCAGAACCAGCTCCTGATCAACGCCAACTTAAATCCCAGGTACCGCTTCGACACCTTTATCGTAGGCAACAACAACAAGTTTGCCCAGTCGGCAGCCCTTGCCGTGGCCGAATCCCCCGGCAAAACCTATAACCCGCTCTTCATCTACGGCGGCGCCGGCCTTGGCAAGACGCATCTTCTCCAGGCGATAGGGCACTACGTTCTGGACACCGATCCCAAGAAGAAGGTCATCTACGTCACCTCCGAGCAGTTCACCAACGAGGTGATCGAATCCATCCGAAGCGGAAACGCGGCATCCATCGCGAAGGTGCGGGACAAGTACCGCAGTGTGGATGTCCTGCTCATTGACGACATACAATTTATAATAGGAAAGGATTCGACTCAGGTCGAGTTTTTCCACACATTTAACGATCTCCACTCCGCGGGAAAACAGATCGTCATCACCTCCGACCATCCGCCGAAGGAGATCTCCGCCCTGGATGAGCGCTTCCGCTCCCGCTTCGAGTGGGGCCTCATCGCCGACATCTCCATGCCCGACTATGAGATGAGAATGGCAATCCTGAGGAAATACGCGGAAAACTCGCCCCACAGGATAGACGACGCCATCCTGGACTACATCGCAAACAACGTCACCTCCAATATCCGCGAGGTGGAGGGCGCCTTCAACAAAATCATCGCATTCTCCCGCCTGAACAACGTCGAGCTGAACTTAAGCAGCGCGGAGGAGGCCTTAAAGGACATCATCGATCCCAGGGGCGGCGGAATCTGCACCCCGGAGAAGGTGATCAACACCGTGTGCGAGCACTACTCCGTCCGCACGGAGGACATCTTAAGCTCCAAGAGAAGCGCGGTCTTCGTCCTTCCCCGCCAGGTCTGCATGTACATCATGCGCAACTACCTGGACATCACGCTGGACAACATCGGCAAGTATCTCGGGAACAAGGACCACACCACCGTCCTCTACGGCGCGGAGAAGATCCAGTCCGATCTCCGGATGAAGGAAGACCTGAAGGGGAATGTGGAAATCATTCTGAAAAAACTGAACATCAAGCCATAGCATTTCCGGGCGGTCCGGGGACTGTCCGGGCCGGATTCCGGTTTTACACACAGGACTGTCCACAATATAAAAATACGGCGTTTATCTGTTCTGATTCGGGGGAGTTTTCAGGTCTATCCCCCGAATTTGCCGTCTAAAGCCCCCAAATCGGCTTTGGATAACGTCTTGCGATCCACTGCACGTAAACACTCTGATGTTTGTAATTTCGGGCGAAAAATGGTATCATCAGAATAGTTGTTAACAAATTCACAGAGCTTATTACGAATACTACGGAATAATCTATTCTTTACCCCGCGCGCGCGGGCGGAGCAGAGCCCATGAAGATCAGATGCAGCAGAACCTCACTTGCCAACGGAATTTCCATCGTCTCCAAGGCAGTACCGGTACATACCACAATGCCTATTCTGGAGTGCATCCTTATCGATGCCTCCTCGAACAGCATCTCCCTTATTGCCAACGATATGGAGCTGGGAATCCAGACCGGCATCGACGGGGAGATTATTGAGAAGGGCATTATCGCAGTAAACGCCGGATTCTTCTCCGGCATCGTCCGCAAACTTCCCGAGGAGGAGGTGGACATCGAGACCAACGTGGAGGAGATCACCATCCGCTGCGGCAAGGCCAGGTTCAACATCCTCGGCAAGGAGGGCAGGGACTTCTCCTATCTTCCGGACATCGAGAAGGATGAAGGAATCACGGTCTCCCAGTTTACCTTGAGGGAGATGATCAACAGAACGATATTCTCCATCTCCGACAACGAGAGCAACCGGATGATGACCGGCGAGCTTCTGGAGGTGAAGAACGGCGTACTTACTTTTGTCACCCTGGACGGACACAGAATTTCCATCCGGAGGACGGAGCTTGCCGGGGAGGCGAAGGACCGCAGGGTTGTTATTCCCGGCAAAACTCTCCAGGAGGTCTCCAAGATCCTAGGAGGAGATACGGAGAAGCAGTGCGGGATCTTCTTCACCGACAGGCACGTATTGTTTGAGTTCGACAGGACCATAGTAGTTTCGCGCCTGATCGACGGCGAGTATTTCCGCATCGAGCAGATGCTCTCCGGCGACTACGAGACGAGGATGACCGTGAACCGCAAGGTTCTTGTGGACTGCCTCGACAGAGCTACCCTTCTGGTGAAGGAGGGGGACAAGAAGCCGATTATTCTTACCATCGGCGACGACAGCATGGCGCTCAGGATCAATTCCGCCATCGGCAGCATGGATGAGTCCGTCGAGGTGGACAAGACCGGACGCGACCTCGTGATCGGATTTAATCCCCGTTTCCTTCTTGATGCCCTTCGCGCGATTAACGATGAAGAGGTAGACATCTACTTCGTCAATCCCAAGGCGCCCTGCTTCATCCGCGACGCCGCGGAGACCTACAATTACGTGGTGCTCCCGGTGAACTTTACTTCGGTGGGCTGATCATGAAAGAGATTAAAATCCGCGATGAATTTATCAAGCTCGGCCAGGCACTGAAGCTGGCCGGGATCGCCGACACGGGAGTCGATGCGAAGATTCTCGTGGAGGAGGGCGGCGCTTCAGTAAACGGCGAGGTGGATACCCGCCGGGGCCGAAAGCTCCGCGACGGAGATGTGGTCACCGCCAGGGGCGAAAGTTTTACCGTGAGGTCTAAAGCCCCCCAGTGAGGTCGGTTTGCATTTATGTACATTCGTTCTCTCGAACTGTCCAACTACAGAAATTACGAGACGCTGAGCGTCGGATTCTCCGAGAGGACGAACATTCTTTACGGGGATAATGCCCAGGGGAAAACCAATCTCCTTGAGGCACTCTACATGCTCGCCACGACGAGATCCTACCGCGGTGCAAAGGACCGGGATCTCGTTCGTTTCGGCGAGGAGGAGGCACATATCCGCGCGGTGCTGATGAAAAACGGTCTGGACTACCGGATCGACATGCACCTGAGAAAGGCCAGGGCGAAGGGAATTGCCATTGACGGCCAGCGGATCAAAAAGGCCTCAGATATCGTAGGTCTTCTGCACATCGTTTTTTTCTCTCCCGAGGACTTGAGGATAGTCAAGGACGGACCGGCGGAAAGGCGGCGCTTCATGGATATGGAGCTCTGCCAGCTGGACGCGTCGTATCTTTATGACCTGAATAACTACAACCGGATTGTGGAGCAGAGAAACAGGCTTGTAAAGGATCTCCCGGAGCATCCGGAGATGACGGACACCCTGGATCTCTGGGACGAGCAGCTTGTGAGCTACGGAAGCCGCATTATCGCGAAGCGGAGGGAATTCCTGAGCGAGGTCAACGAGCTCACGGGGGAGGTTCACGGGAAGATCTCCGGGGGAAAGGAAAAACTGACGATAAGCTACGAACCGAATGTCTCCGGGGAGAGTTTTGCGGAAAAACTAAGGAGCGGCCGTCAGAGAGACATCTACCTGAGGTACACGGGCTGCGGGCCGCACAGAGATGATTTCTCGTTTATCAGCGGCGGGATAGACTTAAGGAGTTTCGGTTCCCAGGGGCAGCAGAGAACCTGCGCGCTGTCGTTAAAGCTCTCCGAAATCGAGCTTGTGAGGAAGATAACCGGGGATGATCCGATTCTTATGCTGGACGACGTGCTCTCGGAGCTGGATTCGGGAAGGCAGAACTACCTTCTCGGGAGCATCGGCGGAATTCAGACCTTCATTACCTGCACGGGACTGGACGAGTTCGTCCGGAACCGCTTTTCGGTGGACCGGCTGTACAGGGTAACGGAGGGAACGGTGGAGGATATGAATCATGGCAGAGCTTAATGGGAAAAACATTACTGCTGAAGAGAATGATGAGAACGCGAGGGAGATTCTGAAGGCCCTGAATGCGGGGGCGGATCTCTCGAAGGCGCCTCTCGGCGGCGGGCCGGATGAGGCGGAAGATAAGGCTCTGCCGGAAGAGGAGTTCGGGGAGGCTGAGGAGGTTGTCGAGGAGTACGCCGAGAACAGCCGGGTGTATGCGGACGACAACGTGAAGGACACCACTGAGACCGGCGATTACACCGCGGACGACATCCAGGTTCTGGAGGGGCTTGAGGCGGTGAGAAAACGCCCGGGAATGTATATCGGAACCACCTCCTCCAGAGGACTTCACCATCTGGTCTACGAGATCGTCGATAATTCCGTGGATGAAGCCCTCGCCGGATACTGCTCCGCCATCGTGGTGACCGTCAACGCGGATAATTCCGTGACGGTAGAGGACAACGGCCGCGGAATTCCCGTCGGCGTGAACCATAAGACCGGAAAGAGCGCCCTGGAGGTTGTTTTTACCATCCTTCACGCGGGCGGCAAGTTCGGCGGCGGGGGCTACAAGGTCTCCGGCGGACTGCACGGCGTCGGCGCGTCGGTGGTCAATGCCCTCTCCCTCTGGCTTCGTGTCCAGGTGAGGACCGACGAGGGCAAGGTCTATGAGATGAAGTTCTCCCGCGGCGCGATCGTCGAGCCGATCACCGAGGTGGGAACCTGCAATCCCGCGGACACCGGGACGACGGTCACCTTCCTCCCGGATCCCGAGATCTTCCAGGAGACGACAGTTTTCGATTACGACGTACTGAAGCAGCGCTTAAGGGAGATGGCCTTCTTGACAAAATCCCTGAAAATCACCCTTCGCGATATGCGGAAGAACGGCGGGAAGGAAGAGACGTCCGGAGAAGACGCCACGGCAGCTTCGGAGGATGCGGGACAGGACGCCATGACCCCGGTAAAGGAGCACGTCTTCCACTACGAGGGCGGAATCCGCGAGTTTGTCTCCTACATCAACCGCAGCAAAACCCCTGTCTATGACGAGATCATGTACTTCGAGGGGACGAAGAACAACGTCTATGTCGAAGTTTCCATGCAGCACAACGACTCCTACACGGAGAGTGAGTACAGTTTTGTCAATAACATCAACACTCCCGAGGGCGGAATGCACATGACGGGCTTCCACAACGCCCTGACGAAGACCTTCAACGAGTACGCGAGAAAGAACAAACTGATCAAGGAGAGCGAGCCTAATCTCTCCGGAGAGGATATCCGCGAGGGACTGACCGCGATTATCTCCATCAAGATCGAGGATCCGCAGTTCGAGGGCCAGACCAAGCAGAAGCTTGGAAACATCGAGGCCAGGGGCGCGACGGATGCGGTGGTCTCCGAGCAGCTGACCTACTATCTGGAGCAGCATCCCTCGGTGGCGAGGGCGATCTGCGACAAGTCCATCCTCGCCCAGAGGGCGAGGGAGGCCGCGAGAAAGGCCAGGGACCTGACGCGCCGCAAGTCGGCGCTGGACGGTTTAAGCCTTCCCGGCAAGCTTGCAGACTGCTCCGACAAGAACCCGAAGAACTGCGAGATTTTCCTCGTGGAGGGAGACTCGGCCGGAGGCTCCGCAAAGACGGCGAGAAGCCGCGCGACCCAGGCGATACTTCCGCTTCGCGGAAAGATCCTGAACGTCGAGAAGGCGAGAGAGGACCGGATCTACGCCAACGAGGAGATCAAGGCGATGATCACGGCCTTCGGAACGGGAATCCACAACGATTTTGACATCACGAAGCTCCGCTATGACAAGATCATCGTCATGACCGATGCGGATGTGGACGGCGCGCATATCGATACGCTGATGCTGACCTTCCTCTACCGCTTCATGCCGGAGCTGATCAAGCAGGGCCACGTCTACCTTGCCATGCCTCCGCTGTACAAGCTGGAGAAGAACAAGAAGGTCTGGTATGCCTACAGCGACGAGGAGCTCAACAGGATCCTCTCCGAGGTGGGCCGCGACCAGAACAACCGGATACAGCGCTACAAGGGACTCGGCGAAATGGATCCGGAACAGCTCTGGGAAACAACGATGAACCCGGAGACCCGCATCCTGAAGAAGGTCGTCCTGAACGAGGAGACCGAGGCCGAAGTGGACATGACCTTCACCACCCTCATGGGGGACAAGGTCGAGCCCCGGAGGGAATTCATCGAGGAGAACGCAAGATTCGTACAGAATCTTGATATCTGAGCCATGTATATCCGGAGCGGACCAAATTGCAGGGAGCCGCTTTCCGCAGGATGCAGCCCGCGGACGGAAATATACGGCGAAGCCGCACCGGCGGGCGGATGCAGCCCGCGGGCCGGCGAAGGAAGGGAATTAATCAATGCCTGATTTAGACGATAAGATTTTTGACCGGATACAGGACGTGGATCTCCAGAAAACCATGGAGACCTCCTATATCGACTACGCGATGAGCGTCATCGCTTCCCGCGCCCTTCCGGATGTCCGCGACGGGTTGAAGCCCGTGCAGCGCCGCATCCTCTACTCCATGGTGGAGCTGAACAACGGTCCCGACAAGCCGCACCGCAAATGCGCGCGTATCGTCGGTGATACGATGGGTAAATACCACCCCCACGGCGACAGCTCCATCTACGGCGCCCTGGTCTATATGGCGCAGCCCTGGTCCATGCGCTACCCTCTCGTGGACGGCCACGGCAACTTCGGTTCCGTGGACGGCGACGGCGCGGCTGCCATGCGTTATACCGAGGCCAGGCTGACCAGGATCTCCATGGAGATGATCGCGGATATCAACAAGGATACCGTGGATTTCGTCCCCAACTTCGACGAGACGGAGAAGGAGCCCGCGGTACTTCCCAGCCGCTATCCGAACCTCCTGGTGAACGGAACCACCGGCATCGCCGTCGGAATGGCGACCAACATCCCTCCGCACAACCTGAAGGAGGTGGTTGCGGCCTGCACGAAGATCATCGACAACCGGGTTGAGGAGGACAGGGAGACAGAGATCGAAGAGCTTCTTCCCATCGTGAAGGCGCCCGACTTCCCCACCGGCGGCATCATTATGGGCACCGCGGGGGCGATGGAGGCGTATCGGACCGGCAGAGGAAAAGTCCTGGTCCGCGCCGTCACGGACATCGAGACGATGGCCAACGGCAAGAGCCGCATCATTGTGACCGAGCTTCCCTATCTGGTGAACAAGGCGACCCTCATCCAGAAGATCGCCGAGCTGGTGAAGACCAAGCGCATCGACGGAATCACGGATCTCCGCGACGAGTCCGACCGCGAGGGCATGCGCATCGTCATCGAACTCCGTCACGACGTCAACGCGAACGTGGTGCTGAACCAGCTTTTCAAGCACACCCAGCTGCAGGATACCTTCGGAATCATCATGCTGGCGCTGGTGAACAACGAGCCCAAGATCCTCAACCTCAAGGAGATGCTCACCCAGTACATCTCCTACCAGGAGGAGGTCGTCACCCGCCGGACGAAATATGATCTGAACAAGGCGCAGGAGAGGGACCACATCCTGCAGGGCCTGCTGACCGCCCTCGACTACATCGATGAGGTGGTCTCCATCATCCGCCACAGCGCGAACGTTCAGGAGGCGAAAAACTCGCTGATCGCGCGCTTCGGCCTCTCCGACGCGCAGGCCCAGGCGATCGTGGACATGAGGCTGAGGGCACTGACCGGACTGGAGCGGGAGAAGCTTCTGGAGGAGCATGAACAGCTCCTTGCCACCATCGCCCGGCTCAACAGCATACTTGGCGACCGCAAGCTCCTCCTCGGCGTCATCCGCGAGGAGATGAACATCATCGCAGAGAAGTACGGCGACGAGCGCCGCAGCAGGATCGACGTGAATGCGCAGATCCTGGAGAACGAGGACCTGATCCCGAAGGAGAACGTGATTATCGCCAGGACCGCCCTGGGCTACATCAAGCGCATGACGGTGGACAATTTCCACACCCAGAACCGCGGCGGACGCGGAATCAAGGGCATGTCCATCATAGACAGCGACAACATCACGGACATCCTCATGACCTCGAGCCACGCCTATATCATGTTCTTCACGAACCTCGGGCGCGTCTACAGGCTCAAAACTTATGAGATCCCGGAGGCGAGCCGCACGGCGAGGGGAACGGCGATCATCAACCTCCTGCAGCTCAACCCCGGCGAGCAGGTCTCGGCGATTATCCCGATCATGGACATCACCGAGAGAAAGAACATCTTCATGGTGACGAGAAGGGGCGTGGTCAAGAAGACGCCGTTAAGCGACTTCGACAACATCCACAAGAACGGCCTTATCGCGGTCAACCTGAAGGAAGGCGACGAGCTGATCGAGGTGAAGCTGACCGAGCCCGCGAACCTGATCTACCTGGTGACGAAGAACGGAATGAGCATATGCTTCCGGGAGACGGATGTTCGCTCCACCGGCCGCAACACGCTGGGCGTCACGGGAATGAGCCTGGATCCCGGCGACGAGATCGTCGGAATGCAGCTGGATACCCAGGGCGATTCGCTTCTGGTGGTCTCGAAGAAGGGCATGGGAAAGAGATCGGCCCTCTCGGATTTCCGCCTGCAGAAGCGCGGAGGCAAGGGCCTTAAGTGCTACAAGATCACGGAGAAGACCGGTGACCTCATGGGTGTGAAGGCGGTCAACGACGATCATGAGATCCTGATGATCACCACAGGAGGCGTGGTGATCCAGATCCGGATGTCCGATATCCGCACGCTTGGCCGGATCACCTCCGGCGTGCGCCTCATCCAGCTGGACGAGGGCACCGAGGTGGCGCAGATCGCCAAGGTCCGCGGCTCCCTCGAGGAGTATGAGAGAGAAGCACTCCTGAACAAGGAGAATTCCGATGAGGCGGACGATCCGGAGGTTCCGGAGGACGAGTGGAACGGGTCCGGGGAGACGGATGACAAATGGGAGTCCGGAGAGACAGACGATACCGCCAGGGAAGACGAGGAGTAATAACGGACAGTGAATAAGTAAGGATTTGCGAATTCCGCTGCTCCCCGGGGCCTGGCGAGGCGCCGGCACTTAGCGGGCGTGCTGTGCCCGCTTATGTGCCGCTGCGCTGAGGCCGGAGAGCAAGCGTCCCCGGGGAGCAGCGGAGGAGCAAATCCGTATTTATGCCATGTAAAATATTGGGAGTTTTCTATGCGCCTGCGCAACGTTCCCGGCGCCCGGGAGTACCTCGCCGGAAGCCGGTGGGTAATCCAGGACCCGGACAGTCATAAGGGCAGCTGGCGTTCCGCCTTCGGGGCGGAACGCGCAGACTGCCCTCTGCATATAGAGATCGGCACCGGCAAGGGTAAGTTCATCACCGCCATGGCGGAGAGGCATCCGGAGATCTGCTATGTCGGCATCGACCGCTACTCCAGCGTGCTCTACAGGGCGGTGCAGAAGCAGGAGGAGAAGCAGCTACCCAACCTGCTTTTTGTCTGCTACGACGCGGAGCTTATCCTGAACCTCTTCGGCGAGGGCGAGGTGAGCCGCATTTATCTTAATTTCTCCGATCCCTGGCCGAAGAAATCCCACGCCCACAGGAGGCTTCCCTCCAAGGAATATCTCCGGCGCTACGCGGTGATTCTTGAGCCGGAGGGAACAGTGGAATTCAAGACCGACAACAGGGAGCTCTTTGATTTTGCCGTGGACGAGGTGCCCCAGGGAGGGTTCAGGATAGACGCCCTTACCTATGATCTCCACGCGGACATGGTCATGAATGCAGGAAACATCATGACGGAGTATGAGGAGCGCTTCTCCGGCAAGGGGAACAGGATCTGCAAGTACATACTTTCGAAAAGCGGCGCGGACGGGCCGGTTATTCCGGCGGACGGCGGACCTGGAATTTGATCGGCGGAACCGCATTGCGTTTCGGATTCTATGATACAATTATTGCTGTCACGGCAGGATCTCCCTTCCGGAGAGGGGCCTTAAAGGGAGGCCGAGGCATCCCGGAAGTCCCGGCGCGGAAGGAGAGCAGGTACCGTTAAAGAGGAGGTAGTAGTTATGCGTTTTGACAGTTCTAATTTTGAGCAGGAGGTATTGCAGAGCGAGCTTCCG
>JAEEGL013348586.1_pt1 | contig 11960 bp, 13 predicted proteins | sample 9134231 | NCBI WGS metagenome assembly JAEEGL01 (sample SAMN16246548, study PRJNA631951) | gut metagenome | biome: gut microbiome; feature: rumen; material: fiber-attached | host: Bos | place: Iran: Karaj | collected 2018-10 | reverse complement strand
TATGGCTACTGACGATAGGCGCTCTAGTGTTGTTGGAGATGATGGCGGTGCGGCAATTGGATTGGGTCGTGGTTGTACATTGGAAGGTGAACATAAAGGGACAATTATTATTGAAGGTAATGCCAATGTGTATGCAGTTGCTCCAGACCACGCACAGGCTATTGGTGGTAGTAGTGTTGTTGGGAAGTATACTCAAGATGGAGAAGTTATTAATAGGCCACCAGTTGCAGAGCTTAATAAAATAATCGTTGATAATGCGACTATTGTTGTGGCAGTAAATGATGGTTATAAAAATGCTATTGGCAATACTTCCGATTCCATTTTTTCAAATTTTATATTGCTTAATTTTGATGAAAGTTACTTCCAGAAACGTGCAGATTTTTTTACGGAAGAAAAATTCCCTGTTAAAATCGAAGCTTTAAATGCAGAAAATGATAATTTAAAAACTATTTTTTCAATACAAACTCCCAAAAGACGCAGTATTATGATCCATATCGTAAACACTAGTCAATATAATTTCATAATGAAAGATTATAAAGGCAAAGATTCTGAACCCATATTTCTTTCAAACAATCTGGAAGAAAACAGTGCACAATTTTTGGAAGATTCTTCAAAGGCTCGAGAGTACAATGTAGAAGGATTGACCGCTCGTTTGTATAAATCTGGTAAAATGGATTCTAAATATGGAAATTTGGACCTTAAAATAAGAGCACAAGAAGGAATATTTGAATACGGTTCTACTTTCTTTTGCGATAAAATAGAGGATCAGGGTGTTATAGATGGTTTATACACTAAGCTCGATCAAAAATATTCTGATAAACTTGAACGTATTATATTTTTTGATATAGGTGTTAAAGATAGGCTCGGGCAAAATTATAAGAATTTTAAAGGTGGGAAATCAAAAATTTATATTGAAATTCCGGACGGCTGGGATAAAGATGAAATTCTTGCTTTGTTTATAAAGACTGAAGATGATGAAACTTTTAAGAAAACTCAAAGATTAGACGTAATAGATGGGGTTACGTACGTCTCTTTTGAAACGAATCATTTTAGTAATTATGCATTGTTTGATCCAATCGTACTGGATGAAACTCAAGAAAGCGCCAATGAAAATTCTGAGGAAGTATCCAACGAATCTTATTTATTTGATCCTTCGCAAACAGGCGATAACACTCCATTTGTGTGTACTTTTTTGGGGTTTATTGCACTTTCTAGTTTATATTTGTTAATGATTCTATCCAGAGAAAAAGGAAAACATGTTATAAATAATTAAATTACTTATAAAAATATGGGGCGCTATATGCGTGCATTCTACGTTATTAATGTTGCGTTTTTAAGCGCAGAATATTTAATAACTTGATAGCATATATGCGTTCCATATTATTTTTTTATTTAATATAAAAATTAAATTTTTATGGTAATAATTATAATTGTATGGTATTATCTTAGTTAGTTTACGAAATATGTAAAAAGGGAGAAAAATTAAATGGAAGAATTAAAATCAAAGAATAAAATAAGCAAAAAGTGAATCATTGCAATTGCTGTGCTTCTGGGGCTGTGTTCTATAGGTATTGGATTTTTGTATTATAAACACGCTACTCGCCATTTTACACGTAGCGAATATATAAAGGAAGTTATAGTTCAAAACGATGATTTTAACAATTTAATAGATGAATTTTTAGATAAAGTTTCTTCGTATAGCGGTACGCGTGAAGATATGGAAAAGGTTGAAACTAGCGCCGGTAAGATAGAGGAATTTGTTTCCACTTTGAAAGAAAAATTAGGTCCAAGAGTCGGCGATGACTCAAAGGAGCATTATGATAAAATGATAAAAGCTTACGATATTTATTTAGAAGCTGTTGATATGTATAAAAAAGCCGTTCCGAAAAACGCAGGAGAAGAGCGTGCGCAGCGGATGTATGAAGCGCAGCAAAAACTTATAGAAGCTCAAAAAGCCATGAAGAGTTTATAAATTTAGATATTAAAGGGTTGTTTTATTTGGCTTTGTCTAGATTTAGCGTATTTGAAGTTATTTTGATAAATTTTATTCTAATGATTTTTTGGCATCTTTTAGTTTTGACTGTATGTCGAATTTTGCCGAATTCATTTTTCGATTCAAGTCATTTTATGTATAAAGCTCGCGATTGGGAGCGAAGCGGACAGTTTTATGTTAAACGATTAAAAATAAAAAAATGGAAAGATCGTCTTCCGCAGTACGTTGCCAAAGGTGGATTTTCTAAGCGCAATTTAAAATTATTTGAGGAAACAGATAAAAAGTACATTGAAAGGTTTATTATGGAAACATGCAGGGGTGAATGGAATCATTTTGTATGCTCTTGCTATTTTGTCATATCATTTTTGATTAATACGTGGCTTTATGCTATTATCTTTTCATTAATTCCAATTGTTGCAAATTTACCTTTTTTGATTATTCAGCGGTATAACAGATTAAGACTTTTGAGGTTTTATAGTAAAATCTGAGTTGTTTATAAAAAGGGGCTTGTTTAGTGAAAAATGTGTTTAAAAAAGTAATATCAGTTGTTTTAGGGGTTTTAATGTTTTTGTTCCCTGCTCAGAGGGCTTTTGCACAGATTGAGGTGGTTGAATTTAGTGATGAATCTCGCTTGATAAGGTTTAAAAAAGAAGATTTACAGAATATGGTAGATTGGTATGCTGCCCGGGTCTCAGAACACGAACAAAATGTTGCAAGGCGTGATGAATGTAGGGTGGAATTTAGCATGCTTGGTGCCGTGGGGTTTGGTAGCTTTGGATTGGCACTTACGTGCGCGGGAGCTTTCGCTACTGACGGGAGCGCTGGTATGCTTGCTGGTGGTGTAATTTTAGATATGCTGTGTATTTTATGCGGTATACTTATGTGCTACTGTTGTTGCGGTTATGGTACAGCAAAGCTAAGCGCCGATGGATTTGGCCAAGTGCGTGCAATTAGGGATTGGTTAATAAGGAACAAAGTTATGGCAGGCGCCGATGAATCAAGCCATCTTTTGCAAAGCGCGCCTAATTGTTTCCTTTTGCTTGAACGCCGCAAAGATAAGGCAAGTACGGATCCACGTCCCTTTTTTACATCGGATCGTAATACTACTTTTTCGCAAAATCTCGTAAATAATAGATTTGCAGGCCTTATACGGGATGTAGGCGGCAAGTTGCGTGCTCATGGGGTAAGGACAACCAAAAGATACTATTTAATCAAGGCGGGTGTAGGTTTTGCAACGGTCAGTGACCCTAGTATTATGCCTGAAATTGATAGTGTAGAAGTTGTTGTGGATTGATGATATTTAAGATGAGATTTGTTTAAACAGCAAGTTGGTCTAATCGTTTTTTAAATTATTGAGTTTACTAAGCTTTTGAAGTGTTCTCCGCGTTCTTCGAAGTCTTTGTAGGAATCAAAACTCGCGCAAGCGGGGGACAGGACTACAATATCCCCGCGTACAGAGCTTTCCTTTGCGTTCTTTACGGCTTCTTCCATAGAGTTTACATTGGATATCTTAAGATCTTTTGTTTGTTCTTTGGGTAATTTTTCAATTTCTTTAATTATTTTTGTAGCTGTTTGACCCATGAGTATCAGTTTGGATACTTTTTCAGCAATCTTTTTTGCTAGGGAATCAAACGGTATTTTTTTATCATATCCGCCAGCTATTAGAATTATCTTTTTATCAAATAGAGAAAGCGTCCCGCTTATAGTACGGTTTGGGCTTGAGGCAATGGAATCGTTATAGTAAGAAATTCCATTTATCTCCTTTACAAATTCGATTCTATGCTTTACTCCTGGAAACGTTTTAGCAACCTTTTTAATGTTTTCAGGTGCAACAATACCTTGAACGGCTGCAATTGCTGCAAGATAGTTTTCTACGTTATGATTCCCCGGAATTTTTATATCTGATATATTCATAATAGTTTGATCGTTTCGACCAGAAGTTGATGTTGATGAACAAACTATATTTTTATTTGTGTCAACCCAAACACCATAAGGCTTATTTTCAAGATTTTCTTTTCTGCTAAAGAATATTGTTTGCCCGCGAACGAAGTTTTCCATATCAGCAGTCTCTTTATTATCAAAATTTAAAATGGTTTTTGAAAAGGCATTTTGATGTAAAAAAATTTGCTTCTTGGCTTCTATGTATTCATTCATATCTCTATGCACATCAAGGTGATTAGGAGAAATATTAGTAACAACCGCAATTTCCGGGCTTTTTCTCATAGAAATTAGTTGAAAGCTTGAAAGTTCTGCAACTACTATATCGTTTTTTGATATCTCATTAATTTTAGGGAGTAGAGGGGACCCGATGTTGCCTCCTAAATGAACGGTTTTTCCTTGAGCTTTTAGCATTTCAGAAATTAGCGTAGAAACAGTTGTTTTGCCGTCGCTTCCTGTTATTCCTATTATTGGGCATGGGCAAAAATCAAAGAAGATTTCCATTTCCGATGTAACTACGCTGCCGTTTTTTCTTGCATTATTTATTTTTTCTGAAAGAAAATGCATGCCTGGCGTTCTTATTATGACGTCCACGTAGCTATCCCATATACTTTCATCTGCAAGTTTTAGAGTGACTAGGGGATTATTTTCAAGTTTTTGAATTATATCCTTACTAAATTTATCCCGAGGTTTGGAGTCGTATACGATAGCGTTTATACCGTGATTCGTAAATATATCTATAAGCGGTAAATTACTGCGCCCTACTCCGCAAAACATTACTTTTTTATTTTTTAGGCTGTTTAAAAAATCAATATAATTTTCTTGCATTTTTAAGTCTCCTTTATATTTTCAAAAGGTAAAATTTTACAAAAATAAAATATTGATTTTATTTTACAACTGTGCAAAAAATATGTCTACTAAATTCAAAAAAATGTACATTTATGTTTATTTTAAGTTTTAAAGTTAAATTATTTCAATGAATTTGCATGGTGTGTAGCCAAGATCATAATTTTTGCCAATTATGTACCAATCTTCCCATTGGCCCACAACTTGCACTTTTTTATTTCTGGGAGCAAAGCCAATAATGTTTGATTTAAGATTTGGTCTTTCGAAGATATTAGCATCGAATTTAAAAAATCCGTTTATAGGTTTCATGCAAATGGCAAAAGGAAGTCCAAAATATTGCGTAAGAGACATAATAATATTTTGTGATATCTCATCCGTGTTTTCTTTTAGCCAGGTTGAATCTTTTTTATTATCCATATGCCCTAAGCTGATTGTGACCATGGTTTTATTTTGAGTTTGTTTCATGGGATATAGGGCTATATGTGAGGGGTCAAAATAAATATTTTTTAAATTTTCTTTTATAATTTGTGCGAGTCTTTTTGAATTTGGATTTCCAGGCGTAAAAAGAATGTATATTCCATACTTATTGCAAGGTATTACGTCTTCACACAAATTTGTTGCAAGTATTATATCCATGTTATCTTCAGGTTTGCAATTAGAAGATTTGCAAGGCGAAATTTCATCTAAGATATAACTTATGCCATTTGAATTTAAACACCTAAGAGTTTGCTTTATTATAATTTTTAGGTAGTATTCGGATTTTTTTGATAGTATGTTATCTAAATTTGGGTTTTGCATGTATTTTAAGGAAACTGTTGGCAAAATATATCACTCCATTACTTGCTTTTGGCTATTTTTTGGAAAAATTCTTGTGAGGAAAGATTTGGTGGTCTTAAAAATCTATGTAATCTAAAAAGTGTGGTGGGATCTTTTTTTATAAAATTTATTTTATTTTCACAATCAAAAGTCGCCTTGAATCCAAGCGATCTTATAATTTCTTCTGATGTTTCACTTATTGCTCCAAAGGGGTAGAAAAATGCTGTAGGTTTGGCGCCTATATTTTCTTCAATTGATTTTTGTGCTTTTAATAAATCTGAAGTCAAAAATTCTTTATATTTTTCATTATTTTCGTTTTTCGCTTTTGTGCATCCTATTCTTGGTTTGCAAGAGCTGTGCATATTGTATGTATGATTTTGTATTTCAGCAAGGCCGGATGCGGCCATTTCATTAATTTGTTCCCAGTTTGCGTATGAGTAACTAGGGGTTTCATCTTTGATTTTTGTATACTTCTCGACTTCTTTAACTATGGGGGAAAACACAAATTTTGCTTCATATTTCTTAGCAAGTGGAAATGCGTAGAGATAATTATTATATGCACCGTCATCAAATGTCAGAAGAATTGGTTTTTCTGGGAGATCTTTTTTATTTTCTGTATATTCAATAAGATCTTTTACAAGCACTGTGGTAAATCCATTATTTTTTATGTATTGTAAATCGTTTTCGAATGTCTTTTCGGAAATTATAAATTTGTTTTTATTTCCCGGATTTTTTAAAATAATATGGTACATTATAACCGGCAAAGGTATGCCATCATTTTTATCCGGTGTACTATTTGCTTTTGAATATAAAGGCAAATGACAAAAAGCAACGATAGTTATGAAAAATAATGGCGCAAGAATAAATATTTTTTTCTTTAATTTTTGCTTTATGTAAAATTTTATTTGCATATTTTTTATTCCCAGCTTAGCTATTTTCATTTATTTTTACGTTTATTTAATTTCTATGCTTTAATTTTTTTGATTATGATATTTTAAAAAGGTGTTGACAGACATGTAAAAATGTTATATCCTGAATATGCATGGATTGTAAATAAATTAGATTGACAAGATGCGATTTTAGGAGGCACGTAAGTTTTGGATAAAAGTACAAACATGACGCTGCTTATGGATTTATACGGTAATGCGCTTTCTGCTGCTAAGCTTGATGATTTACGTTCTTACTATAATGAAGATCTTTCTTTTTCAGAAATTGCAGTAAATAAGAAGAAAAGTAGGCAGGCGGTTTTTAGTGCGGTTCGAAGTGCTGAGAGAATACTTTTAAGGCTTGAGCGTAAGCTTGGTTTTTTAGATAAAGCTCAGGCGGTAAGATCTGATTTTGAAAAGATAAAAGGCATAACTAAAAAGCTACAAGGTGTTTTGTCGGACGGGGAAAGCGGCAAAAACTTAAAATATTTGGAAGATATTTTGGAGATAGCAGATAAATATACGGAAAGTTAAATTCAGAAAGTAAGGTGATATTTTGGCATTTGAAAATCTTTCAGAGAAAATTTCCGCAGCTTTTAAGAAGTTAAAATCTAAAGGTAAATTAACTGAATCCGACGTAAAAGAATCCATGAGAGAAGTAAGGCTTGCACTTTTAGAGGCTGATGTAAATTATAAAATTGCTAAAGATTTTACAAATAAAGTTGTGGATCGAGCAGTTGGCGCTAAGGTTATGGAGAGTTTAACTCCGGCGCAAATGGTTATAAAGATTGTAAATGAAGAACTTATAAACTTAATGGGGGAAGAGAAAAACCAACTTGTTTTTTCATCTAAACCGCCAACGGTAATACTCCTTTGCGGACTTCAAGGTTCAGGAAAAACGACTCATGCGGCAAAACTTGCACTAAAACTTAAAAAACAAGGCCACAGACCAATGCTTGTTGCGTGCGATGTTTATCGCCCTGCTGCAATTAAACAGCTTGAAGTTCTTGGTTTGCAAATTGGCGTACATGTTTTCGAAAATGGGAATGGCTCCCCAATTGATATTGCAAATAGTGCAATTTTTTACGCCAAAGATTACGGATACGATGTGGTGATAGTAGATACCGCAGGACGACTTCATATAGATGAAGAATTGATGGATGAAATAAAGAATTTAAAAAATATTTTAAATCCTCAAGAAATTTTGTTGGTTGTAGATGCAATGACTGGTCAAGATGCCGTATCTGTTGCGAAATCATTTAATGACCTGCTCGATATCTCAGGCGTTATTTTAACAAAGCTTGATGGCGATACAAGAGGTGGCTCTGCGCTTTCTGTTAAGGCTATTACTGGTAAATCGATAAAATTTATAGGAACAGGCGAAAAGCTTGAAAATTTGGAAGATTTTCATCCTGATCGTATGGCTTCAAGAATACTTGGCATGGGCGACGTTTTGACGCTTATAGAGGATGCGGCAGCTAATTTTAGTGAACAAGAAGCTGCGCGAATGGCCCAGAAGATTAAGAAAAATAGTTTTACGCTTGATGATTTGAAAAATCAGATGATGCAAATTAAAAAAATGGGGCCACTTAAATCTATTCTTACGAAGCTTCCTGGTATGGATAAGCAATTAAAGGATATTGACATAGATGATAAAATGATAGACAGAATGTATTCCATAATACTTTCTATGACTATGAAAGAAAGAGAAAAACCAAGTATTATAGATTATTCGCGCAAAAAGAGGATTGCAGCCGGTAGCGGCATGAAGCTTGAAGATGTAAATAAGCTTTTGAAGCAGTTTGACCAAATGCAAAAACTTATGAAAAAATTTGGCACAAAAGGCGGACGTGGTATGTTTGGATTTAAAATGCCGAAGTTTTTCGGGTAAATAACTTAGTTTATATGTTTTTAAATTAAATATATAAAAATCAAATTATTAATTTTATGGAGGAAAAATGGCATGGCAGTAAAAATAAGACTTCGCAGAATGGGAGCACACAAAAAACCTTTTTACAGAATAGTGGTGGCAGATTCTCGTGCACCGCGTGACGGAAGGAGCATTGAAGAAATAGGATATTTTAATCCTATGGTAAATCCTGAGGATATTAAACTCGATATGGAAAAGGCCGAAAAATGGATTAGAAATGGCGCTCAGCCCACAGATAGAGTTAAAAGTATTATGGAAAGTATCAAAAATCCTAAAGCTAAAAAAGAAGTTAAAAAAATCAGTAAAAGAGCAGCAAAAAAACAAGCTGAAGAAGCTAAAGCAGTAGAAGAACAAGAAAATAAAGAACCTAAAGAGGCTCAAGAATCACAGGAGCCTTCTGAGGGAAACGCTTCAGCTGAAGCTTAAATCTAGCTTTGATATTTGCTATTTTTTAATTTGAATCGAGGAATATTTTAAAATGGACGATTTAATTCATAATCTTTTAGATGTCATTTTACGCGAATTAGTTGAAAATGTTGAAGCTATAAAAATTTTAAAGGATGAATCAGCGCAAGATGGCCTGATTGTTTACAGGATTACCGTGGCTGAAAGCGATATGGGAAGAGTAATAGGTAAACAAGGCAGAATTGTTAAATCAATACGAAATATTGTGCGCGCTGCCGCTATGAAAAATGATATAAGAGTTGCTGTGGAAGTAGGATAAAGGTAGGATTAAGTTAGCTTATATAGTAAGGTAATTAATAACACGTTTGGAGCTTAGAGTACCGGACGTGTTATAAAATTTGTTTTTAAGGGAATTATAAAAAAATGGCAAGGAAAGAATATTTATGTGTTGGTAAAATTGTTGGTTCAAGAGGATTAAAAGGTGAACTTAAAGTAATTCATTATTGCGATAGCTTCGATGTTTTCTTGGGCATAAAAAATTTTTTTATTGATACAATTGATAAAAAATTTTTAAATATCGAATATATGAAAATTCATAAACAACACATACTTTTGCATCTTAGCGATATAAATAATAAGACTGAAGCTGAAAAAATGCGCCGCAAGTACATTTATGCTTTTAGGGAGGATATCCCTACGAAGCCAGGCAGTTATTTTATTGAGGAGCTTAAAAATTGTGATATTTATAATTTTAAAACAAGCAAATTTTACGGCGTGTTAAAAGATATTTTAAATACTGGCGCAAATGATATTTATCAAATATATAATTCTGAAGAAAATAAGGAATATTTGGTTCCTATCATAAAGGGTACGGTTGTAAATATTGATTTAGATGAAAATAAAATATTTATAAATCCTGTTGAGGGTATTTTTGATGAGTAGTAATGATGAAATAAGATGCAGTATGCATGTGGACATAATGACGCTTTTTCCTGAAGTATGTGAAAAGTATTTTTCATCAAGTATTATCGGAAGAGCATGTAGTAAAGGTATACTAGATATAAAATGTCACCAAATACGGGATTTTGCATATGATAAACACAAGAGAGTAGATGATACTCCGTATGGTGGCGGAAAAGGCATGGTTATGCTGCCTGATCCTATTTTTAAGTGTTTTGAAAATATTTGCACAATTCGTGGAATTCGACCACATGTTATCTATATGTCTCCTAAAGGCAAAGTATTTAATCAAAATATAGCTAAAGATTTAAAGACTTATCCTAATATTGCTATATTATGCGGTCATTATGAAGGTGTGGATGAAAGGGTACTTGAAGAAATTGTCGATGAATATATTTCCGTGGGGGATTATGTTCTAACCGGAGGAGAATTACCTGCTATGACACTTGTTGATGCGGTTTCTCGTATGATTCCGGGAGTACTTTCAGAAGATATATGTTTTGAAGAAGAAAGTCACTATAGCAGTATTCTTGAATATCCTCAATACACTAAGCCATACGAATGGCACGGAAAAAAAGTTCCGGAAGTTTTAATTTCCGGGCATCACGCCAAAATCGAAAATTGGAAGAAAGAAAATTCCATTCAAGAAACGAAAAAATATAGGCCAGATATTCTTCAAAATTTAGTATTTGAAAAATAATAATCAAAATATTACAATGTAATAGTAAGTATTAATTTTGCACAAAACAAATAAATGTTTTTGTTAAAATAAACAACGCGATATTGCAAAAATATGTTCTAGTGGTAAATTGTGATAAAAAAAACTTTTTTTATTGACTAAAGTGATGATTGTTGGTAAAATGATGATAATGGATTTTTTAGTAATTTTTAATTCATAAAATTTAAATAATTTACAGGGAGAGAAAAGTTTATGTACGTTAAAGAGGTAGTAGTGAAAAATCAAGTTGGTCTTTATGCTAGACCTGCAACTTTTTTTATCCAAAAGGCAAATGAATTTCAGTCATCTATTTGGGTTGAAAAAGAGGAAAGAAGGGTAAATGCCAAAAGTTTGCTTGGAATTCTTTCGCTTGGAGTTACGGTTGATACAGAAATTAAAATAATTGCCGATGGAATCGATGAGGAGGCAGCGGTCAATTCTCTTACAAAATTAGTTGAGGTTGGCTTCTTTGAAGAAAATAGCACGTCACAAGAGAATAAAGAATCTTCTGAAAACTAATTGGTACTTCTGTAACCTGAACACTCCGGGGACTTTTTTAAGTCCCCGGAGTGTTTTTTGTATATAACAATCGTTTTGTTGAAATCAAAATTCTTTTACTCTAAAATTTCAGTAAATACTTTTTCATCAAAATTACTGCAATTATTCGAAATTGCATATATTTTCATTGTGGGAATCAATTTTTCAAGAAGCTTTCCGTGTTGTTTTACTTTTTCTTTTGTCATATTCTTAATATTTTCAATATCGTTATTTGTTCTGTTGCAATAGTCTATATTTGAGCAAATTTTTGACTTACTTTGCTTGGAAAAAACGCTAAGTTTGTTTTTTGGGAACAAGTGCCCGAGTAGACTTTTTGAAATACTTTCTATTTCGTTTTCTGTAATATCTAAGTTTTTTATAAATTCCGGTATGGATTTAAAAATTTCTATAGTCGATTGTATATTAGGGTCACAGTGCGATTCCATGATAATTTTGTTTGTATTCGGCAAGCGGTAGATACTCGCGCCGTAAGCTCCTTTTTCTTCACGGATTTTTTGTGCTAAAAATTTATCGTTAATTATTCTGCATGTAACATCAAATTCTGCACTGTTGCACAATTCTTCAGAATCAATCACGCTTATTATGCTATTGTTTGATACGCTAGGATCAACACATGCGATGTTTTGATTATTTTCTGATAGAATCTTAATTTCTTCTATTTGTTCATAATTTTTTGTGTTTAGTGAATTTAAAATATCCCTTAGGTGTTCAAAAGAAATTGCTTCATTTTCTTTTGATGAGCACACTCCTACACCTTGAAGTGAATTTATATTAAAGATTTTATCTCTTAAATCTGTAAGTTTTTGTGAAAGTGCGTCTAGATAAGCTTCATCAGATAATTTAGATTTAATTTCACTATAAAATTTATTG
>JAEEGL012623082.1_pt1 | contig 11960 bp, 6 predicted proteins | sample 9134231 | NCBI WGS metagenome assembly JAEEGL01 (sample SAMN16246548, study PRJNA631951) | gut metagenome | biome: gut microbiome; feature: rumen; material: fiber-attached | host: Bos | place: Iran: Karaj | collected 2018-10 | reverse complement strand
TCTTGCAGCTTTTCGGCATCGACGAGCGCCTGTTGATCGTCGGTGAGAGCATCGTACGCATCGCGGGCGTCTTCTATAAGTCCGAGAGACTCGGGCGTGAGTTCTACGTCGCCGATGGCGTCGATCTTACCGAGAGCGTTATAGACCGCTTCTTTGTCTTCAAGGTCTTTAAGGATGCTTTCCGGCAGGATATCCGCCTGTTTATCGTTGAGCGCGTCGACGAGCGTTCTGGCCGTGTTGATCCGTTCTTCTTCTTCAAGCGTATATTCGACGTCGCCGATGGCGTTGACCGCCTCGATAGCTTTCTTCACGGCAACGGCATCTTCAAGCACAGAGATATAGTCGGGTCTTACGCGTTCTTGTTGTTCGTCCGTAAGTCCGTTAAAATAATCTTCCGCATCTATGACCGTACCGAGACTTTCTTCCGTGTTTTCAAGAGGATACGTTATCGCGCTAATCTTACCCATCGCCTCGTACGCCTTTTCGTCGTCGATCAGCACTTGCAAAACGTCTTCCGGGAAGATTGACTTTTGATATTGCGACAAATCATCATACGCGCCTCTTGCATCGTCAATACAATTCTTGATTTCGTCGTTATAATAGACGGTACCGATACTATTGATCGCACAGACTGCATCGTCAACGCTGTCATAATCATCATTGGCTTGTTCGAGTTCGTCCGCATTATCAACAAGAGACTTAAGGTGATCGGAAAGCGCGCCGTAAGCCTCGTTTGCGGCGTCGATCTTTTCTTCGCACGCTTCGCTATATTCGACTGCGCCGATGGCGTCAATAATATCTTCGACGTTTTCGACGAACGTTTCTTCCGCGTCCGTCAAAGTCTCATAATTGGAGACGTATTGTTTTGCATCGTCATCCAAAGCGTCGTATGCCTCTCTTGCGGCATCGAGATCTGCTTTGGTGTCGGGATAAGCGACTTCACCGATTGCGTCAATGAGGTTTTTGACGCTGTTTGCGGCTTTCATATCATTATATTGTGCTTCGGCGGCCGTCAACTTGTCATAGTTGGCAACAAGAGCCTTTTGTTCGTCTGTGAGTGCATTGTAATTCGGTCTTGCCGTTTCGAAAATCTTGTGATAACTGCCGCTGTTATAAGCCACGGCGCCGATAGCGTTGATGTCGTCCATAACGCTGATAGCGGCTTCGTCATCCGTCAAAACTTTGAGGACGGACGCCGAGAAGTTCGCCTTTTGATCGCTCGTGAGCGCATTGTACTCAGCACGTGCGTTTTCTACTTTACCACGATATTCTTCCGTGTCGGCGGCGTCGCCGATGGCGTTGATGAGCGCAGCTACGTAATCCGCTTCCGCATCAAGCAGATCGTCATAATTCCCGACTGATTCTTGTTGAGCTTCGTTCAACGCATTATATGCGTCGCGAGCAGCTTTGATCGCATTTTTATCGGCAAGCGTAACGGGATCGCCGATGGCGTCAATGAGTTCCGCTACGTTTAGCTCCGCTTCCGCATCCGTTAGTTCATCGAGATTTTCCACACGTGTCTTTTGGTCGACGGTAAGCGCGTTGTACGCCCCTCTTACCGCGTTGATCGCGTCTTTATCCGCCGTCGTAACGGGATCGGGAAGCGCATCGATGAGTGCGTCTACTCCTTCTGCTGTTCTTTGGTCGTTCAAATCGTTTTCGAGAGCGGAAAGAATCGCGTCTACCAACGCTTTATTCTCATCAAGCGTCTTGGTGCAATCGTAGACAAGTACGTCGATAGCATCTTTTGCGTCGGCGATCAATTGTTCGCAGATCGCGCTGTCGTTTTCTTCTGCCATTTCATCGGCATTTCCCTTTGCCGTAATTTTGTACTCGTCAAGCGCTTGGGCGTCTTCTTCCATACTCGCATAGATCGCTTCGGCGTCCGTCAGATCGGTATAATTGGTGACGAGCGCTTGATCCTCGGCATCCAAAGAATCATACGCGCTGCGTGCCGCGACTATCGCATCTTTACACGCTTCGGTGTATTCCACCTCGCCTATTGAATTGATCATAGCAATGATCGTGTTTATGTCAGCCTTCCACATAGCGTAAAAAGAAGTGATCGATGCATCGTCTATAATCGTGTTGACTTGTTCGGAACTCAAAGATGCGCCTTCGGCGTCTCCATAGGTTACGCCCGTTCCATCCGCCATGGTATTCCACCCTAAGAAGTGATATCCGGTGCGTTCCAAAGCCCCTACCAAAGCGCTTTGTCCGTAGATCAAATTGACGTTCGTCCCGTTTTCGATTCCATTGCCATCGAGAACGAGCGATTTTGTCTTGGTATCCGCTGAGATCGTACCGAAATTTTTATCACTGGTCGAAATCTTTTTGGATCCGGTCCTGTATACGGCGTCTTCGCTGTTGGCATTACCCGACACCAACGTCCAACCGGATTTAGCTTGATAGCCTTTTTCCAATTTTCCGAACGCATATACTGTCGAACCTTCTCCAAACGTACTCCCGCTCGTTGCGGCGGAACTGCCGTCTTGGGCAGTGGACAAGAACACTTCTTTGACGCCCGTACCCGCACTGACCGTAACAGCAACTTGAGAGGGGGCCATTAACGTGAAGTTGGTGCCGAAATTATATGCTTTTGACCGATCGGTCTTAGAACTATTGGTGATCGTAAACGTCAAATTTCCGCTACCGGAAATAGAAACGCCGTTTGAACTCGTCTGCATACTTGTTGATTTTGATGTGGAGCCACGCTTCAGCCTGACCGAAATATTGCCCTCACCGGCGCCGGAAGCATAATTTTCGGTCAACGAATACTTTACCTTGGTGATATTTTTGTTTTGGAGAGCGGAGGCGCTCACGGTCAAAGTAAACGATCCGCCTGCCTCGAGAACAATACAAGATGTGCCGCCGGGGATATAGTAGCTACCCGAATAATTGAACGTGATACCACCATCGGTTTTTGACCCGTTGCCCGATATGCCATAGAAGTGAAACTGGGCAACGTTATCTATCGCATACGCCGTTTCGGTCGCAGGTACGGCAAAGATCGCTGCCGCTGCGCCGAACGCAAACACAAGGCAGAGCACGATCGCCAATGCGATAACGTTTGTTTTTCGATTCATTTGTACCATAATCTTTTTTCTCCTTTTTTACCAGAGTTTTCTCCTCTTATCAACATAAATAGGATAACAAACGTAGTGCAACAGAAGTGCCACAATAAAAAAAGAAAAAAAATATTGATCAATTAAAAAAAAGCGACGCGTATTGCGCCGCTATACCGTATTTTCACCTTTCCCGATCCCGATATCCGTTTTCTACCCCCATTTTTCGCTGTCGAATACCGCCCACGGATACTGTATCATGTATTCTCCGCGATAGGCTCTGACGGCGTCCGGATCGTTCTTTTTATAGGCGTAGGCGTCGCAATCTATTTTTTCCGGGTCGATAAAACACTCGTTACGACGCTTGATGAAAACGTCGTCCGCATTTACGTTCCGCAGCGTAGCTTGGATATCGGCGATCAGGTTTCTGCAATACGACTTGTGGTCTTCTTCCCACAGCACGGCATTCAGTTCGTTTATATTGATGGCCGCGCCTTCCCGATCGACGAGATAAGCGAATAGTTCTTTAGACTTACTTCGTTGAAACTTAAGCGGGACGCCGCTTGCCAAGACTTCGAAATTGCCGAAACACTTGACCTGCAACGTCTTGGTCGGTCTTATTTCGACGGGATAACGAAGAGTATCTATTTCTTCCCGAATTTTACTTTCGCTTACAGGCTTCGTCAGATATCCCGAAGCGTGCATCTTATAGGCGTCTAACGCATAGTGATCGTATGCGGTAACAAAGATGATATTGACTTGCGGATTGACGGTTTTTAATTTTTTTGCAAGCTGTACGCCGTTCAGTTGCGGCATTTCTATATCCAAAAAAGCAACGTCGATCTTATTGTCCGTGTTTTCCTTGAACGCTTCGACAGGATTCGTGTAGCGCAGAATTTCGCTACCCTCCGGCAAGACTTTTTTTACGGCGTTTTCTAAACGCAACAATTGCAGCTCTTCATCGTCGACCAAAAGCGCTTTCATACTCGCTCCTTATAAAAAACGACTTTGACGCGAGTACCCTTATCCGGTTCGCTCCAAATCGTCATTTCGCCGCCGCCTGTTTTTTCGATACGATATTTTATATTATTGATCCCGAAGTGCTTATTTTCGTCGAGGTTGACGTCTTCCATACGAAATCCGACGCCGTCGTCCACGACCTCCACGACGTAGGCGTCGGAGCTTTCGCGCGTTTTAAGCGTCACCGTGCCGCCTTCGATTTTTTTGAGAATGCCGTGTTTGATAGCGTTTTCCACGATGGGCTGAATACTGAGCGGCGGAACGAAAAAGTTTTTCGTTTCAATATCGTAAACGACGTTGACGCGCTCGTTAAAGCGTAATTTTTCCAACGCGGCGTAAGACTCTATATGTTTGAGCTCGTCCTCGAACGGGATCAGACGCGTTGCCGTCAATGACGACAGGTTTCGGCGCAGATAATAAGTAAAATCATCGAGTGATTTTTGCGCTCTATCCGGATCGATGGGGATAAGGGTGGAAATCGCCGACAGAGAGTTATAAACAAAATGCGGCTGGATCTGAGACAGCATGATCTTGATCTGCGCTTGCTTGTTCTTTTCTTCTTCGTTGGCAAGGTCGATGTTCTTTTGTATGTTCAGGAACAAGAACAGTATCTCTATCGATATAATAATGGACGCGTACGCGATAGCGTAGCCTTTAAAAATATTTTGTATGATGATGGCAACGAGAGGTAACAGGCAGTACAACGCGAAAGCCGCCTTTTCCCTCAGGTTCAGCTTTTTATTGAACACGGTCACAAAAAAGACGATCGTGAACATGATGAACTGATATCCTTGCGAGACGATCATGGTCTTACTGCGAAGATACGCGCCGTTTTGCGCGGTAAAATAGATCCCGGTAAAAATATTGGCGACGTCCGACAAAACGTATGCGATAAAAATAGTCAGATTTATGATCGACAGTATTTTTTTCGTGCCGGGCATCAGTTTAACGTATACGCACATATAACGGAACAATAAGAACACCTCTATATTGTTCATAATATAAAACGTCGTATAAAAAGAGATGATATAGGCGTTACTCGTATAAATCATCTTGACGAGAGTAAAAGTCAGATAAGTCGCAAAGTGAACGGCGGTAAAGGCAAAAAAGTCAAGGAGATTGTTTTCGTCCTTTCGTTTCTTTTTTTTGAGAATCAAATTGACGATATGTATCAGGAGAATAAACTCTCCCATAATACAAATAGTTGCGTTAAAGATACTGTTCCCACTCATATTATTATTGTAACACAGCCACATTTCTTTTACAATACGATTTTTACATAGTTGTTCGATATTTCTCGAAAAAAAAAGAAAAATCCGCCGGATAAACCGGCGGATCAGATTTCAAAACACCGAAATGCCGTCTTGGCAAGAGTTTTAGAACCCGCTACGTGAGCAGGTGGGTTGTCTGCCTTGTCTATCTGCCTTCCCCTGACCGAAAGGCTTGCGCCTCTGGGGGGCCTGACATCGGACATTAATGGACTATACGACATCCCTTATAAAATGTTTGCGGTTAAAAAATGAACTTACCGCCACGCACATTCCAGTTACTTATATTATCACACACCCGTAAGGTGATGTCAATAGCTAATTTAATTTTTTTTAGATTCAAATAAGATTCTGATCGAAGTGAATTCTATTTTCATCAAAAGAGTATCGGCCTTGTCCGTTTCGCCCAACAGCGCGCAGAACATGGGTACGGTGTCCTTTCCGGTGCGGACGAGGTTCAGATAGACGACCTGACGGGCGTCCTCCCCCTCTCCCAACGTCTTTACGGTATAGTAGCCGTTCAGTTTAATCCCGAATTGTTCCGGAAGAGCAAAGTTCTCCGGTAGTTTTCCCGTCGTTTTCAGCGCCTCGGCAAAGGTTTTGAATTCGTCGCTTTCGACATCCACCCCGGATAAGGTGCATCCGACAGAAGACAAAAGTCCGATCGACTTTTTCAGATCGGTGATATCGAAGCCCGGGAACAAACGAGAAAAATACATATCGTACGTTGTGTTGTAATCGCAGAAAGGTTCGTTTTTATAAAAATCAACGACGTCAAAGTCGGAAACGAAATCTTTTACGTCATTGATTAGGAGCAAAGAATTCGCAAGTCCGATGATTTTCCGATCCAGCGTGAGCGACAATTCGAACGTACCGTCTTCGTAAAAAAACAGGTAAGATCCGAACGGATTCAACACGTTGATCCCGTCGGGGAACATAGTGTCGGTCAATGCAAGCAGGCCTTCGACGAATTCATCCTTTTCTATCTCATTTTCCTCCACGAATTGTCTCGGTTTAATATTGGCAAGTTCCACCCCGGATAAGTTCAGCGAAGAAAGATAATAAAATTTCTCCTCTTCCAAAAACCCGTCGTCGTACTTCGTCACGTTGCGCGTTAACGTGGGCGTAACGTTTGCGGTCGAAGTAAAGTACGCGGAAGTAACGGCGGAAAAACCGCTTGCGGCCGATACGGCGGACTTTGCCGCGGGCAGATCGGGATAGAGCCTGTCCGTACGTTCCAGAACGAGTTGCTTATACCTTTCCGTTGCTTTAGCCTTATCGGAAAGACCGAGAGAACAAAGGGTGTCTTCCAAAGTGGCGGCGATCAAAGCGTGCCCCTGAACGGACGGGTGGATCCAGTCGCTGAAAATCAATTTTTCGCCGGCGGCTTGATCTTCCTCGAACACGGCGTCGAACGCGCTCTTCACGTCGGACACAAAAAACTTCTTATCCGGGTGCGCCTCTTTCCAATCGTAAACGATGCCGTTAACGGCGCGGACTAAGATATCGGCAAGATCCCGGAAAGTATACTTGCCGTCGATCCTCCCGTCGGCCACGCCTTCGTTGTACCGCGCCCAGTCTTTTTCATCGAGCAAAACGGTATTGTCCGTAAAAGGATTATAGAGCGTTTGCCAAATGACGGTAACGTCCGGATTGATAGCGTAAATAGCGTCCATAGCGACGTTGACGTTGGGGATACAGCGATCGGTCATACGTTCGGTAAAAGAGGCGGAAACGACTTCTTTTCCGGCGGCGGTGGACTGTTCGCCCGTTTCGATCGCATAGTCGACCATATATTGGCTGAGAAGATCGTTACCGAGCATAGAAATAAAAATGACGTCGGCTTCTTTGATCCAATACTCTCGATAAAAGCCGTCGTCTTCTTCAAAATAACCTTTACGCGTCAGAGAGTTTTTGAAGCCGATCGTGGTCAAACCGGAAATGGCGCGATTGATATACCTTGCGCCGTTGACTTGACCGACGATAGAATAATATCCGTAACTGTCACGTTCAGAAATAGGTTCGGGACCGAGAAGCGCTTCCGCAATGGAGTCGCCCAAAAAAAGATAAGTTGCTTGCTTTTCCGTTTGTTCCGGCTTTTTATGGCAGGACACAAGACAAGATAAAGCAAGCAAAAAAACGAAAGCGGAAAGAATCGCTTTACCGACAACATTTTTTATTCTTTTTTGCATCTTTTCTTTCCTTTTTGGCAATTTGCTTATCGGATACTTGTTTCAAATTGACAATAAATTCGGTATATTTCTGTTTGCCGTTATCAACGCTGTTACAGCCGATCTTGCCTTTGTTCGCGTCGACGATGGTTTCGGCAATGGCAAGACCCAAACCGAAATTATTTGTGGAAGGATGGGATTTGTCGCCGCGATAAAAGCGGTCGAACAAGAACGGGATCTCGTCTTTAGCGAGCGCAACGCCCGTATTACGAACGATGAAAAGCACCTTGTTCGCTTCTACGTACAGACGGATAAAAATATGCTCTCCGCGCGGGGTGTACTTGACGGCGTTTTCCAGCAAAGTATAGATTACTTTTTCCATACCCTGCGGATCGGCGCAGACCATCGCGCGATCGACGGCGTTCGTCTTGCATTCCACACCCGCCTCAAATGCGAGCGCCTCGATGCCCAGGACTACTTTGTCGACCAGTTCCCTCATATTGAAAATGCAAAAATTGTCTTCGTTACGAACGGCCTCGAAACGCGCCAGCTCCAACATTTCGTTGACGAGCGTACGCATCCTTACGACCTGTTCGTCTATTCCCTCCACCCACTTTCTGTGCTCTTCGGACAGTTCGTCAAAGGTACTGACGATGGAAGTCTGCGTGCTGATGATGGTAAGAGGAGTTTTCAGTTCGTGCGAGGCGTTGGCAATCAGTTCTTTTTGCTTCTCGAAAGCCATACGCATCGGCGCCATGTTTCTTTTCGTAAAATAAATACTGAAAAAGATAACGAGCGTAGAGACCATCAAGGCAAGCATGACGATCAGAATAACGCTGTTTCGATACGCAAAGTACTCTTCGGTAAAATCAAATACGTAGATCATCGTCCCCTTTTCGGTAGGGGTCTTCCTGTACGCGATATAATAACCATCCTTTGCTATCTGTCCTTCTCCGCTCGCCGCCGCGGTCGATACGATATCTTCTTTGATCTCTTCCGGACAGAAATCGGGATTGGAGATCATTATGTTCAAAGAGTTCTTCCATACGTATATGGCGGCTATCTTCTTTTCAAAGCGGACAGGACTCTTTTTGCCCTCTTCCGGAAAGTATTCGTAAAACTGGATCGTCTCGGCTCTATCCAGATTCTTTTTCAAAGTCTCCTTCATTTGTTGATAGTCGTATACGCCCACGATGGTAAAAATGAGCGACAATAAGACGATCAATAGAACAGTCTGATTGAGAATAGACCGAAGGAGGATCTTTTTAAACATCAAGCCTCCAGTTTATACCCTACGCCGCGGACGGTGGATATACCTGTTTTCGCGCCGATAAAAGACAGCTTTTTACGGAGAAAAGATATATATACTTCGATATTATTGTATTCCACGTCGGAGTCGTATCCCCATAATTTAATGATGAGTTCGTCCTTGGTCACCACAAAATTGGGACGAGTCAGGAAGTAACGAAGTATCTCGCTTTCTTTGAGAGAGACGTTTACTTTTTTGCTTCCGCAAGACAACTCGAAATTGGATAGGTTCAGCGTGATATCGCCGAAAGTCAATTCGTTGGTGTTGATGACGTCCGTCTTTCTGCGCAGCAACGCGCGGATACGGGCAAGAAGTTCGCTCGTGGAGAAAGGCTTTGCAAGGTAGTCGTCGGCGCCCATATCGAGACCTTTGACTTTTTCGCTGGTCAGATTCCGGGCGGTCAGAATAAGAACGGGTGTGGAGACGCCCTCTTTCCGCAGATTCTCAAGCACGGCATAACCGTTCATTTTCGGCATCATGATATCGAGAAGAATAACGTCGTAACGGCCGGTAAGTCCCATTTCGAGGCCCTGTTCTCCGTCATAGGCGGCGTCTACCGTGTATTTTTCTTTTTTCAAAATGTGTACGAGCGCGTCGGACAGCGTTTTTTCGTCTTCAACCAAAAGAATGTTCATAATTTCGCACCTCACTTTTCAGATAGTGTTTTTGCTTCGGATCGAAGCATCTTGCTTCTATAATAAGTTAACAACCTTAATTATATATAAATTACTCTGTCCTTTGCAAACGATTTCTCAACGAATCGGCGTCTTTCCGGACGAACCAAAGCGGGATCGCCGTCAACGTCGCGATAACGGTCGCCGCAAGAAAAATCTCGAACGGGGGCGCGAAATCGGCGCCGCCCTCTCCCATAGCGTTAAGACCGATACACATAGAAACAAGTGGCCCGATGATCATGGGGATCATAACGGTAAAACACATCCTTACGCCCTGGTATCGGCCCTCGTATCCTTTGGGAATATAGTCCTGAAAGGTAGAAACGAGCGCGCCGGACAAAGACAATATCCCGCCCATCATAAGGGTGGCGAACACGTACAGAATAACGAGGTTCGCTCCGGTAAACTTGACAAGATATAAAAGGAGCGTGCCTACGATCACGCATAAAAGGAGCGGAAAGTAAAAATGCTTTCTGCCGAGTTTGTCATAAAACGCGCCGCAAGCGCCCGTAATAACGGCGGAACCGAATACGATAACGGCGAGCGGAATAAAAAAGTCTTTTACGCCGAGAGTATTTTGAACGTAGTTGATAAGGTACGAAAAGAACGTCTGTTGGGCAATACCGAGAACGCACAACGCCGTCAAACAGACGTACATCATTTTGTTTCCGACGACAGCTTCTTTTTTAAACCCGTAAAAAATCTCTTTTATATAGTCCGGATTGGAATTTTTGACGATATCTTTGCTGTCTTTCATCAAAAAGATCGCGAGCACGCCGCTGACGATGGGGATGGCTCCGAGAACGACGAAAAAGAGCCAGTTGCTCTCCTTTTCGGAACTATACAGCGACCCGAGGCCGATAAAAATGACGATGGTGGCGAAAACGGGCAGAACGGACAGAACTGAATTGACTTTGCCGCGATTGGTCGGATCGGTCACGTCGGCTACCCAGGTATTGAAGGCGGCGTCGTTGGCGGTCGATCCGGCTACCGTCATAAGGCAATCGAAAGCGATCAGAAGAAACGCGATCAGTCCGATCGTATTCCCTTCCGCCTTCATAGGCAGGAACGCAAAAATCATGATGGTCAGTCCCCAAACGATATAGCCGTACGCGACGAAAGGCTTTCTTTTGCCGACCCGATCGCATATTCCTCCCGCAACGATAGTGGTCGCCGTGGCGAAGACAGCCGAAAAAATAACCATTAGCGTCGTAACGACGTACGACAGATCGGAACGCCCGGAATTGGCGAAAATGTCCTGCGCAAGCGTGGCGAAATACATATTTTCCACCACCCATGCGATCTGTCCGACGAAGCCGAACAACACGGCGCTGACCCATACTCTCGCACTCAAAGGGGTACACTTTTTTCCCATAACGATCGCTCCTTATATTAACCGTTGTACGTATATTTATACTTTACCAAAAAAGCGCGGACTCGTCAAGACGGAAACCGAAAAGCCATGCCGTCGGAAAAGCCCTTTTTCGATCAAAATGCCTGTTGCAAACGCAATAAAGATATGCTAAAATTATTTTATACCTATTTAAGGAGGAATCATAATGAACAATAAGTACGACGTTATCGTCGTCGGCGCCGGAAACGGCGGTTTGGCCGCGGCGGCCACAACGGCGAAAAACGGTCTGAAAACACTACTGCTCGAAAAGCATAATCTGCCCGGCGGATGCGCGACGAGCTTTTCCCGCGGACGTTTCGAGTTCGAACCGTCTTTGCACGAACTATGCAGCGTAGGCACTAAGGACACCCCGGGTAAAGTCTATAAAGCGCTCGACGATTTAGGCGCCGATATCGACTGGAGATACGAATATAATCCCTACCGCGCTATCGTTAAAGGCGAAAACGGCTACGACGTAACGCTGTCCGGCAGTATCGAAGGCTTTTGCGACTCAATGGAAGCGGCGGTGCCGGGTTGCAGAGAATCCGTTTATGCGTTTTTGATGCTGGCAGAAAAGAACAATAAAGCGCTCGCTTACGTAGAACAGAAGAAAGGGAATCCGAACAAGCTGGTTATGGCAGCCAAATACGGTGATTTCCTTCGTACCGCATCCAGCTCCGTCAACGAAGTCATGATCGCTCTCGGCATTCCCGAAAAGGCGCGCCGCATCCTGGAGACCTACTGGGGATACCTGGGCGTGCCGTGCGACGAACTCAACTGTATGCACTATCTGTCCATGATCACCGGCTACATCAAAGAAGGCGCGGCTATGCCCTATCGCAGATCGCACGAGCTTTCGCTGTCGCTTTGTAAGGTCATCCTCGACCACGGCGGCGAGATCTTCTATAACAGCGAAGTGACCGAATTTTTATACGACGAAAACAAGCGCGTTATCGGCGTTGCCGTCGGCGACAAAAAGTATTATGCCAAAGAAGTGATCAGTAACGTCATTCCGCATAACGTCTTCAATATGTCCGACCCGAAAGCCGTTCCGCAAACC
>JAEEGL012262777.1_pt1 | contig 11960 bp, 13 predicted proteins | sample 9134231 | NCBI WGS metagenome assembly JAEEGL01 (sample SAMN16246548, study PRJNA631951) | gut metagenome | biome: gut microbiome; feature: rumen; material: fiber-attached | host: Bos | place: Iran: Karaj | collected 2018-10 | reverse complement strand
CTTCGGCCCTACCGAGCTTATCGAAAAGATAAGCGCTCTTTTCTTCGACCTCTTTCATCAGTTCGTCCGTCATGCGGTCGACGATGGTGAGCGCCCCCGCGCAAGCGACGGGATTGCCGCCGAAGGTGGAGCCGTGATCGCCTTTTCCCAAGACCTCTTCCGTCTTTTCTCCCATGATGCAAGCGCCGATGGGCAGTCCGCCGCCGAGGCCTTTTGCCGTGGTAACGACGTCGGGATTGACGCCGTAATGCATATACGCGTACGGCTTACCCGTTCTGCCGTTGCCCGTCTGGACTTCGTCGACGATAAAAACGATATCTTCCTTTTGACAAAGATCGTACAGACCGCGCACGAAATCGCCGCTTAGCGGGATGACGCCGCCTTCTCCTTGCACGCACTCGATCATGATACCGGCGACTTTGTTGTTTTTCACAAGCTCTTTGACCCCGTCGAGGTCGCCCGCCTGCGCGTATAAAAATCCGTCCGTCAGCGGCAAAAACTTGGTATGGAACACGTCTTGTCCGGTCGCCGCGAGAGTGGTGATGGTACGTCCGTGAAAGCTGTTTTTCAGCGTGATGATCGTTTGATACTCCGGGCCCTTTTTGTCCTGAGCGTACTTACGAGCGACCTTAACCGCGCACTCGTTTGCTTCCGCGCCGGAGTTACCGAAAAACACCTTTTTCATACCGGTGATACCGCAAAGCTTTTCGGCAAGCAACGCGCAAGGCTCGGTATAATACAGGTTGGACGCGTGTTGGATCTTATTTAGTTGCGCCGTAACGGCCGCCACCCAAACAGGGTCCGCGATACCGAAAGCGGTCACGCCGATACCGGAGCCCAAATCGATGTATTCTTTTCCGTCCGAACCGACGACGATCGACCCTTTTCCCGAAACGATCTCCACGGGGAAACGAGCGTAAGTGCCCGCGACGAACTGATTATCTTTTTCCGTAATATAACTCATTTCTATTTATCTCCCACTACCATCGTTCCGGCGCCTTCGTCTGTCAGCAGTTCCATCAGAATGGAATGCGGCACGCGGCCGTCCATAATAATAACTTTTTGTACGCCCTTTCCGATAGCCTCGATACAGCAATCGACTTTGGGGATCATGCCGCCGGAAATAACGCCTTCGGCAAAAAGCGTTTTCGCTTCGCTGACGGTGATCTCCGGAATCAGCGTGGAAAGATCGTCTTTATCGCGAAGGATGCCGGCGATGTCGGTCATCATGATGAGACGCTTTGCATTGAGCGCGCCGGCAATATGCGCGGCGGCCGTGTCTCCGTTAATGTTGTATACGTTGCCCTCGTTGTCACAGCCGATGGTGGAAACAACGGGGATATATCCTTTTTCGAGCAGGTCGCGGATAGGTTGAATGTTGATCTTGGTGATCTCGCCCACGTATCCGAGGTCGGTGTCCTTTACTTTGGCTTCGATCAGCTTGCCGTCCATGCCGGAAATACCCATCGCCTTGCCGCCCTTCATGCCGAGAAGGTTGACAAGCGATTTATTGATCTTGCCGGCGAGGACCATTTGCGCGATTTCCACCGTTTCTTTATCGGTAACGCGCAGACCGTTGACAAATTCCGTTTTCTTGCCCAGTTTGTTCATCATGTCGGAAATCTCCGGCCCGCCGCCGTGCACCAAAACGACTTTTACGCCGATCAGCCACAACAGGACGATATCTTCCATCACCTGCTGTTTCAATTCGGGATTGATCATGGCGTTTCCGCCGTACTTGACGACGACGATCTTGCCGTTATATCTTTTTATATAAGGAAGCGCCTGCGTAAGGACCTCGGCGCGTTGTCCGTTCGAAATCGTAAACATATTTTCTCCTTTCTTTATCAGGTGCGATAGTCGCCGTTGATGCGGACGTAATCGTACGTAAGGTCGCAACCCCATGCGGCGGAATCGAATTCGCCGTCGTTGAGGCACACCAGAATATCAATTTCTTTTTCAAGCAGTATTTCTTTGGCTTTTTCTTCGGAAAAATCCACGCCGCTACCGTTTTTGCAAACATCGATGGTTCCTTTTGCCGAGGAGAACGCGACGTCGATCTTAGTTACGTCCACGTCCGCGCCCGAATAGCCGATGGCGCACAGCACGCGGCCCCAGTTGGCGTCGGCGCCGAACATGGCGGCTTTCAGCAGGCTGGAGCAAATAACGGACTTGGCCACCGTCTTGGCTACGGCTTTGGTCTTGGCTCCGGTCACTTTGCATTCAAGAAGCTTAGTCGCGCCCTCGCCGTCGCCGGCGATCATTCTGCAAAGAGAAACGTTAATGGTGTTCAGCGCAGTCATAAACGCGGTGAAGTCTTCGCCCTCTTTATCGATTACTTTGTTCCCGGCAAGACCGTTGGCAAGGACTGTCACCATATCGTTGGTTGAAGTGTCCCCGTCGATACTGATCATATTGAAAGTTTCTTGAATATCCCCTTTCAATGCTTTATTGAGCATTTCGGAAGAGATGGCGCAGTCGGTAGTGATGAAAACGAGCATCGTTGCCATATTGGGGTGGATCATGCCGCTACCTTTAGCAATACCGCCCATCTTGCAGGTCTTGCCGCCGACGACGAATTCCACGGCCACTTCTTTCTTGACGGTGTCGGTAGTCATGATGCCTTCCGCCGCGCGAGCGCATCCGTCTTTGGAAAGGTCGGCGACCAATGCGTCCAAACCGTTCTTTATCGGCGTAATGTCGAGGGGTTGTCCGATCACTCCGGTAGAAGCGACCACGACGTCCTTTGCGGACACGCCCAATTTTTCGGCGAGCAAAGCGCAGGTTTCTTCCGCGATCTCTTCGCCGTTTGCATTACAGGTGTTGGCGTTGCCGCTGTTGCAAATAACGCACTGCGCCTTTCCGTCGGCAATGTTCTTTTTCGTCACGATAAGGGGCGCCCCCTTGACAAGGTTGGTCGTGTACACGGCGGCCGCCGTCGCGGGAACGGAACTGTAAATCAGCGCCAAGTCCCTTTTGGAACGGTTTTTACGGATGCCGCAATGCACCCCGCCTGCCGTAAACCCTTGCGCGGCGCAAACGCCGCCTTCGATCATTTTCATTTTTTATCTCCTCTGTTTATATTATCAATCCTTTCGTTTCTTCGACGCCGAGCAGGATATTCATATTCTGAATAGCCGCCCCGCTGGCGCCCTTGCCCAAATTATCAAAGCGCGACACGAGCAAAACTCTTTCTTCGTTTCCGTAGACGGAAACGGTCATGCCGTCCTTACCCGCCATTGCCGCCGCGGACAAAAATCCGCTTTCGTTTTCTTCCGAATACCGGACGATCTTTCCGGGATAAAAATCCTTGTACGCCTTTTTGATCTCTTCTGCGCCGCAACTAAGGTCGCTCTTAAAAACGGGTACGGTCACTTCCATGCCGCACGGAAAGTTACTTACCACCGGGCAAAAGCAGGGATCGAAATTCAATCCGCAGACCTTTTTCATCTCGGGAAGGTGCTTATGCGCTTGCGTCAGGCCGTACTGCCGGGGCGCAAGATACGCTCCGGTATCCGCTTCGTACTCGGCGATCATCTTTTTTCCGCCGCCGGTATACCCGGTCAGAGAAAAACAACTGAGTTTAGCTTCTTTATTCAAGATACCTGCTTTGACAAGCGGCGCGACGAGCGCGATAAAGCCGCTGGCATGACACCCGGGATTGGCGACCAACCGAGAAGAAGCGATCTTGTCCTTACCCACGATCTCGGGAAAGCCGTACGTCCAGGCGTCGTTTACACGATGCGCAGTGGACGTGTCGATCACTTTGACCGAACTCGTTTCCACCATCCCGACCGCTTCGATCGCGGCGGCGTCGGGCAAACACAAAAACACGATATCGGCGCCGTTGATCGCGTCATTACGGGCATTGTAGTCTTTCCGGACTTCTTCCGGCAGGCAAATAAGTTCGAGATCGTCTCTTTTTTTCAATCTGTCCGCGATCCGGAGTCCCGTCGTACCCGCGCTGCCGTCGATAAAGACCTTCGTCATGTTTTTATTCTCCCTTTTCATTGATTCATGAATCTATATCAAATTTTAATTATTCTCAAACTGAATGTCAAACAATTTTTGCATATTTCGCGTAAAATTCTGAATAATTATTTTTAAAAATGCATAAATCTGCATAAAAACGTGAATAATAAAATTTTTATTCATTCTGGTGACGTTCAAAGGTCAAAAGAGGTCGACATGCTCTCTTTCCGCGGAGAAAAACAGGCGCTTATATATTTACAAAAAACGACGAAAATGATATACTGTAAAAAATAAAGGAGCGGATCAAAATGGGCTATTTACTTGCGGCTGAAGAGTCGTTCGACTTCAAAAAAATATGGAACGATATCGTCACTTTTTTCACGACGAAGTATTGGAATATCATTCTGTTCTTCGCCATCTTGGTCATCGGGATCATCGTCGTCAAGTTGCTTGTCAAATTGTTCCACGGACTCCTCAGGCGTTCCAAAATGGAAAAGATTGCCCAGTCTTTTATTCTTAATATCTTAAAATACGTTTTGTATCTTGTTCTGATACTCGTTTTGCTCGCCGTCATCGGCGTTAACCTAAGCGGCGTGCTTACGGCTATCTCGGCCGTCATCCTTGCCGTCGGCATGGCATTGCAGAGCTATATTTCCAATCTTGCCAGCGGTATGATCATCGTTTCTATGCACATGATCAATAAAGGAGACTTTATTGCTGTCGGCGACGTCACGGGAGTAGTGCAGAACATTAACTTTTTGTTTACCACCATAAACACGACGGACAACAAAAAAGTCATGATGCCGAATTCCACCCTCGTCAATTCTCCTTTGACCAACTACGGTGCCAACGGAACGCGTCGGGTGGACTTTACTTTTTCGGCGGCGTACGAATCGGACGTCGAAGTCGTCAAAAAAATCATCATTAGCGTCATGGCTTCTTATAATAAGATCAAAGAAGACCCGGCGCCCTTTTGCCGTCTGAAAACGCTGAATTCGAGCAGTATCGACTTTTTTGCCAATTGTTGGTGCGACTCCGACGACTACTGGGACGTCTACTACTACGTAACGGAAAACGTCTTTAACGAATTTAAGCGTAGCGGCGTTTCCGTACCCTTTACACAGACGGAAGTGCGTATCCGCACGGACGAGGTGAAAATGCCCGTCGAAGGCGACCGTCTCCCTGACCGTCAAGAACGCATCCGTAAGCCGGAAGTGGTCCGCAAATCCAAATCGCCGATTGCCAAAAGCATTAAAAAAATAACGAATAAGATCAGTGAAGAACTGAGCGACAAAGACGAGTAATTTTCAGGAGAATAAAAATGAGCGCAATCAGAGTATTGTTTCAGGGAGATTCCATCACGGATGCCGGCAGAAACCGCCTAGCTCGGCACAGCCTTGCCGGTTACCCCAGAAAGACGGCAGAAATTTTGGAGAAAGAACATCCGGGCAAGTACGCCTTTTTCAACCGCGGTATCAGCGGCAACCGCACGAAAAATCTTTTGATGCGCTACCGCAGACACTTTGTGCGGATGCGCCCGGACGTCGTGACCGTCATGATCGGTATTAACGACGTATGGCGCAAATACGACCGGAACGACCCGACTTCGCCCGAACAATACGAAGCCAACCTTGTCAAACTGTTTACCGGCATCAAGCAGGACACGGGCGCGAAGATCATCGTTCTGTCTCCTTATCTTACCTCCGGTACGGACGGAAAATGGAACGTCATGCGCGGCGACGTCGATATTTTTATCGAAGTCTGCAAAAAAGTCGCCGATAAATACGCCGACAAATATATTTATACCGACGGTCCGATGAACGAAGCAAACGAAAAATACCCGCATGAGCAAGTCAGCCAAGACGGCGTACACCCCGCCGAAAAGGGACAGGAAGTCCTGGCAACGCTTCTGTCCGAAGCCATCGAATCTCTGTTTTAGACTATGTACACCGAACAACCGACGCTGTTCATGAAAGAAGACGATCAACCCTTGGCCGCACGGCTGAGGCCCGTTGACTTGGACGAATTTTACGGACAGAAACACCTGCTCGGCGAAGGCAAAGTCCTCCGCAAGATCATCGAGAGCGACAAAGTGGGCTCTATGATCTTTTGGGGTCCGCCGGGCGTGGGCAAAACGACGCTCGCCCGCATTATAGCAAAAAGGACTCGCGCCAAGTTCATCGACTTCTCCGCCGTAACAAGTGGCATCAAAGAAATAAAACAGGTCATGGAACAGGCGGAAAACAACCGTCGCTTTGGAGAACGAACCATCCTTTTCGTTGACGAAATACACCGCTTTAACAAAGCCCAACAAGACGCATTTTTGCCTTTTGTGGAAAAAGGAAGCATCATTCTGATCGGCGCCACGACGGAGAACCCCTCTTTCGAAGTCAACGGGGCTTTGCTCTCCCGTTGCAAAGTTTTCGTCCTGCAAGCGCTGAAAACGGAAGAACTGATAGAACTTCTTCGCCGTGCCGTTACCGATGAAAGAGGCTTCGGAAAACAATCCATCGACATCTCGGACGACTGTCTGGAAATGATCGCCGTTTTTGCCAACGGCGACGCCCGTATCGCCCTTTCAACGTTAGAAATGGCCATCCTCAACGGCGAGACCGACGGAGACAAGACCGTCGTCACGACGGAAACGGTAGAACAATGCACCTCGAAAAAATCCCTTCTGTACGACAAGAACGGAGAAGAACACTATAATCTCATCTCCGCGCTACATAAATCCATGCGCAACTCCGACCCGGACGCCGCCGTCTACTGGTTGGCGCGCATGTTGGAAGCGGGAGAAGACCCCTTGTACGTTGCGCGTAGGCTGGTAAGATTTGCTTCCGAAGATATCGGCCTTGCCGATCCGCGCGCGTTGGAGTTGTGCGTGGCCGCCTATCAGGCTTGCCACTTTATCGGTATGCCGGAGTGTAGCGTACACCTGACGCAAGCCGTCGTTTACCTTTCCGTTTCACCCAAATCGAACGCTTTATACATGGCGTACGAAAGCGCGAAGAAAGACGCCATGGCCATGCTTGCGGAACCGGTACCGCTCGTTATCCGCAACGCGCCGACCCGGCTGATGAAAGATCTCGGCTACGGCAGCGGATACAAATACGCGCACGATTACGAAGAAAAACTGACCGATATGCAATGCTTGCCGGACTCCTTACTGGGTAAGGAATACTACCACCCCACCGAAGAAGGTCTGGAAGCAAGATATAAAACGAGATTGGAAGAAATAAAAAAAATAAAACAAGAATTGAAAACGGATCGCTGAGATCCGTTTTTCTTATTTATTGCATAATTGTTTTTTCAGTTGCAAATAGTTTTTGTTGCAGATCTCGCAGTCTTTGAGCGCTCGATGCGAACCGGTCGTTTCTATACCGTAATAGGCGGCGACGGTCATTTGTCTGTGATTGGGTAAAAACGGCAAGGCTTTTCGCGCCAAGCGGAGCACGTCGACGAAAGAATTATCCAGTACGAGACTGTTATACAGAAACAATTCGTCGTACAAAAAGTTGACGTCGAAATTGACGTTATGCCCAACGAGGATGTCCTTACCCGCAAAAGAATAAAACTCCTCAAGCGCTTCTTTTGCGCAAGGGGCGTCTTTGACCAGTTCGTTTGTGATCCCGGTCAAATCTGAAATAAAAGAAGAAATCGGAAACTGCGGATGAATAAGCGTCGAAAAGGTATCGACGGTTTCGTCGTCGCGACATTTAATGGCGGACACTTCAATTATTTCGGATTCGCCCGTATACAATCCCGTCGTTTCGATATCAATCACCGTATAGTCGGACGGAAAATCAAACGAACTTTTTCCTTTATAAATTCTGCCGTTTAACGTTGCCATCTTTTGTTTTTCTCCTTTTCTATCGTGCAAACGATGCCCAAGCTCCCAAAAGAGTAAGGAATGCTTTTATAAAGAACAAACCTAATCCATAACAAATAATAAACACAACAAGAACGGAAAACTGTAACAATACGATCACTGCAATAAGCGTTCCTTTCGATCTTGTGTTCTTACTCCTTACATGACCGATCACCGCAAAAATCAGAGCGACAAAATTACCTATCGGAGCAAATAATCCTATCATCGTCGCATCGATCCATATTTCATTCACCCAATTATAATCAAATAAGACTCCAAGAATTGCGATAAGTCCGACGATACTGACGATCCCCGTCAAAACAAGAAGAATAATGGCGATGATCGTGGCCACACTCGTTCTATTCATATCAGTTTTCTCCCTATTAACGTTTTATCTCTTCCGGCGATCGAACTTTCAAAGCAGATTCGCCATGCTCTATTTTCTATTATACCGTATACGGCGTGATTGCCCACAGAAAAAAATAAAACAATCCAAAGCTCGCCGCAACCGTTAGGCAAAACAAAACGGCCAGCGCGATTGAATATCCGAGGACCGATTTGGCTACGGCGGTTTTACTTTTTGTCCAACCGACAATGGCAAGGATTATCGCAGTTAAAAGAATCAACGGAGTTATGCAAAAGATTGCCGTAATAATCTTTTCTATCTGAGTAAAATCAATATCTGTAAAATAAGACCCCCAGCCGAAAAGAAACAACAAGACCGAGTAAAACCTATAATTTAAAAAAGCCAATAAAATAAGCGAAACGACCGTAGCCGCGTTTGTTTTTTTCATATTAACTCTCCGCCTTATTGATGATCTCTATACCGAGATCGGTACGGACGAGCGTGCCGAGAAGATTGACTTCGACAATGGCTTTACGACGATGCAGATCGAATTTTTGCACCTTGCCGAGAAATCCTTTCAGCGGGCCGGAAACGATCTCGACCGTCTGACCTTCTTTGATCTCTATCTTCGACAGCTCTATCGCGCGAACGTCGGGAGCGCGGTTGGTGATGGAGTCGATAAAAAAACGTTCTTGCCTGTCGATCGGCTGAACGTAAAACGTTTCTTTGTTCAGTCCCAAAAGGCGAGCGTACATCCGGAGAGACGCAAGGCTGCTGGCCATTTTTTGCGGATCGTCCGTTTCTATAAAGACGTACCCGGGAAAACAGTTCTCTTCGATAAGATGCCAGGTGCCCTGGTACTTCTTTTTACGACGTTTGATCACGAAAAAACAATCCTGCACGATCTCCTGCGGAATATTCTTTTTGATCGTCTCAACTGCCTTTTTTTCTGTTCCGGTGTACACCTGGATCACGTAATAATCGCTCATGGCGGCTATGTATTATCTCCCAAAAACGGATTATCGGATCGCATGATCGCGACCTTTATTATTTTATAATAAAAAGCTTCGTAAAATCAAGTGTTTCCTTAAATAAAGGGGGTGGGCGGGCGGGATAAACGGTGACAAAAACTATTTTCCCGTGCCTTTGAAAATTTCGGCGACGGATAAAAAAATCAGCTTGAGGTCGTATAACAGACTTCTTTTATTGTCGATATAATCCAGATCCATATCTATCATTTCCGTAAAAGACACGTCGTTTCTGCCGCGCACCTGCCACTCTCCGGACAGTCCCTGTTTGACTTCCAATCGACGTTTTGCTCGTTCGTCGTATAGGGCGACTTCTTGCGGTGTGCCCGGCCGCGGGCCGATCAACGTCATGTCTCCACATAAAACGCAAATAAGCTGCGGAAGCTCGTCAACGGAATATTTTCGGAGCGCTTTGCCGACGCGCGTAATACGCGGATCGTCGGTTATTTTGAATATAACGCCCCCTTCGATCTCATTTTTTTCCAACAATTCTTCTTTTTTTTCATCCGCGTCGACGCACATCGTTCGAAATTTCAGAAAAGTAAATGTTTTACCTCCCTTTCCGACTCGGACCGACCGATAAAAAACGGGCCCTTTCGAGTCGCAAACAATAACGATCGCCACAATAAGCATCGGCAAAGCAAGGACGACCAGCGCCGCCAAAGACGCCGCAATATCAAAAAGACGTTTTATCGCCGCATAAAATTTTCCGCCGCGTTTACTGTTTTTCATACTACGGTGCAATCCTTTTCGTAATGTTTGACGACTGCGTCGGCGTCTCCGCTGTCCACGATAATACCGTCCTTCAGATAGATCGCTTTGGCGCAAAGTCTGCGTATTTGCGCGTTACTGTGATACACGACGATAAATGTCGTCCCGCCGGCCTTCAGTTCATCCAGTTTTTGCGCGCACTTTTTCTGAAACGGGGCGTCGCCGACGGCTAAAATCTCATCGATAAGTAAGATATCCGGATGTACGTCCACGGCAATGGAAAAGCCGAGCCTGCTGAGCATTCCCTGAGAATAGTTTTTCAGCGGCGTTTTCATAAACCTGCCCAATTCGGAAAACTCGACGATGCCTTCGTATTTTTCTTTCATCTCTTTGTGGGTATATCCAAGCATAGCGCCGTTCAGATAAATGTTTTCTTCTCCCGTCGCGTCCATATCGAACCCGGCGCCGAGCTTCAGAAGCGGCACCATATTACCGCGCGTTACCACCGACCCGGAAGTCGGTTCTATGATCCCGGCAAGGATCCGAAGCAGAGTCGACTTGCCGGCGCCGTTGCGTCCGATCAGACCGAGGCTCTCCCCTCTTTTAACCTGCAACGTGATCCCCTTCAAAACGTCGAAATCCACGTACTTCAGCCTGCGTTTTAAGAGCTTAATAAAATATTCTTTCGCGTTATCGATCCTTTCGGTCGGCAGACGGAATCGCATACAGATATCCCGCGCGTCTATCAATAATTCTTCATCCATAATTTCACTCATAATAACCTCAGATGTAAAACACCAATTTCTTCTTCAGCAGCCTAAACACGAGCGCTCCGATACCGAAAACGACGATTCCGGCACAATAGCAAATAAGCGTGACCTTCAAATCGGGGACTGCGCCGCCGATCGCGTCACGAAAATATTTTAAGTAATGATACATTGGATTCAGTTTCATAACAAAGCCGTATTTAGCCGGCATATTCAGCGTTTCCACACTGTAAAACACGGGGGTCAGGTACATCCAAAGCGTCAGCAGAACATTATAGATATGCTTGAGATCTCTGAATCGAACGTAAACGGCGGAAAGGAACAACGCGAGTCCCGCCGAAAATAAAAAGATCGCCGGAAGCCACGGGAAAAAGACCATCAGTCCGCTCCAATGAAAGCGAACTCCGGCAGGGATACGGACGATCATGACGACGATGAGCGCGATCAAAGAAAAACCGAAATTGACCAGCGCGGTGAAAACGTTGGAGAGCGGAAACACCGAGTACGGCGTGCGTGTCTTTGTGATCAGGTCGTAATTGCCGACCAGGCTCGGCATCGCAGTGACGGTAGCCGTCCGCATAAATCCGAAAACGATATTGCCGGAAAGGACGTACACCGGATAATCCATACCGATCCCCGTCCGGCCGAAAATACGGCTGAACACAAACGCCATAACGAACATATTCAAAAGCGGATTGAGAACGGTCCAAAGAATACCCAAAAAGGACCGCCGATATTGATTTTTCGTATTCTTTTTCACAAGCGACCAAAGGATGACCGCGACTTTTCGGGTCGAGATCGGATTGGCCTTCAGTTTCTTTTGCATTATATGACTACCCCTTTTCTTCTGTAAATCGATCTATAATAACGGCGCCATAAAAAAGTGGGGATAAAATAATGTATCATTGGTTTCCATTTCTGTTTTCCCTTCTCTTTCGAAGCGCGAATTTTGCGCGCGGCGCACTTAAAATCATCTTTCGGCTCGACGGAAACGATAGGCGCAAAAATTACCTTCTTACCCTCTTCTTCCATCTTTTTAACAAATATCCCGGTCAGACGCTCGCTGATATAAAGCCTGTCGGCGTCCGTTTTTATCGACAAAAACTTTTCCAAAAGGTCGAATATCCACGCGGCGTAACGTAAAAAGACTTCTTTTTTCATAACCGTCAAATTGCAAAGATAATTTTCTTGTCCGTCAAAATACTTTTCGGCGCAATCAAGATACTCCGGACAATAGGTCCCGATAAGCGCCAGCAATAAGTCTATAT
>JAEEGL011989677.1_pt1 | contig 11960 bp, 2 predicted proteins | sample 9134231 | NCBI WGS metagenome assembly JAEEGL01 (sample SAMN16246548, study PRJNA631951) | gut metagenome | biome: gut microbiome; feature: rumen; material: fiber-attached | host: Bos | place: Iran: Karaj | collected 2018-10 | reverse complement strand
TCCAAAAATTAATCAATTAAGTAATAAAACTTATAAAATTGAAATTGAACAATATAAATTTCATCATAATAAAAAAAATTTAAATAAAGAAAATAATAATAATAGTAATAAAGAATTAAAATCTGGTGAGGTTGAAATAAAAAAAGTTAATATTGATTTAATTGATGATATAATAGAAAGAACTAAAAGAAAAGCTTTAACTAAAATAGAAAATGATAATATTAATTATGAATTATGTAATAAATTAAAAATACATTTTATAAATAATTATGGTAATAATAAATTTGTTGGTTTAACTGGAATTGAATTTTTAGATGATAATAATAAAATAATTTCATTAAATAAAAATATAAAAAGTATAAATTCAAATATTGGAAATTCAAAAGGACAAAATTTTATATTAGATAAAAAAGTAATTCATAATTTATTTAATCCAAAAAATGAAATAAATAATCAAAAATATATGTTTTTAACATATTTTAAAAATGCTTTTGTAGAAATTTATTTTTCAAAATTTTTAAAAATAAAACAAATAACAATTTATAATTATAATTGTCCTTATTTTTTAGATTGTTGTACAAAAGAATTAAAAATATCATTTTATAGAGACACAAAATTAATACATTCATATAATAAAATTTTTTTATTAAAACCACCTGGAGAAGAAGGAATTGATTATAGTCAAAATATATTATTTCCATTTAATAATAAAAGAATTCCTAAAGAAGTAAATAATAAAAATATTTTAAGTGAAAAATCAATATTTAATTTTTCTTATTATTGTCCATATTGTCCTTCAGGTTTTGTTATTAAAATTGAATTATTATCTACTTATGGTAATAAAGAATATATTGGTTTAAATTCAATTGAAATTATTAATGATAAAAATGAAAATATTTTTTTAAAAGGTAAAATATTTTTTTTTCCTGATAAAGTTATTATTAATCCTGGAGAACAAATTTTAGGAAATTTTTCTAATATAAATCAAAAAGTAAATGGAGGAATGAATAGAATTATTATTATGTTTGATGAACTTGAAATTATTAATTGTATTAAATTTATTAATTATGAAAAATATAAAGATATTGCTGTTAAAGAAATTAAAATTTTAATTGATGAATATATTGTTTATGAAGGTTATATTAAAAATAAAGGAGAAACGATTATTGCTTTTAATGAAAAGTATTTAGATCAAGATTGTAATAAAGAAAATTTTTTAGAAGAAAATTATGAAATTTTAGAAACTTCTGATGCAAAAATTTTAAAATTACAAAATTATTAAAAAAATTACAAATTGTTTATAATAATAATATTATAAATTAATTTATCTTATTTAAACATTTTAATTTTAAAATTATGAATATTTTAATTAATATATAATATATATGAATAATAATAAAAAAATTTAAAAAAATTTTTTTTTAGAATTAAAAAATATATAAGATAAATTAAAATATAAAGTATATTATCAAATTAATTTTTATTCTCACATTTTTTAATTTAATCAATAACATAAATTTACAATTTTTTCTGAAAATAAACATAATTTACCACTCCATTTACCTTCAAAATTTTCTTGAATATAAGAATTAATATCTTTTAAATTTCCATTACAATCTTGAATTTTTTGAATTAATTTATCCATTTTTTCTTTTGAGAATTGTTCACAAAAAAATCCATATTTAATACAAATTTTAGAGTAATTATTATTATTACTAACTACCTCATTAGGAGTAGGTTTTTTCTTTAATTGATTACAATCAACTTCATCTGAAAATTCAATTTCTTTAACTTTAGGATTAGAATTATATTTCAAAGTAAAATAATTTTTTTTATTATCTTTTTTATTATGAAGTTCATTATTATTATTTTGATTATTTTTTTTATATAATTTAATTTTATCTTCAAATGACATAACATTATGATTAGAAATTTGTCTAATTGGAATATTATCATTAGAATTATTATTATTATTATTATGAATATTTCTATTATCATATGATTTTCCTTTAATTTGATATAATTCTTTAGAATTATCTTGACTTGTTTCTCTAGAAATATTTGGTGAAGGTGAAATATTAAAATTATTTAATTTTTTAGATAAATCATCAATTTCTTCATTATTATCATTTTCATCAATATTTTCATAATCATTATCAGAATTATTATTTCCATTACTTTCTTTATCATTATTTTTATCATTAAAAAATCTTAAATTAAATAAAGAATAATAAGGTGAATTTTTACTGATATTATCATCAATATAACATTCATTCCAATCAATATATCTTTTAGTAAAACCAAATTTATTCATTTTATTAATAATAAAATCATATCCTAAAACTTCTTTAATTGAAGGTCTATTATTAGGACTTTTACATAATAATTTCGAAATTAAAGTTTTTAAATCTTCAGAATAACTTTTTGGAATTGGTAAAACTTCTCTATTTATAATTTTATCCATTAATTCCGGAATAGTTTTTCCTTCAAAAGGTTTTCTAAAAGTAGTTAATTCATATAAAACACAACCAAGCATCCACATATCAATTTTAAAATTATATTTTGAACCAGAACAAATTTCAGGACTTAAGAAATAAGGAGTTCCTAAAGGAGTTTTTGAATAATCAAAACTATGTTCTAATAATTTAGAAATACCAAAATCTCCTAATTTAATTATTCCTTCAGATGTTAAAAAAATATTTTGACATTTTATATCTCTGTGAATTATTCTTTTTGAATGCATGTATCTTATTCCTTGACATATTTGAAGAAACCAATACCAAATTAAATCTTCGTCTATTTTTTTATTTTCATTTTTATGCTTTTTTAATTGATTTGTTAAATCTCCACCGTCTGCATATTCCATTATTATATTTAATGTTCCTTTTTTTATGTAACTTGTTTCATATTTTATTAAATTTGGATGATTTAATGTTTTAAATATTTCTATTTCGTTTTTACTTTCATCATTTTTACCTTCGTTATTAAAGTATATTGTTACCTTTTTTAAGGCGTAATATTGACCGTTGTTTAAGGATTTTACTTTATATACTAATGTTCCTCCTGATCCTTTTCCTATGAAATCTGTTTTTATGTATTCATCATCTTCATCCATTTTTTTTTTTTATGTTTATTTTTTTATTTTTTGGATTTTTTAAAAAATTTTTGTATTTTATTTTTAATTTTTTTAATTTTATTGTTATAGGAAATTATTTAATATTATATTCTATTTTTAAAAATAAAAAAAAATTTTTTTTATTTCTTCATAATATTTTTTTTTCTTTTTATGTCATTATTATTATTTTCATTTTTATTATTATCAGTATTATTATTACTATATCATTATAATTATTGTTATTTGATATTAATTGGTTTTTAATATTTTTTTTCTACTTTCTCTTTCCCTACTAAAATTACATTTATTGTAGAATTCATTATAATAATTATTTTGATTTTTTTTCTATTTTTAATTTTAAATGATTTTTATTTTATATTAACTGAAAAATGTGTTTTTATTTAATTTTTTAACATAAGTTAATTAATTTTTTTCCCTTATTTTTTTTCAACTACCAAAAAGGGCCTATAAAAATTAAAATAAAATTAAATTAATATAATGTCGTTCAATCAACAAATAGAATATAATTCCAATAATCCACAAAATTTAATTAAAAATGATACAATGACAAGTGAACAAAAAAGACAAATTGTTGATGATCTATTTTCATCAGGAATAAAAGATTCTCAATTAAGTATTCAATTCAATGATAAAAATATAAATTTTTCAAATATTCAAAATAAAAATATAAACAATCCAATAATAAATAATCAAGAAAATAAATTTATTAATAATATCATAAATAATGATAATAATAACAATTTTAACGATTTTAATAATTATAATAATTTAGAAAATAATTTTAATATTAACAATCATATAAATGAACAAAATTCTAATAATTATAACTATAATAATAATTTTAATTCAAATTTTGGAAATAATATTAATTATAATAATGAACCAATTAAATTAATAGATTATAGTTTTACTGGAAAAAGTAGAAATTCAATTATTTCAAACAATAAAAAAAATGAAGGAGATATAAAAGAAAATGAATTATTTTCAGATTTAAAAGATGTTAAATTTTTAGAAAGTATTAAAAATCAAAATAATGATTTTAATTCTCAAGAAACAAATAATTTACTTGAAAAAGAAAAAATTCAAAAAGAAGAAGAAGAATTACAAAGAAAAAAAAATGAAGAAGAACAGTTAGAAAGAGAAAGATTAGAAAAAATAAGAAAAGAACAGTTAGAAAAAGAAAGATTAGAAAAATTAAGACAAGAACAACTAGAAAGAGAAAGATTAGAAAAATTAAGACAAGAACAACTAGAAAGAGAAAGATTAGAAAAAATAAGACAAGAAGAATTAGAAAAATTAAGATTAGAAAAATTAAGACAAGAAGAATTAGAAAGAGAAAGATTAGAACAATTAGAAAAAGAAAGACAAGAAAAAATTAGACAAGAACAATTAGAAAAAGAAAGATTAGAAAAAATAAGACAAGAACAATTAGAAAAAGAAAGATTAGAAAAAATAAGACAAGAACAATTAGAAAGAGAAAGATTAGAAAAAATAAGACAAGAACAATTAGAAAAAGAAAGATTAGAAAAAATAAGACAAGAACAGTTAGAAAGAGAAAGATTAGAAAAAATAAGACAAGAACAATTAGAAAAAGAAAGATTAGAAAAATTAAGACAAGAACAACTAGAAAGAGAAAGATTAGAAAAATTAAGACAAGAACAACTAGAAAGAGAAAGATTAGAAAAAATAAGACAAGAAGAATTAGAAAAAGAAAGATTAGAAAAAATAAGACAAGAACAACTAGAAAGAGAAAGATTAGAAAAATTAAAACAAGAAAAATTAGAAAGAGAAAGGCAAGAAAAATTAAGACAAGAACAACTTGAAAAAGAAAGATTAGAAAAATTAAAACAAGAACAATTAGAAAAAGAAAGACTAGAAAAATTAAAACAAGAACAATTAGAAAAAGAAAGACTAGAAAAATTAAAACAAGAACAATTAGAAAAAGAAAGATTAGAAAAACTAAAGCAAGAAAAAACAAATAAATCAAAAAAGGTTGATTTTGATAAAATAGACATTCCAGAAGAACCAGAAAGAAATGAAGCGCCTTATCCTTTAATAAATAAAAATGAAGAAAGAATAAGTACAAAACCAGAACAAAGGAATACATCTAATTTTAATGATAGTATTGAAATACCAGAAAAAGATAAAGAACAAGGTAAAATATTTTTAAAATTTAAAAAAAAAAAAGAAATTGAAAATCCATTTTTAAATAATAAAAGTAATGAAAAAAATAATCAAATAATTAAAAAAGATTTAAATTTAAATAATATTAATTTAAAAAATATGCCGAAAAATAATATTGAAAATAATAATAATAATAATCACAATAAAAATAATAATAATAATCAAAAAGATAAAAAAAATATAAGAAAAAAAAAACTAAATAGTGAAATTAACTTATTAAATGAAGAAAATGAAGGAATGATTCATCTTTCTCAAGAAACATTAACAAAAGAAATAGATAAAGATATTGGAATTAATATTAAACAAATTATTGGCTTATCACCAAGAAAAAAAAATTTTGAAAAAATTGAAAAAAAAGTTAATGTTGATGATAGTGATATAGATGATAATTTTGATGATGATATTAAAGTTAATTCAAAGAATGAAATGATTAAAAATGAAGAAAATAATTATAATGAAATTTATAATAATGAAAATAATATTAATAATAATAATAATGATGAATTATATAGTGAAATTAAAATTTTTAAATCTCATAAAAAACAAGATAAAAAAAATGAAAATGAGCATCAATCACTTGAAAATTTAAATAATAAAAAAATGGATAAAAATATAAAAATTATAAGTTCAAGAAATAAAAAATTTAAAGAAATAATAGAAAATGAAAATGAAATTAATAATTTATATCCTGAAATAACTAAATTTGATATTAAACCAGAAATTAATTTTTTAGAATATTTAGGTTCTCAAAATTATTATACAACATGGGAAAATAAAGATTCAATTGAAAATAAAAAAAATGGTATTAATAATAATAATTATTTTCAAAGTTATATTATAAATAATACAAGTATTTTTAATGTAATACAAAATGAAAATATTTTAGGATATTATGAAATAATAACTCAAAATTACTTATCAAATATTTCATCTTTTCAAAATATTTTTTCATTCATTGATTCAAATCAAAAAAATCAAATTTATTTAAATATAAAAAAAGAATTTAATAACTTTTCAAATTATTTAATTTATCCTTCTTATTTTTCAAATAAAGATTTTGAAACAATGTATCATATTAAAACAAATTTATTTGAATCATTTAGATATTTAAATCCAGAAAATGGAGATTCTTTTTATAGAGCATTTATTTTTTCATTATTTGAAAATTATATTATAAATCAAGAATTAGATTCATTTTGTATTATATTATTTGATATTTATAGATTAAATCAAATAAGTCCAATTTATGATGGATTAAATATTGAAAAATCACTTGTTATTTTTAATATTATTTATGATTTAATGAGAGCTGAACAATGGGAAGACGCATATGAAATATTATTATTTTCATTTATAGAAATTGAAAATAATTCTTTTGATCAAATTTTAATTAGATATGTTAGATATTGTGTTTTTGGTTATTTAATTAATTTAGAAATTTCTGAAATTTCAAATCAAAATGTTAAATCTATGAAAAAAAATTTTAATTATAAATTAGGAATTATCTATTATAATGAACCAAATAGAAATGTTATTGATGCATTACCAAATATTTTTAATATTAATTTAAATATTTTTTATATTGAAGGTGATATGAAAGAATTTAAACAAAAAAATTTTACAAGAATACAATCAAATATTACAATTAATATTGGTTATTTTTTTACTAATTATCATCTTATATATCAAAATATAAATAAATTAAGTAAAATATTTAATAAAAATAATCCAAATATTAATGATATTTTATCAGTTGAAAAAGTAGAACAAAAAAAATTATGTTCAAATTGTAAAACTAATTCAACATATATAAATTATCCAAAAGTAAAAAAATCAATATGTTCAAATTGTTTAGATCAAAAAATAATAGAAATATTAAAAGAAAGAATTCAATTATGTTTCCATGAAAATTATATAAATCACTCATTTTATATGAGACCAATTCAATTAACAAAAGATATTAAAATAAGTGATATTGATTATATTTATTTATTTAAAAATTCATTTACAGAAAAATGTTCAAAAACTTTAATATCATTATGTTATAAATGTACAAAAAATTTCTCAAATTTAATTGAATTAAATTGTGATTGTCACTATTGTAAAGATTGTTTATTAGATTTAATAAATTTAGCAACAGATTCAAAAATAATATTAAATGGTTTTGAAAAAAATTCAAAATCAAAAACAAAATGTCATTGTGGAAATGATTTTAATTTTGAAGAAGCAATTGATAAAATTTCAGATATTAATTTTGATGAATATGAAAATAAAGCAGAAGAAAGAATGATAAATTATGTAGAAGAATTATGTTTAATTTGTTTAAAAAAATTTGAAAAAAATATGAATGTTCGTTCAAATCATAAAAAAGCTTCTTATTATGAAATTGATATTATAATATATAAACAATTTATTAAAGAAAATTATATGAAAGGATTAGATTATTCTGATGAAAGACATATAATTTGTGCTGATTGTTTTGAAAAAATATCTGAAAATAAGGAAAAATATAATTTTTTAGTTGATGGGAAAGAATATAAAATTTTAAATTGTTTAATTTGTGATATGAATCATTTAGTTGATAAAAATAAATGGAAAAAACTTTTACCTAAAGCTGCTTGTAGTAAAGGATGCTTTATATTTTAGAAAAAATAGTTTTTATTTATATATTAATAATATAATCATTGAAAATTATAAAAAAAATTTTTTTTTTTTAATTTAAATTATTTCATTTTAATATTATTAAAATATTATTTTTTTATTTTTTATTTAATTTTATTATTCTTTTTTTTCTTCTTTGTCTTTATTTTCATTTAAGTTTTCATTTTTTTCTTTTAATTCTTTATTTTTTAATTCTTCTTCTTCTTCTTTTTTCTTTTTTTCTTCTTCTATTTGTTTTTCTTTTTCTGGATTAAATTTATCAAAAATGCATAATTTTAAATTAATAAATTGTTTTAATAATTTTTTTGATGAAGCTCTTAAATTTAAATTTGAAGATTCCATAAAATCAATTAAATTATTAAAAACAATTTCTAATTCTTTTTCATTTAAAAATTTTAATATTTTAGGAATAATATTATCAATTTGATTTTTAATGACATTTATAATTTGAGAATTTTCGTCTTGATTTAAATTATATTTAACAAATATTTTACCAAAATAATCAAAAGATAAAATTAAAGAATTATCAAATAATTCTTCTAAATTACCATATTTATCTAATATAGTTAATTGAATTTTTTCTAAAGCATTAAGCATTTCAATAGTTTCATTTGAATTTGAAATTTGAATTCCTTCAAAATTATTATCATAATAAATTTGAAGTATCTTTGAATAAATTTTAGAAACTTTTTTATATATTTCACTTAAATTATTAGAAGAAAATTGAATTAATGCATTTAAGAAAGATGTATATGAACAACCAAATGATATAATATCTTTTAATTTTTTTTCATTTATTTTTGTTGATATATTTGTTAATAAATCTAATATAAATAAATTATTTGATGATATTTTTTCAATAGAAGATTTAGATAATTTATTATTAAGTGATATTATATTATTTGCTAAAATTCTTAAAACTAAAGAACTTTGTTTATTAAATAAACTCAAATCATGCATTGTTAATAAGAGATCTTCAAAGAAATAATTATAATTTAATACTTCTACATCAATTTTTCCTATTAATTCTTTAAATTTTTCTAAAAAGAATTCCATTCCAATTTCTAAATTTTTTTCATCAAAAGATGATAAAATTTGTATTTTTTTACTTATTAAACTTACATCACTTTCTTTATCATAACTTTCTTTTATTTCTTTTATAAATTTAATTAATTTATTTTTATTTTCTTCTTTAATTTCTTTTCCTTCACCTATAATTAATTGATATTTATCATTATTATTTTGTAATTCATTAATTTCATTTTCTAAAGATTTTTCAATATAAATTTGAATATTTTGATATTTATCATTAACATTTTCTCCTGTATTATAATCTTTATATAAATCTTTTAAATTTTCTTGTTCAAAAATATCAATTCTATTATCATAATAATTAAATAATAAAGTACATAAATGAGGTTTAAAAAAACAATAAAAAATATAAATAAATGCATTAATATCTTCAGAAAAAATCATTTCTCTATTATGTGAAAAAATTTCAAAAAGTAAATTAGAATATTCAATAACATCAACAGTAATTAAATCATCAAAACCATAAAAGAAAATTTTTAAAAATTCAAATTTTTTATTATTTTTACTTTGTCTAACAATATTTTTATTTTTCTCATCTTCTTTTTTTAAACTATCAGAATCTAATTTATCAATAATTTTAGAAAATAAATTTAAAATAGTCTCAAATGCATATTGTTTCATATTTTTATCAAGATACATATAACATAAACATTCAATATAACCTCTAAAAATATCTGGATTAGGATTATTATTAAATATACTAAAATCATCATAAACTTTTTGTAACATTTTTTTAATATCATCATTTATTTTAACATCTTTTCTTTTTAAACCTTCTTTTAAAATATTAAAAACGACAATCCAACCTGAATGAATATTTTTAGAATAAGTACCAACAATATAATGTAAATAAGATAATATCATTTCACCTCTACTTGGTTCATTTTCAGTTTGAGAAAAAATAATTGCGAAAGGTCTAAAAAAATCCATTTGAAAATTAAAAACTGATAAATCTTGTTTTTGTAATAATTTACATATTATTTGTTTTAAATTATCTAAAGAATCTCTCCAAATATTTTCATGTTTAGAATGACTTATTACAAAAACAAAATGTTCTCCTATTAATTTCCATATTTTTACCCATTCAACTTGAATTCTTGAAATATTAAATTCAGCAACTTCGACTAATTTTCTTAATGAATATTCTCTTGGTTTATAATAATGATTTAATTCTTCATTTGATACATCACACAAACTTTTAACAAAATTTATTATTGTTTCTTCATCAAATAAACAAGTTTTACTAAATACATTATCACAAACAATATCAGAAATATTTTTATTTATTATTTCTTTATTTTGTAAAGTTAAATTAATTTCTTTTTCTAAATTTCTCATTTTACTTTTTCTTTTAATATCTTCAATAATAACATAATTTTCTGTATTTTGATAATATTCAATTTTAGATAATATAGTTAAAATATTATTCCAACCAGCACGAATATACATTCCAGAATTAGTAATAAAAGATATTAAAGCCTTTAAACTTTTAATATTTTTTTGACCAACTTCTCTTCCTTCATTCATATTTGTCATATTTGTAATTGTATTAATATATGCTTCACAAAAATTATCTAAATGTAATATTCCAAGTGTCTTCGCCATTGTTGATATATTATCAATACATATATCTACAATTTTATCTCCGTCATCATCTGCAAGTAATTGAGAAAAAATTGATAAAAAATTACTCCAACAATATTCAATTAAATGTTTAATATTATCATTATCAACATTTTTAATATAATTATTTGTTATTGTTGATATACTTTCTAATTTATTAACAGTACTTCTCATTATATTTTCTTTTTCTTGTTTAATTAAATCTAATTTATTTTTATTCCCTGATATTTTAGTACCAGGAATAACTAAAGGGTTATTATAAACTCTATTATATAAATCAGTAATAAATTGTTCAGAAATATCTTCTTTAGAACAAGATAAATAAATTTGTCTAATAAATTCTTTACAAGTCATTTTTTTATCAACTTCTTCTCTATGTAAATCAGTATTTAACATAATAATAGCAAAAGAAACATAATAAGTAACATCAGCATTTTTTAATAAAGAAGGATTATCTTTAATATATTTACCACCAAATATTTGTACAATTCTATCGACAACTTGAGCCTCACCTGCAAGAGGTAACTCAGAAAATAATAATCTTAATGCATCTAATATATATAATTTTTTAAAATCAAAACTATTAATAAAAAATGTTACTATATTTATATTTAATTGATCACCTTTACATAAATAATCACCTACTCTTTCTCTTTTTAATTCTTTTAAATTTGATCTTACAAAACGTGCCATTTCAAATGCTATGTAATTTTCGTATTTTAATTCATTTAATTTTTCTCTTTCTGTATTATCTAAGAAATATAATAAAGGATTTAAATTTGATATAAATGGTGTTTGCATTATATTTGTTATTTTTGATGTGTCTAAAACTGATAAATCTTCATGTGATATGTCACTTGTTATTGTATTATTTTTATTTAAGAGATTTTTATCTATCATATTATTTGAATTTATTGTTGTATTTAGAGATATATTATTTGAATTTGAATTTATACTATTATCTAAATTTTGAATGTAATTATCTTTTATTTTATTAAATGCTTCTTCATTAAAAACCATATTTTGTCTTTTTAAAAATTTTAAACAATCACTTGAACTTTTTCCTATATTAAATATTTCAATTGCTTTACTTAATAATTGTTTTATTTTTAAATTTCTATCAATTTTATCTTTAATATCACCAATATATTCTTTATTTTCTAATATTGAAATATTAGTTGATTCTTCATTATCATTAAAATTTTCTACTTCAATAATATCTTTTTTCTTTTTTTCATTATTAACTACTAAAATATTTAAATTA
>JAEEGL011578065.1_pt1 | contig 11960 bp, 4 predicted proteins | sample 9134231 | NCBI WGS metagenome assembly JAEEGL01 (sample SAMN16246548, study PRJNA631951) | gut metagenome | biome: gut microbiome; feature: rumen; material: fiber-attached | host: Bos | place: Iran: Karaj | collected 2018-10 | reverse complement strand
GGCGCTTGATGCCGCCGAGGAGCGCGGTTCCGCCGTCAGGAACGTTGACCGTCGTGTAGACGGAGAAGGAGGAGGTGATGGGTTCTTGAATCGTCGTGCCTTGGCTGACAACTTCGGATCCCCTGTTGGAGGTTCGCTCGTCCGTGACGCTCTCGAGGAGGCTGCTGCCCTTGCTCGCGGTCGTGCTGTTCGTGGAGACGGAGTCGGTTCCTTCGAACTTGTAGGTTCTGTCGTTGTCGGTGATCTTGCTGAAGAAGGGGACGACGGTCATTCGGACGTACTTGCGGTCGGGCGAGGCGGTCGCTTGGACGGTCATGAACTGACCTTCATTGACGATCGTGATGACCGGCTGCTGGGCGACGGCGAAGTCGCCGACGACCGGGATGACCGTGCTGACGTACGGGACGCTCGTGGAGTCGCTGATGCTCGCGGTCTGACCGTTGAACATGGTGACCTTAGGAGCCTGCAAGACGTTGGTTCGAGAATCGGATTCCGCGGCGGAGACGAAGAAGTAGGATTCGATGTCGCTGAGGATCGCGAAGCCGAGCTGGGCGCCGACGGAGGGGTCGTAGTTGCCGAACTGCGGGACGGCGAGGCCGTAGCTGTTCTGCGAGAAGTTGACGTTCAGGTTGTCGGTGAACGGCTTGCCGGTGGCGTTGCCGTCGTAGATGCCGTAGACGCCTTTACGGGTCGGGGTCAGCGTGTCATAGTCGTCGTCAACGTCGGCGCTCGCGGCGTCGGAGGCCTTGAAGGAGAGGTTCATGTTGACGCCGATCTTCTCGAAGTATTCGTCGCTGATCGTGATGAAGCGCACTTCAACGGCGACCTGAAGGTCGTTCAGAGCGCGGAGCTTCTCGAGGAGTTCACGAATCTCTTCGTGGTTCTCTTCGGTCTGACGAATCGCAAGCGTATTGTTGAGGGTGAAGAACTGAGGTTCGGATTCAAGCGTTTCCCAGCTTTCAGGATCGACGACGGAGGTGATCAGGTTGATCAGTTCCGATGGGTCGTTCATACCGCCGCCTTGACCCGTCGAGATCGGGGCGTTGGCGCCGCTTGCTTGAATCTGAGCCGCGATATTCGGGGAGAGGAGCGTCGAGTTTCCACCGAAGACGCTGTTGCTAAGTCCCGAGATCGTGGAGCCGGAACCGCGGACGCCGCGGTTAGCCGCCAGCTGATAAGCGCGATTGTAGCTCGCCTCCATGGAGAGCGGCGCGACCGTGCTGTTGAAATCGGGAACCCCGATGACAAGGTCCGCGACGGGATAGTACTTGACGACCGTCTTGCCCGAACGTTTGTTCGCGCCGGTGATCGTCAGGACTTCGTCCTCGACGATGTAGGAGAGGTTATAAGGCGCCAAGACGTGCTTGAGGTAGTTCTTGAGCGTGATGTTCTGGAGGTTGGTAACGACGTTGATATCAGACGTCGCGCCGGCTTCGGCGAGCGCGGCCTCGTCGACCATGATGTTGATTCCAGCGTTCTGGCGGATGAAGTCGACGACAGTGTCGAGCGGCATCGGCTGATCATAGGGCATCGTGATCGGCATGTCGAGCTTACGATATATCTCGAGATCGGCTTCCGAGCGCGTTTCGCCGGGATTGAGGCTGGCACGATTAGTTGCGCGACTCCAGACCTTCTGATCGAAGACGAGCGGGTTAGCGTCGTCCACAAGGGACATAGCGGCGCTTTCAACGTCGTTGTAGCTCTTGAGGTTTCGCTCGTTCTTCATCTCTTTGAGGTTTTCGTTGAACGCGACCTGTCCGCCGAGCTGCGCCTGATGGATCATCTGAAGCGCGACGACGTTGTTGTGCGAGTAATCGCGGCACTTCTTCGCGAGAATGAGCGCCTCGTCGTAGCGGCCTTCTTCCATGAGGTCGTTGAACTTCGAAGTATCCTCGGCGAGACGGTTTTGCATGTCAAGCTCGTTCTGGCGCTTCTGACGGATGTACTCGTCGACGTCCTTATTGTGGGTTTCCGCAGCGATGCGGGCGCCGTTGGCGTCGATGAAACGTTCCGTGTCGCCAATCGCGGCGTCGACGATATAGGAGAAGTGAGCCTTGAGAGAAGCGTCGAGCTGAGAAGCGTCGATTTCCGTGCGGAGCTGCTTGAGGTCGGCGAGCGCTTCTTTCGGCTGCGTTTCGCGAACCTGGTTCTGCTTCGCGATGAAGGACGCGACTTCGCTTTGGATCGCTTCAGGAGCCTGCGCGAGGTTGACGCCCGTCTCCGAGACGGCGACTTCCGGCATGCTTGCGACCGGGTTGTTCAGCTTAGCGATCGAGTCGTTGATGTGACGAATCGTCGCCTGGTCAAGCTCAGAAGTGTAGCGGAGCGCGTCGCGGTAGTTCGTGAGCGCAAGGCTCGTGTTGCCTTTCGCGGCGGCTTCGTCCGCTTCTTGAACGTAAAGGTAACCCGCGCTTTCGCCCTGCGAGACGCCGGGAACTGTCGCCTGAACCTGAACGACGCCGTTCGACTGCGAACGTTTGACGGCGAGATCGCGAAGGAACGCTTCAGGCGAATCGCCGCCGGCGAACGCGTTCTCAGGAACGCCGAGCTTCTGGATTTCACGAACCATCGCTTCGGCGCGTCCCGCCTGACCGTTAGCGGCGAGCGTTCGCGCTTCCTGGAGCTGCGACTGAATCGCCGCAACCTGACGCTTCGTGGCTTCAGAAAGCCCCGCGAGCGGCGCGGACTGCATCGTCGACGCGGCGCTGGAAGCAAGTCGATCGTCCGAGATTCGAGCGGCGACCGATTCGACGTCCATCTTGCGATTGACGGTCGCGACGTCGAAGGTCACGTTAAGCCTACGAGCTTCGGCGACGAGCGCGTCGGCAGAATCGAGATCCTGACAACGACGGAGCGCTTCAGCCTGTTCAAGGTAGTTCTTAGCGAGATCGCGCTTGACTGATTCGGTCATTCCTTGCGAGTTCGCCGTTTCGACGATTCGCTTGTATTGCTCGATCAACGGGAAAACGTATTCCGGTCTGTCGCTTGCGGACGTATAAGTTGCGTTGAGCGCCTTGGCTTCGTTCACATAACGGGTCGCAGACGCGACGTCGCGACTCATGAGCGAACGGCGAGCCATAAGGAGTAGCTCTTGGCTACGCACGAGCGAAGGATGGGATACGGAACTCGCCGCGCCGTTGACAGCGACGCCGGCGACCGGGGTTTGTGCGAAGACGTTCGGCGTTATGCCGAACGTGAGAGCCGCCGAGCCTAGGCCCAAGGCGACCGCCAACAAACCAGTCTGAATCTTTTTGGTTGGTTCCAACACGATACTCCTTTCGAGACTCGTAGATTTACGCATTTTGTTACGAGTGGCGCCAATAGTCATCCCTGACCTCCCAGATTCTCCGGAAGAAAATTATCAGTGAAAAAAATCGTCCCTTCGTCGCGAGAGTCGAAAATCCGCGGCGATCCGTCGCCGCTGTTTCGACCTTAGCCTTGCTCCGAATTGTCGGCGACTTGCTCCATCGAAAACTTTGTGTGATTCCCAGCGAACCGCTCGCCTCCCCGCGGAAGCGACTTTGCGGTTCAAGATTCGAGATCCGTTCTCGAATCTTCGTTATTTCTCAACGATCCGTCAATATTAGACTGTCGAGCAATAACGTTTTTTCTCCAATAATCATCATCGTTCACTAAACGACGCATGATTAGCCAAAAAGACGCTTTTAGGGCGCTTTTTTGGAAAAATCCTAAGGCGACGCCTAAAACGACTTCGCGGTTTCGTCCGAAAAGAACGATTCCGAAAAGTCTACGGCGTATAATCTGCCTGCTACTCCGTTTTATCGGTTAGATCGGAACAGCTGTTAAACGATATTTCCGTTTTTTGTGTGGAATTGGCAAAAATTCTACGCCGGTTATTATCCAAAATACCCGCGACTCTCTTCTTTTCGCTCAAAATGGAGCGCCCCTTATTTTTAGCGTCGCCGGATGAATAGATATAATAGGTAAGAAAACGTTAATTGTGATTTTCGGAAAAACAGGACCCTCTTGTGCGGAAGCGCGTAGCGTTATTCCTTTGGGGACGTCGCGTTTTTACTCTGGTCAAGACTGGCGCGAAGTCGCGAAACAAGATTTGCCATTTTATCGACGTACCGTCGCTCATGCTGCTGGTCCTCGTCGTTCAAGAATTGTTTTTCCCCGTCGGCGAGTTTACGATCGACGTGTTCTTTTAAAGCGTTGAAGGTATCTTCCAGTTCCTTTATATGCGACTCCGCTTCGTCATACCGTTTTTCATAAAGGAAAAGATCGGCGTAAAAGCTGTCGATTCTCGCCTTAAGGGGCGCGAACTCGAGGTGTGATCGAATCGTTTCGAACTTCTTCATTTCTTCGTTCGCTTGATTAAGCAACGATTCTACGCGTTCGAAATCGCCAAGCGTCGCTTCAAGTCTCGCGAGCGTCGTGCAGGCAAAGACCCCTGAAAGCATAAGACCTGCTTCTTGATACTCTACTTTGTCGCTATGGGTTTCGCTGACAATCTCATTTTCCAAGTCGTGAAATTTTTTGAGCGCGGGTTTTCTGACTTCCTCGTCTTGATCGATAATTTGACATTCAAAAACGGTACGTAATTTTGCGTATTTTAGCCTTGCGAGCGAGTTAAACGCCGCTTTGTCGTCCGGATGATCGTTTTGAAACGCGTTCGTTACGGCGATTCCTTCGCGTACGGCTTCAAACGCCGCTTCCGGTTGACGCAGCGTCGAGTTCCATAACGCGAGGATCGTGTAATAGCCCGCGATCATTTCCAAAGAGCCAGACGTCGTCGGCGCGCCTGCTTTTTCTATATAGCGCTGGACGAAATCAAAATGTCGCTGGACGCTTTCCTGTTCTTGGGGCGTAGGCGCTACAGGCGAGAATTTAGAGAAGAGCGAAATTCCCGAGTCGTCGTTAGATTCGTCGCCGCGCCGAATCCTTCTTAATGAATGCACTCCAAGAATGAAATGGAGCCGCGTCTTGAGGCGTTCTACGCGATCGAAAGAGAACGGAGACGAAATCTTTTCTAGCGCGGAAAACGCGACGTCGGCGCGTTCGGCGAGCGCCGCTTCGTCAAAATTAGGGGGCGCGTCCATCGCGATTTCAACGACTAATCTTGCCGTCTCGTACGCAATTTGCTCATATTCGTCTTGCGTCCGCGCGTTTTTAAGACATTGTTCATAGTACTTGAACGCTTGATCAAACGCGCTGAAGTACCCCAAATCGCCTCTCATTGCGCGGATGAGTCCCGAGCGGAAAAAAGCCTGCGCCGTTCGTCTGCGCAGCGTCTGGTCTTGCCCCGAATCCCTGTTGACGCGGACGAATTGAACATAAAAATTGAGCATTTCGTCGAGCGCTTCCGCCTCGTTTTCTGAAATCGACACGTCGGCGACGGGACCGTAGATCGCGCCGGAATCGTCGAGAAGATTGAGTTTTCCGTTTTCAGCGTTGCCGACAAGCTTCGCGTAAACCCCGTCAAACGCGTCGAGCGCGAGGGATAAATTGTCGCGCGCTCTGTTCGTTTCGGCTCTCTTTTCGGCGACGAGCCCTTGAAGTCGGACGTTATAGATCGTCATAACGACTAGCATGAGCGCGACAAGCGTACAGACGATAGACGCTAACGTGGCGACGAGTTTGTTACGGCGGCTCCATCGCCATATCTGTTCAGGAAGCAGAACGCGACGCGCGCGGATCGGACGCTCTTCGAGAAATCGTCTTAGATCGTCAGCCATTTCACCCGCCGTGTAGCGTTTTTCCGGCGAGTAATCAATCGCTTTTAAGATAATCGTTTCTAGATCGCGAGGTATTCGTTTATGGATTTTTCTCGGACGTATCGGCGCTCCTGCCGAGACTTGCGCGAAGAGTTTTTTATAATTCGACTCGCCGAACGCGGGCGTGAAGGTTAGTAATTCGTAAAGCGTCAATCCGAGTGAATAAACGTCGGATTGCGGAGAAAAACGTCCTTCCAGCGCTTCCGGAGCGAGGTATCTGAGGGTGCCGACGAGTTGTCCGTGCTGCGTCAGAACGTTTTCCGTCGTTGAACGCGCGAGTCCGAAGTCGGTAATCCAGAGCACTCCCTCGTGATCGACGATGAGATTCGACGGTTTGACGTCGCGGTGAACGACGCCGTGTCGGTGCGCGTAATCGAGCGCGTTGGCAGCTTGAATTCCGATATCGGCGACGCGCTGGTAGTAGTTTGCGCTTGCGATAGGCGCCGTCATAAGGACAGAGCGCGAGGCAAACGCCTCGACGTCGGGATTAAGCGCGGGAGAGGCGTTTTGAGACGCCGCCGCGTCGACGTCGCTTGACGCGCATGAGATTTTCGAGCGGTCAACGTCGCTTGGCGCGGCGTCGGCGATCGTCGTTTCCCGTAATCGTTCAAAACCGTCGCCGTCAAACGCTCCGGGTCGAGGCTCGGGAACGACGGGGCGTTCGTCGCCGTCGACGGACTCGATTCGGGTCGCGCCGCGAATCCCTTGGAACCAATTCGAGAATTTTCGAGCGCGTCTGCGTGAAGAATCGAACGCCTGCGACGCTTCCTTCGCTCGTAATCGAAGGTACTGTTCGAGACTCTCGCCCTCGATGAGCTGCATTGCGTAATAGAACTGATCGTCGACCGTATCGGAACCGTAGACAGGCACGATGTTGGTATGATGCAATCTCGCGGCGATTCTCGCTTCACGCTGGAATCGTCTGATCGTCTGTTCTTTTTCGCCGGGAAAAACCTTCATGACCTTGAGGGCGACGGGACGGTCGAGCGTTTCGTCCCACGCTTCGTATACGACCCCCATTCCTCCGCGTCCAAGTTCGCGAATGATCCTGAAATTCTTGAGACGTTCAAATTTTGGAGGAGCCGTTCCCGAGGCGCCAAGACCTTCGGAAACGCTCTGCAAAGTCGCGCTTTCCCCGCCCTTTTCGAGGAGTAAGAGAGAAGGGAAAAGGTCAAGAATATCTTGTGCAAATTCTGGATATTGACGAGCGTACTCCTGCGCCGACGGACGTCCGCCCTTGCGGTATTCGTCGACAAAGCGTTCGGCGAGCTCCTCAAGGTCGATTTCCGCCCCCGCCGCCGAAAAACCGCTTGAGACGATTTCCTGAGGAATCGCGCCGTTATTATTGTCGTCTATCGACATGATTTTTCCACTGCGTAGAACGCGCGTCTCTTAATCTTGGAGGAGTTCGTCGAGTTTTTCGCGTTCGAGTATGACGCGGAATTTTTTGAGCGCTCGCATGTACATGACGCTTGCCGCGTTCGGAGAAACGTTGAGTTCTTCCGCCGTCTCGCGGTTGGTTAGTTGCTCGAAATGCCGGAGCGAGAGAATTTCACGATCCGTTTCTGAAAGTTGCGTTAAACATTCTCGAATCTTGATCGCTAGTTCATGCCGTCTTGCGGCAAGAGAAGGGGACGTCAACTTGCCGACGAGAAATATCGACGTCGAGGTCATATCCGCTTGCGGACGTCCGCCCGAGATAGACATTTCAAGCGCGACGTTACGCTTTTGGGTCTGGCAATGTTTACGATAATTGGCGACAATCTGCTGACTGACGATAAGTCGTAGCCAAACGAGCGGCGAGCCTTTCGGCGCAGACACGCCCGTCTTTAACTGTCGGTAGGCCTCCATAAACGATTCTTGAAGAATATCGTTTGAGTCGACGCGCGATTTGAGTTCCGGCTGAAGACGCACGTCGATCATTCTGAGCAGTCGATCCTTGTATTCCTCGAACATTTCGGAAACCATGCGTTTGGCGTCTTCGTCACTGAGACGTTCGGTCGACGAATGAGGCGCGTTTTGCGCTACCTCGACGCTTTGCAGGGGTTCGGAATCGGCGTGTTTTTCTTCGTTCATAGCGGATTGCTCCAGCGCTAGTGGTTAAGCCAAGTTTCCGTCTTCCATATCGCAACGGAGTTAAGACGGAACTAACCCGTTCCTATTCTACTCACGACCTTGCAAAAATCAAGTTTCACAAGGCGTTCACGTCTTCCTTCTTGACGCGTTTTCCCTTTTTTACTAGAATCCGCCGGGGCGGGACGACGCGTTGAGGGAACCGACTGGGCAAGCGTCGTCGACCGTATATAATGGACAAACCTAGTAAACTCAACGGCGCGGCGCGTTTTATTCTAGGCGCGCCGCGCGTTGACTTGTGAAAGGCGATTGCGTACGCCCCGTCAGGTCGGGCGTCGTGGTTCCGCCCCCTTTATATTCAAACGTTGGATTGTCAAATGGCGAAGAACGAATCAGCGGGAACGGGCGTCGTTTTGGAAGCGGCGCGCCGTGAAAAGTTGCACAAAATCGAAGAGATGGGAATCGATCCTTGGGGATCCCGATTCGACAACAGGTCGTATATTGGCGACGTTCGCGCGCGTGAGAACGAGATTGTCGCCGGCGAACCTATTAAACTTCCTCCCAAATGGGAAGGCGCTCCGGAACGCGTTGAAATCCCCATGAGCGGACCGCAGGTTCGGGTTGCCGGTCGTATTGTTCTCCAACGTAAACAGGGAAAGCTTATTTTCTTAACGCTTAAGGATTGGACCGGCGAGATTCAGATTTTTATCGGTAAAAATCAAGTCGGCGACGAAGCTTGGGAACTGGCGCTTTGCTTCGACCTTGGCGACCTCGTTGGAATCGACGGGGAATTCAAGAAGACGCAAACGGGCGAACTTACAATTTTCGCCTCCGGTTTGACGTTTCTCAGCAAGTCGTTGGAGACCCCTCCCGACAAATTCAAGGGGATTAACGATCCAGAACTTCGATCTCGCATGCGTTACGTCGATCTTGCGCACAACGACGAGGCGATGACGCGGATGCTCAACCGTACAAAGATTGTCGCGTCAGTGCGTCAGACGCTCTCGAACGAAGGGTTTGTCGAGGTCGAAGGACCGACGCTTCACGCGGTGGCGGGCGGCGCGGCGGCGAGACCGTTTGTCACGCGCCATAACGCGCTTGGTATTGACCTTTATATGCGCATCGCGCTTGAACTTCACCTGAAGCGCCTCCTTGTCGGCGGAATGGAACGCGTTTTTGAAATCGGACGCGTCTATCGTAACGAAGGAATCGACCAAACGCATAATCCCGAATTTACCCTCATGGAGTTGTATCAAGCGTACGGCGATTATAACTCCATGATGGATATCACGGAGAAAATAATCTGCAACGCGATTAAGGCGACGGGGCAGGACTTCGTTATCCCGTGGGGCGGCCAGGAAATCGATTTTACTCCGCCGTTCCAACGCAAACCCTATTTTGAGGCGCTTGCGGAATACACGGGAGTCGATCCTTACGACGACGCTGCGATCGTCGCGTATGCGAAGGAAATCGGAATTGAAGACGTCGATAAGAAGCATGTCGACGTCGTTCGAAACGACGTCTTTGAAGAAAAAGTCGAGGACGCGCTCGTCGGTCCCGTTTTCATTACGGACTATCCCGCGAGCATCTGTCCACTCACAAAACGTAAGCGTTCCAACGCGAACGTCGCCGAACGGTTTGAACTTTTCGTGCGCGGCTGCGAACTCGCAAACGCCTATACGGAACTCAACGATCCCGATTTGCAGGATCAACTTTTCCGACGTCAACTCGAGGGGCAGTCGGAGGAAGATTCCATGGCGAAGATGGATCATGACTTTATTCGCGCTCTTCGCTATGCGATGCCCCCTGCCGGCGGTCTTGGCATTGGCATTGACCGCCTGTGCATGATGCTCACGAATACGACGAGCATTCGCGAAGTGATCCTTTTCCCGCTCCTCAGGCCGGAAATTTTTGAATGATCTGGAAGACGCGACCTTACGCGTCTTTTGAAAGATCGTTTATTTAACGCTTCCGAACGCCAAAGCGTCGCAAAGATCGCCAAACTATTCGAGCGATTGACGAGACGACGCTGTCGCGCCGACGTCGTGCGTTTGTCGTCGGCGAAGGGCGTTCGGAGATAAAAACGCTTTAGGTTTTCGCCGCTTGCGCGCCCTCAAACGCGTTGCAAGCGGCGAAAGCCGATCCCCTGCGCATTACGCGCTTTTGAACGTCCTATGGAGAGGACGGAGGATTATGTACAAGCTGTTGTTGATATGGCGTTACCTTCTGACGCGGCGGATCGCGCTTCTGAGCGTTGGAGGCGTGGCGATAAGCGTCGCGATTATGATGATCGTCAACGCCATTATGCTAGGTTTCAGCCGTGAGATGGAAAATCGTATTCACGGCGCGCTTTCCGACGTAACGATCAGTTCTCGTTCAAGTCTTCGCGGGTTCGACGACGTCGACGCTCGAATTCGAGACGTCTATAAGATAGCGGGCGACCTTGTCGAAGCGGCGACCCCGACTGTCGCGACTCCTGGACTCCTCAGCTATGAGTACAACGGCGGCGAAGTTATTACGCGACAGGTTCAGATCGTGGGGGTTGACGCGGCGACGAACGAAAAAGTCACTGCGATTTCGCAGTATCTTCAACACCCAGAAAACAGACGGAAACTTTCTTTCGAGCTCCGAGAAGACGGTTACGATACGCGAAACCCCCTTTTTGGCGACGACGGAACCGTTCGTCCTCGTTTAGCCGAGGCGGGGTGGAAAAAACGCCGCGCCGACGCGAAGTATGAAAAATATCGCTGGCAAGAGCAGCAGCGTCGACGCGAACTTTATGAGAAATCGCGCAAGCCTGATTCTGCACCCGAGATGAACGTTTTGGATTACGCGGGCGCGAACGCCGCCGAAGGAACGGACGAGGACGAAAAATCTGATCCGTACTCCGCCGTTCTTGCCAACCTTCCGACTCCGCCTGTTTACGACGAGTCTGACGAGGAACGTCCCGATAACGTGGATTCGCCCGGAAACGCCGGTCCTTTAGCCGCCGATCCGCTCGACGGCGAACCTGGCGCTCCAGAAAGCCCTGCGAGCGAAGACGTTCCCGACGCGACAAGAGAAGAACTAACGTCCGTCCCATCTACCGTCCCGCGAACGTTAATAGGCACTCCTTTTGACGGTTTTGCCGCTTTTCAGACGGAAATCGATAAGGAAACGACTCAAGAGACCGGCGTCATTCTCGGCGTCGGGACGATTTCCGGGTTGCGTCGTAAGCATTTGAATCCCGAGACGGGCAAAGAGGAGATGCGCGAGACGCTCGCGACGATTCCCGGAGCCGACGTCACCCTTTCTTTTCTCGCGTCCGCGACGGAAAATTCCCTTCCTTCAATCGTGTACGACCGTTTTACAATCGTCGATCTTTATGAATGTCATATGGCGGAATACGACGACACGTTTGTTTACGTGCCGATTGAGAAACTCCAGCAGCTTCGGCGGATGATCGCGCCTGACGGAACGCGCATGGCGACGCAGATTCTTATCAAGGCCAAGCCAGGCGTAAGAATCGAAGAACTTCGCGACCGAATCAGCGCCAGCCCGGAATTTCCCGAACAACTTTTTGACGTCGAGACTTGGAAAGATCAACAGGCGACGACTCTTGCGGCGGTCGCGACGGAACTGTCGCTTTTGAACGTCGTGCTTTTCCTTTCGTGCGGGGGCGCCGGATTCTGTATTCTCGCGATTTTCTATATGATCGTCGTTGATAAGAAACGCGACGTCGGCATATTAAAGTCGCTTGGCGCCGGCGGTTCGGGAATTCTTCAGATTTTCCTTTTTTACGCGCTTGCCCTCGGCGTTATCGGAATGGGTCTTGGCATGCTTCTGGCGTTCTGGTTTATCGCGCACATTCAGGAAATTGCCGATTTCCTCTCCAGACTTATGGGACACGAGGTCTTTGACCCGACGATCTACATGTTTACGAAGGTGCCGGCGATTGTCGATCCTTGGACTGTCTTCTGGATCGACGTCGGAGCGCTCTGCGTCGCCGCCGCGGCGAGCGTTTTTCCTGCTCTTAGCGCAGCGCGACTCAAACCTGTCGACACGCTCCGCGTATAAACGGCGCGAACTTAAAACGACGAAGATTTACGACTTAAGAACGATTAGAGACGAAGACAGTGCAAAACGACAACGCGAGAAAGAAGGACGCCG
>JAEEGL010985496.1_pt1 | contig 11960 bp, 7 predicted proteins | sample 9134231 | NCBI WGS metagenome assembly JAEEGL01 (sample SAMN16246548, study PRJNA631951) | gut metagenome | biome: gut microbiome; feature: rumen; material: fiber-attached | host: Bos | place: Iran: Karaj | collected 2018-10 | reverse complement strand
TAAATATAATTGTTCAAAATCTGAATATCTTTTATTTATTATCCATGTTTTATAAACTGATTTTATTTTTATTATATATTGAACAAAGTTACAACTAAAAAATCCTTCATTTTTAATTAATTTTGTTGATATTATTTTTATGCTTAATGAATTTGTTTTACTAGTTGAATATTTACTTAATGATAATGAAGAATGTCTTAACATTTTTTTTTTATTTTTTATAAAATAATTAAAAAAATATTTTTATATAATTCAATAATACTAAATACTATACTGTTGTTTTTAAAGAAATTAAATCTAACCATCTATTTATTTAGTTATTTATTAATAATAATACAAAAATAAAAAAATTTATATTCCATCAAATTTATATTATTTATGTTTTCTTACCATCATAATTCCATAAAATTTTTAGAAATATAATCTTTTAATAATTGAATTTGCTCATTTTTCTTGATTAATATTTTTTCAAATTTCAAAACATTTTTAAGGAAAATATATTTTTTCTTTGGCTCATTTTCATACTTTTCTTCTTTAAAATCATTTTCATTTATTTTATTATAATTTTCTTTATTTGAAAATAAATTGTTATTAATCAAGTTACTATCATTCAAATTTTCATTTTTCTTATTATTAAGATTTATCTCATTATAAGAATTATCTTTATTATAATTATTACAACGACATTCTATACATTTTTCATTTTCATTATTTATATCTTTATTTATAAAAATGTTTTTTTTATATTCGCATAAAATGTCTTGGTTTGAAATTTTATCATTGTTCTTTTTATTCTCTTGAAGATAATTATAATTTATATTATTTTTATTACAATCATTTATTTTTTCCCATTCATCTTTCATATTATTTTCTTTTTGTTCTTTTAATTGAATTTTATCCCTTTTCTCCATTTTATCTTGTTAAAAATAATTATAAAGATTTATAAAAAAAATCAAAAAAATAATATAATTAATGAAATCCATAAAAAAATTAAATAATCCAAAAAAAAAAAGTGCAAAAATGTTAAACTTAATAATAACAATAAAAATCCTGTTATTATATATTTCAAAAGTGGAATCGAAATACTTATTTGTGTTTGAGCAATGTAGACACGGAGCTCGTAGTATGTCAACATTAGATGAAGAAGGAAAAGACATAATAGGAGAAAAATGGTATGGAGCACAAGAATTATCATCAGTAGGATTAAGACAACATTATTTATTAGGAAATTTAATAAGAAACAAATATAAAAATTTGATTTCTTTCAATTATTATAATCCTAAAGAAATTATTGTTTATTCTACTTTATCAAATCGAACTATTATGTCTGCAAGAGCTCAATTAAATGGAATGTTTAAAAATGATTTTGAAAATGTTTTATATAATAATCAATTTAAAACTTCTATTCCTAATTATTTAAAGAAAAATAAAAAAGTTATGAAAAAAAAAGATAATTTAGGTGATTATGCTTTACCTTATAATATTCCTAATGAAATTCCTATTCATATTATTAATAAAAAAGATAAAATTTTTCAATTCGAAAAAGATAACGGTTGTCCTCCTTTAAAAAAAGCAAGAAAAAAAAATCAGGATAAACAAGAAATAAATAATTTCATTAATAAATTTAATAAAACTTTTGGTGAAAAATTACTTAAATATTATAATATAACAAACGATGAAAATTTCTTTATAAAATTAAATAATATAAATGAATTAACATTAGGAATAATAATAAATATAATAGACGGAAGGAATTTAAGTAGATTTGAAGAATATGGAATCAATATAACACAATTAAAAACCTATTCTGAAGAATTCATAGAATTAAAAAGTAAAGAAATTCAAGCAAAAGATTCAAATAATGAAATTGCTTTAGCAAGTTCAAGTGTTTTATTAAGATTAGTTTTAAATTATATGGATAATATAGTTTATAATGATATTAATAATATAAATAATTTATCTGTACCTAAATTTTTTTTATTATCAGCTCATGATTCTACTGTTATTATGATGGAAGATTTATTAAGATTTTTATTTAAATTAGAAATGAATTTCCCTTCTTTTGCTTCTGGTCTTTTTTTAGAATTAGAAAAAAATTCTGATTTTAATTATTTTATTAATATCGTCTTTAATAATAAAACTTTAGAAACTCTATCTTATGATGATTTTAAAAGAACTATTTTAGAAAAAACTTGGTCTTATGAACAAACTGGAATTTATTGTGGATTTGTTATTACAAATAATAAAAATTTTATCGAATTTTATGCAGTTTATTTAATTCTTTTTCTTCTTTTTTTTATGTTTTTTACTATTGAAATTTTTTTAAGAAAAAAAAAAAAGAAATAAAAATATATATTTTTTTTTTTTTTAACTTTATGGTTATTTTATTTTTTTTTTATGTATTTTTGAAAAGGATATTAATTAATTTAATCATAATTAGATTGATATATATATAATGTATTTTTTTATTTTAATGAATTAATTATTTTATATATTAATTTATTTAAAAAAATTCTTTTTATAAAAATGAAAATTAATATAAAATGAATTCAGATAAATATTGTTTACTCTTATGTAATAGTTTTTTATATTTTCTTAGTATTATTTTCTATCCTTTAAAGTTAATATGTAGTATTTTAACTAATTTTTTTCAAAGACCATTTTCATTCTTATTTTTTATTAATCATTTTATTTTAATGACACCATCAATTTTATTATTAGTAGTATTCATAAATAATAATGATAATATTAAAAAAAAGCATATATCAAAATATTATTATCTTCAATTAATTTCTTTAGGAATCAATTATTATTTAAATTTTATTATTTATTCTTTATATCAAGAACATAATTTAAATATAGGAAATATGAATAAATTAACAGTAAAAAAATTATCAAAATTTATTAAAAAATATATTTCAAATCATAAAATTATATTTTTTATTTTATTTACTTACTTATTCAATATAATTATGTCAATTATAACTTTAAAAAATAATTGGAATTTAATTGCAAATATTGAAAAAGATTTTCTAATTATTTCTTCAATAATTAATATAAGTTTTTCAGGAGGATATATTTTTTTATATATTTACTTAATTTTTATTCTTTATTGCTCTATTAAGAATTGTTGTTTAATTGATTTATTTTGTGAAAAAAATGTAAATCATTATATTAATTTTGAGAATTTAAATATTTATTTGAAATTAAGTTTATCTTTCTTTCAATTTATTGGTTTCTTTGATTATGAAAAATTATTAATTGAAGATTTATCAAGTTCAACTTCAACTTTAAATGATAATAATAATATGAAAATTAGACTAAGAAAAGAAAAAGTGTAAACTAATATTTTTTATTTAAATGTATTATATATTTTTTATTGAAAAAAATAAATCATTGATTTAACAAAATTTATATTGTATAATATAAATTAATTAAAATTATTTATTATATTGTATAATTTAATTTTTCTTCAATTTCATTTATTTTTAATTCTTTAAATTTTTCAATATATTTATTATATTGAAATATATCTTCAACACTTATATCATTATCATTTATATTTTCTTTTTCATTATCTTTTCTTTGAGAAAAATTTTTTAATTCTTCAAATTTTAATTTATCAATTTTTGAAATTTTATTTGATAAAATATTTTTAGTTAATTCCATTGTATTTATTATTTTCTTATAAATAGGTTCAATTATTTTAAGATCTAAATTATTATTAATAATATTTCTTTGAGTAAAATTTTGAAAATCTCCTTCAAGTAAATTCATATTTAAAATATCATTTATTTCTTTTCCATTTGGTAATTTTATTTTTATGATTAAATTGTTAAAAGGAAAAATCTGTTCTTGTTTTTGATTAATTAATTTATTATTAAATAAATTATTTTGAGGAATAAAAGATAAATTATTCATTGGAATACTTTTATCAGAATTAAGTTTTCTTAAAGGTAATTTCTTATTATTATTTCTTTTATTATTTTGATTAAACATTCCATTATTAACATTATTAAAATTAATATTATTATTCATATTATTTTTATTTACTTTATTTTTCCCAATAATATTACTCTTCTTTTTATTTTCTTTATTATCAATATTTTGATTTTGATAAATATTATTTAAATTAAAATTATTATAATTAAACATTTGATTTTGTTCTAAATTAATAGTAAAAGGAAAAAAATTCATTGGAATAGAATTAGGATAATAAATTTGTTCATTCATATAATTCATTTGATTATTTAAATTATTTAAAAAAATATCATTTGTATAATTTAAATGAGGTAAATTTGAATAATTAAAATCTGAAATTGATAAACTTTGATTAGTTGAATTTTCTGTATTTAAATTACTTGAATCTTTAATTTGATTATTATCTATATTTTTTTCACTTGGTATTTGAATTGTTGATGTTGTCATTGTTAAATTATTATTATTTGCTTTTACTTTATTAAATTGCTTTTTATTTTGAAAATTTCTAAATTGATTTTGATTTATTATTTGATTTAAATTATTATTATTTGAATTATTATTATTTAAGTAATTTTCAGAATAAAAATTAAATTTATTTAAATTATTTTGTTGAATTTGCTCATTAATATTATTATTTATTATATTTAAGTTGTTATTATTATTATTCGCATTGTTAGTATTATTACCATTATTATTTATATTATTATTATTTGTATTATAAGAATTATTAGTATTTGAATTATTATAAGAATAATTTTTTTTTGAATTATTTTGATTAAAATTTTGATTATTTTTTTTATGTTTATTTCTTACTTCTTGTATATTTTGACTATTTCCTTCTTTATTATATTCTTTATTATTTTCCGAATATCTTTCATTGTTCTCGTAATGATTTAAATTATTTTCTCTTTTTTTTTTTTTATTTTTTTTATATACTCCATTTTCATTATTTCTTCCTTTTTCATTATAATCATTTTTTTTATATTTTCTATAAGATTGATATTCATAATCTCTTTCATTTTCTTTATATTTATAATAATTTTTTTTATTTCCTTTAATTATTATTTCATTGTTTAAATTCTGTTCTTCAGAATTTCCTTTATATTCCCATTCTCTTTCATTATTCATTTTTTTATTACGCTTAAAAAAATATAATTGATTTTTATATATTTTAAAAAAAAAAAATAAATAAATCTGTTTTTATAAATCATTTTTTATATATTCTAATATATTAATAAATAATATTATATATGATTATTTTAAATTATTTCATAAAAATATAAAAGATGAAAAGCATTATTACATTTCTTTTCCAAATATATTTCATAAAAAAAGTAATATTAAAAAAAATAATAAAAATCCCATTTAAAAGGAAATTAGAATTAGTAATAAATGAAACAAATATAATGGAAAATTTATTAGAAAATAAAATATATACAGAAATAGAAATAGGTAATCCCCCTCAAAAATTAAATGTGTATTTTAAACTTCAACAATTTCCAACTTTTTTTGTGTCAGAAGATTATAAAAATTCAAATTGTCAAAAATTTAATCAAAACATTTCAAAAACTTTTAAAGTCATAAATGAAAAATTAGTTTATATTACTTTCACTAATTTACATTTTAAACATGGAATGATAGCACAAGATAATTTTTATTTAAATAATAAACAAATCTTTTTTGAAAATTTCAGTTTTGTTTTAGCAAAAGATTTAATTGATGAAGCTAAATTTTTTTCTGGTGAATTTGGATTAAAAATATCAAATAGAAAATGTTTAAATATAAATGATTCAGCTAATATAATTAAACAATTCATAGAAAATAAATTTATTGATTCTTATATTTTTTATCTTCAATTTTCAGAAAAAAATAATGATGAAGGAGAAATCATTTTTGGAGATTATTCTCATAATATAGGCAAAAAATATTCAGAAAAAAATTTTATTTATTTTAAAATGCCTTTAATTGAAAATGAATTACTTTGGTCAATGAATCATAATTTTATATATTTAAATAATGAAAAACTTTTTGATGATACTGTTTTTATTTCTTTTCAATATGAATTTGGTTTAATTCAATTAGATAATAATTATTATAATAAAATTAAAACAAATTTTTTTGATAAATTCATTGATCAATGTTTTCAACATGAATTTATTATAAATTATAGTCTTACAAAAAAAACATTTATTTCCTTTTTTTGTGGTAGTAATGTTAATTTAAAAAGTTTTCCTGATTTAATTATTGAAAATTTAGATGCTAAATATAATTTCACTTTAACTTATAAAGATTTATTTTATGAATTAAATGCAATAAACTATTTTCTTATTGTTTTTAAAAAAACTTCTCAATATGAAAAAAGTGAATTAATTTTAGGAAAACCTTTTTTTAAAAAATATTTGTTTGTTTTTGACGGAGAAAACAAAATTATTGGATTTTATGATGAAAATATTGGGAAATTTATTTTTCCTTTATCTTGGATTTTTGTTTTTATTTTATTTATTCTTTTAATTATTACTTTTGTTTATTTTAAATTTTTTGAAAATAGTAATAAAAGAAGATTAAGAGCAAATGAATTAGAAGATAATTATGATTATATTACTCAAGATGATAATAACAATAATATATTAAATAATTAATGTTTTATATTATTTAAAATTATTATTTTAAATTTATAAATTTATTTAATGCAATTCAATTTTTTTAAATAAATGTAAATATATAATTAATAACTTTAACAAAAAAAAATATTTATACTTTTTTAAACATTAAAAAAAAAAAGTTAATAAAATGGAATAAATAAAAACAATAAATATGAAAATAAATTAATAAAACATAAAAACAATTACAATATAGATAATATATAAAAATAAAATAATAAATTTTATTAAAGAATAATATACTTCCTCTGTAAAAATCTTAAGAAAAAAAAAATTAAAAAATCTTATAAAAACTACTTTAAAAACGATATAAATGAATCCCCAAAAAAAAAATTATATAAAAATGGATTCTGAAAAAAAAGTAAAAATCCCCAAAGAATTTATTGATCCAATATCATTAGAAATAATGGAGACTCCAATGATATTTCCAGATGGTCAAACTTATGAAAAAACATCAATAGAAAAAGCATTAAAACAAAATCCCTGTTCTCCCTTAACAAAAATTCCGATGAAATTTGAAGAAGGAAAAATAAATTATGCTATAAAAAATTTAATTGAAAATTTTTTAAAGGAAAATCCAAATATAAAAGTATCAGAAGAAGATAAAAAACAATTTATTCCAAAAGAAAAAGAGAAATTAACATTAAATTCAATATCAGCAAATTATATAAAAAATCCAAAAGAAACAGATTCTTATGTGATAAATATAAAGGCAAAATTAAATCCTCCTGAAAAAAGAGAACCATTATTATTAATATCAATATTAGATATATCAGGATCAATGGGTTCAGATGCATGTGAAACAGTAAAAGGAATGGAAGATTTATCTTTTTCCAGATTACAATTAGTTAAACATTCAATGAATACTATTATTTCTACTTTAGAAGATGATGATATGTTATGTTTAATTACTTTTGAAAGTAAAGCAAAGATGCTTTTAGAACCAATTAAAATGGATAAAACTGGAAGAGATATGTCATTGGAACAAATTAAAAATATTCATCCTGATGGTTGTACAAACTTATGGGATGGATTAAGAGTAGGAATTAATTCTACTAAAAAATATCTTAATTCTAATTATAATATTCAATTATTATTATTTACTGATGGAGAACCAAATATCAATCCTCCTTTAGGAATAATTCCTTCATTAAAAGAAATATTAAGTGATATGGATGTTAATTTCATTATTAATACTTTTGCTTTTGGATATGATGTTGATAGTGTTTTAATGGAAGATATTGCTAAAATTGGAAATGGAATTTATGGTTATTGTCCTGATTGTACTATGGTTGGAACTATATTTATTAATTTTATGAGTAATATTCTCAATTTAACCACTAATAATTGCTTTATTCATATTCAAAATAAGGTTTTAAATGAATCTTATCCTATTGGAGGTTTTTATCAAGATTCTTTCAGAAATTTCATTTGTAAAGTTGGTGAAAATGACATTAATGATACTAAAATTAAATTAGTTGTAAAAAGTACTAATCAAGAATTTAATGTTGATATTGGAAAGGAAATTAACGATGAAAATGAAATGAAAGATATTTTAAATCAATATTATCGTTTTAGATTAATAGATTTAATAAATTCAAATTTAGAAAAACAAGATAAAAGTGATGCATTAAAAGAAATAGAAGCATTATATAAAGAGATAGAAACTTTAAATATAAAAACTGATTTTTTAGATAAAATATTAATAGATTTAATAAATGAACATGCAAATCATGGTCAAGTTCAAAAAGCATTTGAGAAGCAATATTATAATAAATGGGGAAAAGATTATTTACGATCATTTGTAAGATTTCATTATTTAGAACAATGTGGAAATTTCAAAGATGAATCACTTCAATTATATGGAGGAGATAAATTTAATGAATATAGGAAAAAATGTAATAAAATATTTTTAGATCTTCAACCTCCAGAAAGAGAACATTATGGAGGATATCATTATTCTAATAATTCTTTTGATAGAGATGATTTAGATAGATTTATGGATTATTATGGAGGATGCTTTGATGGAAATGGAATTGTAAAATTGAAAAATAATAAATTCAAAAAAGTTAAACATTTAATTAAAGGTGATGTTCTTTTTAATGGAAGTATTGTTAATTGTGTAATTATTCAAAAAGTTAAAAAAATGGATTTTGCTGTTGAAATTAATAATGTTTTATTCACTCCTTATCATCCTATTTTCTATAATGGAAATTGGGTATTTCCTATTAATATTAAAAAACCTAAAGAATATTATATTGATTATTGGTATAATTTAATTTTAAATAATGGAATTTCTGTTAATATTAATGATATTGATGCTATTACTTTAGGACATAATCAAAATTATGGTATTTTGAAACATCCTTATTTTGGAACTGAAAAAGTCATCAATGATTTAAAATTACATCAAGGTTTTAATCAAGGAATAGTTTATATTAGTGAAATGCCTAAATGTGTAAGAGATCAAAATGGTTTTGTTTCTAGTTATTATTAAATTATTTTATTCTGATTTTAAAAATAATTTTTTTTAATTTTTTTAGGAAAAATATATTAATATATTTTATATAAAATAATGTTAACTCCTCATCTAAGAAAAAAAGGAAAAATAAGTTTATTAAAAGGAGAAAATTCATTAGAATTTAATACATATTCGATATATAATCATCATTCAATATCAAATAGTACAATAACTCAAACATTTATGAAAAATACTTTGAATATAGATAATCAAAGTTTAATAATTAATAAATCTCATAGAAGTGGAAAAAGAAATATTTATAAAAACCTAAATATAAATTTTTCTAGTAAAAATGATTTTGATAATTTTGAAAGTTTTGATACTGATTTCACTTGTGATAAAGTTAGAAAAATAAGATTAAAATTATATGAAAATTTAAAAGACCAAAAATTATTTATGTCAAAAATTCATAAAAAAAAGAATAATAGAGCTGAAAATTTTTATACAAATTCTTTATTAGATAGGAAAAATACAAAGAGTGAAAATATATCAATAATAAATTTTAATAATAATTATAGTAATTATCAAACAAGAAATAATTCAGAATCAATAAGTTTTACTCAAGAAATAAGACTTCAAAAATTTTTACCATCACTTTATGAAAAAGAATATAAAAATATTAAATTAATTACAAATAGAGGAGAAACAATTCAAACTTTTAAAAATTCAGTTGATGCTTTAAGAAAATCAAAAATTAAATCTAATGTCATTGATGAAGTTTATAAAACTGAAAGTGAAAAAATAGAAAGAGAAAATACTAAAATAAATTTAATTAATTATAATTTTAAAAAAAATAGAAAAATATATGATATTTATAATAAAACTTTTGGAAAATTTCTTTTAGAATTAAATAGAATAGAATCAGAAGAATATGTAAAATTATATCAATTATTTTTAGAAAAAAGTAAAAAAAAAAAAGAACTTCAAGATTTAAAATTTAAAATTCAAACTTTAATAAATAAAAAAAAGCAATTTATTAAAGTTAAAATATTATTATTTCAAATGAAATATAATATAAAAGATTTAAGTGAAATAAAAGACAAAAATTTATTATCAAAATATGGTTTATTAAATGTGAAGAAAATATATGAAGGAAATTATAGTAATAAATTTTATTATTATGATAATACAAATGATAATAGTAAAGAATATATTCCTAATATTAATCCTCCAATTTTTGAAGATTTAAATGATTTTGATGAAATTTTTAAAAGAAAACAAATGAGAATTCTTGATTTATGTATTTTTTATATTGAAAATAGAAATTTTACTTTATTAAAAAATGAATTAGATTTTCAAAATGAAATTTATAATAATACATATGATATTCTTATTGATGAAATTAATTTAAAAAAAAAAAAATTAAGTGATAAGAAATTTCATTTTAATTTCTTATTAGATTTTAAAAATAATTTAGTTAAACAATTTCAAATTTCTGAAAAAGAAAATTTAATGATAGATGCTAAGAATAAAATATTAAATATAATAAAAATTCCTTTAATTCAAAATTATGCAATAAAGCATTTTCATTTAAATTATGATTTTTTAAAAGTAAAAGAAGTTTATGGAAAAAAACAAAATATATTAATTGATTCATTATTATTTTTTGAAAAATTAATTAATGGTATTATGGAAGATGAAAAAAAATATAAAAGTACCGAAGAAAAAATTGATTTATATTTCAAAGCCAAAAAAAAGTATTCTGTTATTAAAGGAATTATGAAAAATAAAAAATTTGTTGAAGAAATGAAAATTAAAAGACAAAAAGAAATTGAAACTATTTTATCAAGAAATAATAAAATTCTTTTTAAACCTATTCATAAAATTGATTGTAAACCTAAATTAAAACCAAATGTAAAAATTATAAAAAATAAAAATATTAATATTAATGAAGAAGATAATAATTTCAATGATATATTGTATAATTAATTTTTGTATATATATATATTATTAGAATATTAAAAAAAATATTTTATAATATTATTAAAAGGTGAAATTTAAAATAAATAAAATAATATTTGATAAATAATTTAATTAAACTTTCTTTTCCTTTTTTGAATACAATTAAAATGAATAATAATATAATTTAATTTATTATATAAATATTCTTCAAAATATAAAATAAAAATATAAAAATAAAAATATAAAGATAACCAATAATTATAATATAATTAATATATTTATAAAAATAATTTTTCACTAAATGAAAAAAAAAATAATTTTTTTTTCCAAAAATTAAATATCAAAATGAAAAAAATTCTATCACCAAATACAATAATCCAAAATTTACAAAGTAAAGATTCCTTAATAAAAACAGAGGCTTTTTCGAATATAAAAATATTAGGAGATTCATTTAAAGAAGAGAAATTTCGTAAAGAAGTTTTACCATATATAATAAATTGTATAGATATAGAAGATGAAATAAGTACATTAGAAATAACAAAAAAATTAAATGTAATAATAGAATGTATTGGTGGTAGAAAATATATAAATGATATTTTTCCTTTAATAGAAATTATTTTTCATTGTGATGATTTAGAAGTAAGAAAACAATTAATGGAAACTTTAAATGATATTTTTTCTAATATAAAATTTTATGATATTGAAAAAGAAGTTGTTGATTTAATTAATAAATTATATGATTCAGAAGAATTAAATTTAGAAATAGGATGTCTTGATTTAATTTCAATTTCTTTTGATAAATTTAGAAAAGAAAAAAATAAAACAGATATATTAGAAATATTAGATAATTTCATCGAATCAGATGTTACTATGATAAAAGTTAAATTTTCACAAAT
>JAEEGL010938942.1_pt1 | contig 11960 bp, 10 predicted proteins | sample 9134231 | NCBI WGS metagenome assembly JAEEGL01 (sample SAMN16246548, study PRJNA631951) | gut metagenome | biome: gut microbiome; feature: rumen; material: fiber-attached | host: Bos | place: Iran: Karaj | collected 2018-10 | reverse complement strand
TATTCCATCAAACGGTCTTTAATACCTTCTAATTTAATTTGATCTGCTTTTTTCTCATTAGCTTCATAGGAAACATAAGTCCTTAAAGGCATCTTTACAACTTCCGCAGCAGCCTTTTGAGTTAACTTGCAAGTTTTGCGTAATTCTTTAAGTGTCATATATACACCTCACGTGCCTATATTATATATATTTAGCAAGGATATATAAAAGAAAAAATGCAATTACTGCACTTTTTCATTTTTGTTAAGGTTAGATTATTATATTTGACTTTTAGTTAGAAGCACCTTTATTATTGTATATTTCTTCAGGAAGATATGTCTTGCCTAATATCTCTACATAATAGTCGTTATTGTCTATTGCCGTTATGACTTCTTCCTTCGCATCGGCATAATTAATGTAAATGATTGCATCATCTAAATAAGAATAGTTTTCATTGAGTGAAACTTGATTATTGTTTGAATCTTTAAAAGAAAAATTGGTTTCTACATCAACTATTTCTGATGTCGATGATATTTTCATAGAAAACGTGAATAGAATTATATTTAATTCTTTTGAGTTTTGGCTTTCTATTTTATAAAAGAACCTATTGTTTTCTTTATCAATATCAAATTTCCAAGTCGTGTTTTGAGCATGATATTCTCTTCCCATGCAATATATCTTTTGTTGGGTTTGATTTTTCTCACAGCCAATTAAAGCCAAAGACAATAAACTTATTTTGATTATCAAGCAAATATTATTTTTCATATTTCACTCCTTTAAAAATGCAAAGTTATAAAAGCTCCAAAGCCAACATACCCACTTATGTCAAAGTATCTAGCTGACGTTGACCAACCATCGCGCAATTCAAAGAAAAGTTTACTTTCTTCACTTTTAAAAATCCACCAACCTGTAGTTTTAGTATACGTTTTATATCCACAAACAGCCATTGTATGAGAGCCATAAGTGTCGCAAGATGTTGACCACAAAAACGGCTTTGATGAATTAATACTTGCTGTTCCGTCGCCAATAGATACCGCCCATGCAGGATTTTCTCGAGCATCTACATTATATCCATATTTTTTCGCAACTCTTTCTATTATTGCTGCTGTTTCGCTTACCGTTCCACCGTCTACTTTTTTAAATTTATCATTCACGACAGTTCTTACATCAGCATATAATTGCTCAAACTTAATGTTAGTGCTTCTTAGTTCTCTTTTATATACAAAAGAAGTTTTGTTGTTGTAGTAAAGTTTTTCGGTTTTGTTTTTCCCACTTTCATCAAAAAACTTGTGATATAAATTTGGTTCGTGGACAGATGGATTGTAAGAAATCTTTGTTCCTTTATCAGGCATTTTCGTCCATTTTGTTTTTTGCATGTATCTTAATGCATGAAAGGCAGAGACGAACCAGCAACTACCTTCGGAATATTGATCGGGGTATTCAACGCCTGTCTTATCTTTTTTGATTTTATTTTCTAAATAGCAAGACAAACCATATTGAGTATAACCATCCATGCTCAAACTATTGCTTTTTTCTAAAGTCCATCCTGACCCATATTTTGAAGCAACATAAAGATTTGTATCAATGATATTTCCACATCCAACACTATCTGGATCCTGGCCATCGTAATGTTTGCCAAATAATGGAGTATTTATGATGGACTCATCCGAATCTATATTAAACTTTGTGCTAACATATTCATTATTTGAATAATAAAAATAACCATAGTAGTTTGAAAATAAATAGGAAGTTGAATCAATATTTTTATATGGGGATTCACCAAAAACTTGAAAATCATAGAGCATATAGTCATCGCCTATAATTGCGTACCCGTTGTCATTATTGAAATCCAAGAAAACCCCAGATGTTTGAAGATCGCCATCGTTTACATTAATATCGAATTTATTCTCAATAAAAGTGGGATTCCATTCTTTAGTTGAATGTTCATTGTACTTTAAAGCTACTTCTTCAAGATTTTTTTCTATAAAAGAAGCAATGCTATACCTATCTTTTTGAATGTAATCTGATAAATCACTCTCGTTTGTGTTCTGACCGTTTTGAACAATAATTGATAGTAACAAGAAAGCAATACTGAAACCACTACAGTATAATCTTTTATTTTTTCTCATTATATAATCCTCTTAAATCTTTTATTTTGTATATTTTTATGATAGCATCAAGAAAAAATTCATTCAATTAAGATATGATGCAATGCTAAAAATTGATGATTTTACAGGTTGAAAATGCAATTACTGCACTTTTTCCTCAACTTCTATTTCTTTTCTTCTTAGATGTATGAATACGATTAATATCACTATTCCCACACCTAACAAGTAACCTCCAAAATCAATTAATACATCAGTTACTTGAGGACTTCTACCAGGAACAAATCCTTGAATAAGTTCTGTGAGTCCAGCGAGGAATAACCCAAAACATAATGAGAAGATAATTCCCATATAGTGTTTATACTTCCTTAGATAATAACTAACTAGATAGATAGACCAAGTTGTTAATGCCCCACTAATAGCGAAGAATCCGAAGTGTCCAATAAGTTTTCTTACCACAGTCGTAAACGCGCCTATATTCTCTTCATTAATAGTTTCTTTATTAAATACATTAATAAATGATTTAAGAACATTTACTAATAATCCTGATGAAGAACTAGATGCTTCTCCGTTTAAACACGCTTGAACAATGATGAAGATATTCATCGCCAAAGCTAAAACAGAAACAACGATTGTAAATATGAAATGTTTCTTATTTTTCATAAGTCAATTATAGGAGATTTGTTTGATACTCACAAAACTAATAAATCTTTTTTTATTTTCACTTCATTTAAGTTTTATCGATTAAATTAAAGCCACAAATCCTAGTGAGATAAAGGAGGATTATTTATGAAAAAGTCATTGTTACTTATTCCACTTTCTGCATTAGCATTAATGGCCTTAGTGGGCTGCACTTCTACTAAGTCAGAACCATTTGATTTAGATCCAAGCGGTGAAGTTAACGGAGGCACTACGCACACCGATGTCACAATTGATGATACCGGTGATGAACCAGATGTCGAGAATTCAGGTACATTCTCTTTTACTTCTAGTGATGGCACATTCACTGAAAGTGAAAATGTTTACACAATCACCACTGCTGGTACATATACCGCAAAAGGTGTATTAGAGAATGGTCAAATTATTGTTAATGCACCAGAAGATGCAGAAGTCGTCATCGAATTAACAGGCGCTTCTATTTCTTGTTCTACTGATTCTCCAATCAAAGCTTTAGAGGCTGATAAAGTTGAAATCAGCGCAAAGAAAAATACCACAAATTTAATTGAAGATTTAAGAAGTGAGAAAAGCGCAACTGCAGTTGATGATGGTTCATTAGGCGAAGGTGCAATTAATGCGAAAACAGATCTTAAATTAAAAGGCGCAGGTACCTTAGTGGTTCGTGGTAATTACAATAACGGTGTTCACACCACTAAAGATTTAAAAATTCAAAAAGAATCCTTATATGTAACCGCAGTTAATAATGCTTTAAAAGGTAAGGATAGTATTACTATCGAATCCGGCAATATTACTGCAGTTAGCAAAAAAGGTAATGGTTTAAAAACCGAAAATACCGATGTTTCTTCTTCTGGTAATCAAAGAGGAACTATCACTATTAACGGTGGTACCTTAGTAGTTGATTCCGTATATGACGCAATAGACGCTTCTTACAACGTAACTGTTGACCAAGCTGCAGAAGATGTATCAACAAAAATCACCGCTAAAACAGGCGTTTATGCGACTTATTCTTCAAATTATGATAGAGAAACCAGTGCTAAAGGTTTAAAAGCGGATAATGAAATCACAATTACCAATGGCATAGTCGCAATCCAAGCTAGTGATGATGCTATTCACGCTAACTATGGTGATGCCTTTGATAACGGTGCTACAGGCGTAGGTATTATTAATGTTAACGGAGGTAATATCGGTATTGCTTCTGGCGATGATGGTATCCATGCAGATAACACATTAAATATTGCCGGTGGTACGATTGATATCAGCGGTTCTACCGAAGGTATTGAAGCAAATCATATCAATATCACAGGTGGTTCCACATGTATTTATGGAAGTGATGACGGAGTCAATGCTTCCAAAAAGATCAATGAAACTCCAACAATTAAAATCTCTGGTGGTTTCTTAGATGTCGCGGTTAGTAGAGGTGATACCGATGGTATCGATAGCAATGGTAACTTTGAAATGACAGGTGGCTTTGTAGTAACTAGAGGTTCACCAAATAATGCGAGTAATATGTCTACAGGTTTAGACTGTGACGGCACCGCGAAGATTGCAGGTGGAACATTCATCGCCTTTAATGGTTTAGAAAAAACTCCATCCATTGGAAGCGGAGTCTTATATGCCTATTACGGCACTACTTCTCAAGGTGGCCCAGGTGGAGGAGGTCATGGAGGCGGTTGGCCAGTCGCAGCATCCTCAATTACCTTCAATTCTGGAACATACACCTTAACAGGCAATGACTTCTCTAAGACATTTGAAAATAACTATCAATATTCCAAATTCCTCATTTATTCAAATGAGTTAGTACAAGGAAATACATACACATTAAGTTGTAATGACACCCAAGTACTCAGTTGGACTCAATCAAGTAATTCACAACAAATTCAATAAAATAAAAACTCCCATCAATTCCGCTTGGGAGTTTTTTAATTATCTGAATTCTCACGCCACCAATCGTAGAGTTCTTCTTCGCGACGACGCTCTTCCTCTTCTTCCTCTTCACGGCGGCGTTCTTCTTCCTCTTCCTCTTCTTCGCGGCGGCGGCGTACTTCTTCGCGGCGGCGTTCTTCCTCTTCTTCCTCTTCTTCCTCTTCGCGACGTCGACGTTCTTCTTCCTCGTCGTCATCGTCATCATCGTCATTATCGTCATCATCTATCCAATAATAACGGCGCTTTTTATCTTCTCCAGAACTATATTGATTGGTGGAAACATACGAATATGAATCTTTTCTGTTTGTTACCAACAAAATAATCGAAATCACGATAGAAGAGATTCCAAAAGAAAACAAAAGTGCAGTCAATAAAAAGCCTTTTTCATCAGCAAAAGCTGATACTATTCCAGAAATTATCAAAACAAGTCCGATTATTAAAAACATTAAGAATAAAAACAGCGTTTTGTTTTTCATATTTTTATTTTAAAAACTTTTGATAAATAAAAAAAGATTGGTACGTTGCGTGCCAATCATTTTTTTCAAATGGCGGAGTAGGAGAGACTCGAACTCTCGCACCAGTTACCCGATCTACTTCCTTAGCAGGGAAGCCCCTTCACCAACTTGGGTACTACTCCAGTGCGCCCCTTATCTTAACATAAAGGGCGATTAGAATTAAATAAGAAATTTAAGAAATTAATAGGCCTTTGCGAATAAAACAACTTTTTTAGCCTTTTTGCCACATACTGGGCATGTATCCGCGAATGCAATTTGATTAAAAGGCATGCAGCGTGCGGTCGCGGTTGTGAGTTCTTTAATCTTATTTTCACAAGCTTCATCACCACACCACATCATCTTAGCGTAACCGCCTTTATCTAAAGCGGCATCTAAGTCTTTAAGATCAGTTACTTCAGTAACGTGTTCTAATAAGTATTGGCTGGCCTTTTCATACATTTCTTGATGGATTTGTTTGAATAATTGAATGACAGTGTCCACCATTTCTTCTTTCTTCACTGTAAGTTTACGGCCATCGTGACGAACAGCAATTGTCACCACACCCGCTTCGATGTCTCTTGGACCGATTTCAATACGGACTGGGACACCTTTCATTTCATATTCGGAATATTTCCAACCTGGTGTTTTATCAGATTCGTCACATTTCACTCTGACACCAGCGTCTTTTAACATCTTTTCTAATTCTCTTGCAGCTGGGATAACACCTGGTTTTTGTTGCGCAACAGGAATCACCACGGCTTGGATTGGAGCGACATATGGTGGTAAGGATAAGCCATTATCATCACCGTGCACCATGATAATCGCGCCTAATAAACGTGTAGAGACACCCCATGATGTTTGGTGAGGATTATATAATTTACCATCCCTACCTTGGAATTTGATACCGAATGCTTCTGCGAAACCAGTACCGAAGTAATGGGTTGTACCACTTTGTAAGGCTTTACCATCTGGCATTAAAGCTTCGATGGAATAGGTTTCTAAAGCACCAGCGAATTTTTCTTTATCAGTTTTTCTGCCTTTGGTGAATGGGATTGCTAAGATATCACGACCTAAGTCGTCGTAGATTTCAAGCATTTTTAATGCTTCTGTACGAGCTTCTTCTTCAGTTTCGTGCATAGTGTGACCTTCTTGCCATAAGAATTCCGCACCTCTTAAGAATGGGCGTGTGGTCTTTTCCCATCTCACAACGGAGCACCATTGGTTATAAAGTTTTGGTAAATCACGATATGAAGAAATAATCTTTGCGTAGTGTTCGCAGAACAATGTTTCACTAGTTGGTCTAATGATTAATGGGTCATCAATCTTTTGACCACCACCGATATCGGCGATTAAACATTCTGGGGCAAAGCCTTCAATGTGATCTTTTTCTTTTTGTAATAAAGATTCTGGGATAACAGTTGGCATGTAGACGTTTTGATGTCCTGTTTCCTTAAATCTTTTATTTAAATAGTTTTGGATTTCTTCCCAAATAGCGTAGCCATAAGGACGATAAATGATGAATCCCTTAACGGAAGAATAATCCATTAATTCTGCCTTACGACAGACGTCAGTATACCACTGCGCGAAATCGTCTTCTTGACGGGTAATCGCGTCATTTTTTACTTGGTTATTTTGAGCCATAATTTTATCCTCTCTGATGATTTGAATCATCCATAGTTATAAGTTTTTCAATCTTCTTCTTTTCTAATGGTAAGAGCATATCGTTACTGGAAGAGATTGTTTCAGAAGAAACGATACTCACACCTGATTTAATAATCAGTTCTATTGATTGCCAACCTTCTAAATCGGTGGCGATAATAGGTCGATGGTACTTGAGTAATGATTCGATAAGAGAGTGAATGGATAATCGTACACGATTATTCTTCTTAATTTCACCAATCATCATCGAACCAGCGACGAAGTAGTCAAAGTTGTAATAAACACTTGGATCTAATAACAAGTTTTTATCCTTCATTAACATAGCGAGCTCAAAGTGTCCGTTTCTTAATTTTTTGAGGGAATCATTGAGCAACTCTAAGTTAGAAGCATTCTCGTTAATCTCTTGTTCATTAAACACCAAGACTAAGTGAATTAATTTTGATTGTGGGATTTGCGATAAGATTTCGTACATATGTTCGATATCTTGCAAAGACACAAGCATGAACAATCTTAAATCATCTGATTGTTTTTCGCTAGCGAACTTTGGAATAACATAGCGGGAAATCATCGCAAAGAACTGTTTGCTCATGTCCACTTTCGCAGCGTATTTGCTCATTTCTGCAAATGAGGTGAATGGGGAATCATAAGCTTTAATGTATTCAAAGTAACCAATTGTTTTACGTTTAGAGACGTCAAAGATTGGTCTGAATAAGTAACGTAAGCTATTTGGTTTCATGAGATTTTCAACTTCTTCACGATAGCGATCAAGTTCGATAAGTGGCGCTGCTTGCTTTTGATAAAGCAAGATTTCTTGACCATTATGTTGTGCGGACATACAAGCTTCTTGGGCTTTGACCACCATGGAATCAAAGTCTTGATAGTATTGGGCGTTTTCCACAACACCGATAGAGAAGTTAATAGAATCCGCAAAGCCATTAACACCAATGCACTTTTTAATGTTATGTGCCATTGAGGTCGCTAAAACCATCGCTTCATCACGAGAGGCAATTCTTAAATCGAATAAAAGTAATTCGTTTTCACCACCATCGATGATTTGACGAGACACTCTTGGATTAGAAGCATATGGATAAACGACATTCTTTAATGTCACAATCATGTAGCGTTCAATCTTATCATTTGATAAGAATTTTTGTCTAATATAATAGAAACGAATGGCAAAAGTGAAACCCTTTAAGCTCTTTTCTTTGAGAATAAGGGATTCCATTGTGCTTCTTTTAACCACACCAGTAAATGGAGATTTCTTTTTCTTCTTAGATGTGGAGTTATTTGGAGTGATATATTTAAGAATGAATGATTCTAAATGGATGACGCCTTCATTTGGATCATATTTTTGTAACTTTAATAAAGAAAAGTATGTGCTACGACCATGGTTGATAACAACGTCTGCTTCTAAATAGTTATCAGCGTTTTTATAATCCGTACAAATGCTATAAACCCATGATTTGATTTTATCGACATCATTGATATGGAAATGGGAATAGAAGGTCGTCATATCAATCTCGCGTTTGCTCTTTAAATCAGAACGATTGAAATAGGTAACTTTGTTATTCTTTACATCAATGATGTAAATTCTTAATGTTGTGGACTCCGCTTTGATACGCTTATCATATTTTTGGTCTCTTCTTGACGAGAAGATGTAGGTAAGAACTAAAAACACGACAAATGAAAGGACAATCATCATGACGATGAACAGAGATCTGAACGGGACGTTGTGAAAGTTAAACCATTCCATACCTGTCTATTATACTTTGTCCGCATGAATTTGACTAGATGTCCAAATTCAATTTAATAAAGTTCCAATTGAGCGAATAAATGCTATAATAACTTGCACGGAGGAATACCCAAGTGGTTGAAGGGGGCGGTTTCGAAAACCGTTAGAAGGTGCAAGCCTTGCCAGGGTTCGAATCCCTGTTCTTCCGCCAAAGCAAACAAAAAAGCCTAGCGATTTGCCTAGGCTTTTATCTTTATTTTGAGGTTAATTATTCAAGTGGTTTGATATAGAAGTTTCCGTATACTTGTTTTAACGATGTCACACCGATGAAAACGTGTTCATCAACTTTCTTAGCGACATTAACAACTTTACGCACTTCAGAAGAGGAAACCGCCATCCATAGAATGATCTTATCAGCGCCAGAATAAGCACCATGTCCATTAATTATTGTTGCAGAGTGTGGGAAGTTAGCAATAATGATTTCTGGCATGTGCACTTTGCTAGTAATAATTTGAACAAGCATTTTCTTATTTCTTAAGTTAATTGCGTCAATAATGAGACCGACTTCAAATAAATAAATAATAGAGAAGATAATAGAATATAAGGAATAAATAAAGTTGAAATTATTATCAATAGCTTTTAAGAAACCGTAGGTTATAACAATCACACCGTTAATCATCACGCCATATCTACCGATTTGTGTGGATTTTCTAGAACCGATATAGCAGGCAATGATATCAATACCACCACATGAAATACCGCCTAAGAATGCGAACGCACTAGCAAGGCCGGTGGTAATACCTGCGAATACAACACGCACAATTACAGGTTCGAGTGGTTGAGCGCCATCTGGGAATGTGAATTGCGCCACTTGTTCACCTACGTGTGCGGTAGAGAATAAAGAGATAAACACTGATGAAAGAACAACATTTACTAATGTGAAGATAGTAAAGCGTTTACCAAGCTTGAAAAAGCTGAATATTAATAATGGAACGTTTAACAATGTATAACCAATGGATTGAATTAAGTTATTGCCAACTGGCTCACCACGAATAGTTTCAACAATCCATGCGATAATTTGAGAAACACCAGATACACCACCAGTGGCTAAAATAAAGCCACCTTGTGTGGAAGGTGAAATAAAGCATGAAAAGCCAAAAGCGAACACTATCGCAGCTATTGCTGCAATAAAGAAACCACGTATGTATTCAAATACGGTTTTGATAATGTAATGATCGAACAAGAAGCTGTCGATTTGTTTTTTAAAACGAGTCCACTTAGATTTAATCACGGCATTATTGTATACCTTGTTTTGCAAAAAACAACAAAATATGATTGTTTAGAAGTTTTTTTCTAGTATAATGAGAAACGTTGCTCGTCTCGGATGGGCGTATGTAAGATACAATTGGTACAATTGTTATTGAATTTAAAATTTTCAAGTGGTAAGATTATCACGCTATATGTAAATATAGGAGGCTTAAAACATGGTAGTATTAAGAGCAATCGGTGGATTTTTCGCGAGAATCGGCCGTTGGATTAAAGAAACAGCATGGATTCAACCTTTGTTGATCGTCGGTGCTATCTTCGCAGTCATCTTCGCTATCCCACACATCATTGATGGTGTTAAGGGTTGGTTCAATTCAAGCGATGACGCGAATAAATATTTCGCAAAAACACAATTAAGTTTAAAGAACGCTAATAAATTCGATTCCAACAATGCTGGTTCCGAAGTTGACAAGTTCCTCACATACATCGAAAACGGTGATGTCGATAAGCTCAAAGCCGATAAGAGAGGCGAAAGATTCTTCGTCGCCTTCGTCAAAGATGATTCCTCTTGTGATGATTTATATGGCGGCTTAAAGACATTCCAAGAAAAATGGAAAAATAACGATAAAGAATTCGTTGGTGATAATAAAGATGCTTTAGCAGGCAGTTTCAAACTCTGGACCATCTACACAGACACCACAGAAAAAATCGATAACGAAGAAGTTAACTTATTCGATAAAGTTTGGTTAAACCACTACTCCTTATTCGAAACATTAGTTGATGGTAAATACTTACCAAATACATACTACGCACTTAACAAGAACTATGGCGTCAGTACATATGAAAGCAATTTCACATCTGATAGCTTATCCACTTGTCCAATCAACACACCATTATTAATGTACTTCGATTTCTCCGAAGATTGCGCTAAGAATGGTATCGCCCTTGAAAATCAAAAAGTCAAAGGCTTAAGTGATGTCATCTTCACTGTTGATGGTTCTTCCGATTTGGAAAGAGCTCGTACATTGAAGAAATGTTGGTCTCACACCGACTTATTCGGTAAAGTACTTAAGAACTAACCGCTGATGCGGTTTTTTCTTTTGTTTGATATATTTAGAGTATGTATATTAATTTCCCACTTAGTGATAAATGTGTCAGCATCACCACAACTACTAAATTAGGTAACTTAGCTTATCAAGTTGATAACGGCGAAGGTGTTAAAGAAAGACGCGAACAATTAGCCACTCTTCTTAATTTGCCTATTGAACGTTTTACTTATGTCCATCAACATCATAGCGATAAAGTGATGTATGTTTCCCTAAAGGAAATGGGTAAGGGCAAAGATAGTTTTGAAGATGGTTTAGAATGTGATGCTTTGTACACATACGAAAAGAACGTTCCTTTATGCATTTTCCATGCGGACTGTGTTCCTATCTTCTTTATCAATGAAAGAGCCTCATTAGTGGGTATTATTCACGCTGGTTTTAAAGGCACAATGAAACATGTGGCTTATAAAGCAATTAACGAAATAATTATTAAAGAAAAATTAGATATTAAAGATTTTAAATTTTATATCGGTCCATTCCGTCAGCCTCAATCATTCAAGATTGATGAAGAAACTAGGAAAACTATTGTTGAAGCGGGCTTTAACGAAGCGATTAAAGGCGACGAATTTGATAATGGTCTCGCTAATAGGATTGACTTATATTCTTTAGGCGTAGATGATTCACAAATTAATGATGATCATTTTGATACATTTACTGATGATAGATTATATTCAGCCTATCAAAAAACACCAGTGGGAAGACTGGTGTCATTAATCTATTTAAAATAGATTATTTTAATCTTTTGATAACGGACGCTGGAACTAGGCTAGAAACATCCACACCACTATGATGTAATTCCATAATCATCGAGGAATTGATGAAGGACTTTTCAGCTTTGCTCATTAAGAAGACTGTATCAATTGATGAATCAATAAAGTCATTAGCAGAAGCTAAAGAGAATTCATATTCAAAGTCAGTGACCGCTCTTAAACCACGGATTAAGTGTTGTGCGTCATGTTCTTTAGCGTATTCAACAGTTAAGCCATTAGAGCTATCGACCACTACTCTTGGATCACCC
>JAEEGL010921011.1_pt1 | contig 11960 bp, 4 predicted proteins | sample 9134231 | NCBI WGS metagenome assembly JAEEGL01 (sample SAMN16246548, study PRJNA631951) | gut metagenome | biome: gut microbiome; feature: rumen; material: fiber-attached | host: Bos | place: Iran: Karaj | collected 2018-10 | reverse complement strand
TGGGTCGATGATGGTATAGAGCGGATGCAAGGCGCGGTAAGTATCCCAAACGCTGAAATCGGTGTAGCGCTTCACGTTGCTATGTGCAATAACACCATCGGCAAAACGCGGATAAGCGCCATCGACGTCGGAGAGTTCGCGTGGCAAGAACGATGCGCGGTAGAGTGCGCCATAGAACTGATTTACGAGTTCCGCGTTGTCATCATCAATATCTATGCTATGAAGGCGGTCGGCCCATAGCTCGGTCAAATCACGGGCCACTTGCTCGAAATTCTTGTTGCCAATCTCTGCATTCAAATTGTTCAGTGCGGCCTGCTCGGTGGTGAACGATGTGCCGAGCTGAAGTTCAATTGTCTCACTGCGTTTCATGTTGAAAGTCAGCCAGATACTTGTAGAGTCCGAACCGGACGAAATGGGCTTAGCAAAATATTTCATAGCTATGCAGCCATCGAACCCAGCCGGTTCGCCTTTGCCCTGATATAGGCGGTGCACCGGATTGCGCCCGAGAATTACGCCATTTTCCATACGCAGGCTGCCCTCGTGGCGGTCGCTATTGTTGTGTATGATTATATGTACAGTGGTATCGACAGCCGACGTTATACGTAAGTATGCCGAATGGCTCGCACCTGTGAGTTCGAGCGTCAACTTTTCGTTAGGTAGCTTGACGGCATAATAGTTAGGGTGAGAAGTCTCCTCGTAGTGCGAAAATTCTGTGGCACAGGTTGTTGGCTTAGTGCGTAGCTTGCCGCTGACAGCCGAAATGGTGAACGAACCATAATCTTGTGTGCAGCCCCCCACAATCCAATGACTGCCGCGAATGCCCATAAATAGCGAATCTTGAAAGTAGTATGGCGCAATGCACTTCAACTCGGTGTCGCGCGTTTGTGGCGTCCAGAATGTTTGCCCGTTGGGCGCGAGAACTGCTGGAAGCGTCTGCCCGTGCTCCTCGCTGCCTTTGCCAAAAAGTCCGGCACTCTTGGTGTTTGCTGCGTCGGTGCCAACCATAGTGTTGAGGTTGTGGAGTTGCACGATGTGCTTTAGGCGTTCTACTCTGCGTTCGTAGAATGCTTTTACATCGTTCCATCGATAGTATGGCCAAATGTCGGTTTTGACGGGAATTGACGCGGAGTGTTCATTGTGCAATAATCTGATAATTATATCGTTATCGGCATTTCTGTAAAATATAATCTGCAAATTGGCTGCCATAGGTATGATGTTGTCCATGCCATAAGGAAGTGGCATTTGCAAAAACGATAGTAGCTGAAATAGGTTTGTGTCGTGGCCAAAGCGTAGGTCTACTCTTGGTCTTTCGCCTTTTGCAGCAGAGTCGGCATGTGCGACAATGTCGAGCCAAAGAGGAAGAGCATTTGCTGCAGCTATGCCACCATTGACCGCACAATCGCTGTTTCGAGCGTTCATTTTGTAGTTTTCACTGGCGTATACAGCCTCCGATTCTTCGTAAGTATATATGTCATAGAAACTTACGTCGAGTTCTACATCTTGTATGTCAGAGGCTATGGTGTGTAGCTCGCGGAAGAAATTCATCTTGTTGTTGACGAGTTTCGGGTTGATAAATAGCTGCGCAATGAAGCGATCGATATTTATTTGAGGCTCTCTGTCGCCCAATTGCATATTGAGAGTCGTGTAGGCAGGGCTCGAAGCAGCTATAATACGCATATATACACTATCGCTCGAAGTGCTTATTTTCAGCGAAGGGTTGAGGGCAAGTAGTTCATCTGTAAAAGCATTCATGCTAACAATGCAACGCCCAACAACACTCGAGCGTGCACTGATTTGTATTCCAGATTTGAATATTTGCGGAAACGCATCGTACATGCGATGTGCAATTCCCCGATGTTGTCTTGCGCCGAGGGGAGTCAGTTTGCCGCCATTGCCCAAAGCATTGTCGAGAACAATTTGTAGACGCCTTTTTACATCCTTACCCAATGGCGTGAGGTTCTCCTCGTTGCTGAAATACGAGAATACGTTTTTGTAGCGGTCGTCATTTGTCACCCAGCGCGAACCATGACGTCCGTAGTGTGATATATAATAAGGTATATATCCAGCTGGAGGAGTAGGCGCGCTTACCTCTTTAGGCTCTGGATAAGCGTAGTAGATGCCGCCTAATTGCTCGCGAGTTTTCGTGTTTTGCCCATACGAATTATGAGCAAATAGTAGTAGAAGAAGTGAAATGCCCCAAATCTGCCTCATAACGATATTTTTTTTCAACAATTGTTAACACAAATGTAATATATATGTACATTTACATACAATTTAGGAATAAAACCTATACAACAGTTTAATCTTAATAAGTCGCAGTATGGCAAAAAGAAAATTTCTAACTCTACTTATTGTGGCGCTCTTACCTTTGTTTGCATTCGCACAAAACAAGGTGAAAGTTTCAGGAAAAGTGACCGATAATTTCGGTACTCCAATTCCAGGCGCTACAGTTATGATTAGTGGTACAACCACTGGTACGATAACAGATCAAGACGGTCAATACACACTTGAAGCCCCTTCGGATGGAAGTCTTGTGGCTCAGTTTATTGGATTCGATCCTGAAGAGTTATTGGTAAACAACCAAACCACAATCAACTTTATGCTCTTCGAGAGTAACACTGAACTTGAAGAGTTGGTAGTTATCGGTTACGGTACTATGAAAAAGAAGGACGTAACCAGTTCTATTACAACGGTTACGGCAGAAGATTTGAACCGTGGTGTCTACACCGATCCTGGTTCGATGTTGCAAGGTAAGGTCGCAGGTTTGGTAGTAACTTCATCTGGTGACCCTAACGGTACGCCTTCAATCACGCTCCGTGGTTCATCTTCATTGCGTAGCGGTGCTATGTCGCCTTACTATGTAGTGGATGGTATCCCTGGAGTCGACATTTCGATGGTTGCTCCAGATGATATCGAGAGTATTGACGTGCTCCGCGATGCTACCGCTACCGCCATCTATGGTTCGAAAGCCGCCAACGGTGTGATTATCATTACCACTAAGAGTGGTGGCGCTACCGAGCGTACGAATGTTACTTACAATGGTTATGTGGCATTGGATGTAGTATCTAAAACACTCGATATTGCTACCGCTGATGACATTCGTAACTATGTCAAGACTAATAATATTGATTATGGTTATGACAATGGCGGCAACACCGATTGGCAAGATGAGGTGCTTCGTACAGCTGTAAGCCACAACCATAACATATCTATTAATGGTGGCTCTGAAAAGACCAAGTATATGGCAAGTGTCAACTATGCCGATCGCGAGGGCGTTGTCAAAGGTTCGTATAACAATCGTCTCAATGTACGATCACTTCTTTCTACAAAGGTGTTGAAAGATCATTTGGAACTCTCTGCTGGTTTGAACGCTATGTACGGTAAGTTCGTTGGTGTGAAGATGGACAACGAAGGTGCTTCGGTGCTCGATGCTATGAACTATTACTCTCCATTGAATCCCGTTAGAGATGAAGAAGGTAACTGGTTCAAAGCTTCAGGTTCGAAGAACTATAACCCACTTTCACTCATCAACGAGGATAGAGCAGAAAACCAATGGAAGCGCAATCAGATTGTTACTAAAGCATCTTTGAAAATAATTGACGAGCTTGTGTTGAATGCCAACTACTCGTTCAACCACTATCAGCGTACATACAGCGCATACGATTCTCACAATTCACAACTTGAGGGTATAAGCGCATTCAATGGTAAGGCTGATCGTAGCACATGGTTCGGTCACGAGCATTTGTTCGAAATGTTTGCAAACTACAACAATACATTTGCTGGCGCTCACACCGTTGCTCTTATGGCAGGTTATTCATGGGAAGAGAAGATTAACAACGATGGTTTCGGTGTTATTGTTCACGACTTCTATGATGACTACTTGAAGTGGAACAACTTGAGCTATGCAAGTACTATCGATGGTATGAATGGTGTGGTAAGTGGTGCTAAACAAACCATTCGCAACATTTCATTCTATGGTCGTGCAAGCTATTCTTACTTGGGCAAATATATGTTGCAAGCTACTCTCCGTCGCGATGGCTCTTCTGTATTTGGTCCTGATAACCAATGGGGTATATTTCCTTCAGTTTCAGCTGCATGGAATATCACAGAAGAAGACTTTTTGGCAGAACAGAACACGCTCTCTAATTTGAAACTTCGCGTAGGTTATGGTGTCAGTGGTAATGCCATGGGCTTTGATGCTTACACAGCCTATGCTACCTATGGCGCATCTGGATTCTTCGACTATAATGGTAAGAACTGGCGCACGTTGGCAGCTACCAAGAATGCTAACCCAGACCTTAAGTGGGAGAGCACTGGTATGCTTAACATCGGTATTGATTTTGGCTTCTTGAGAAACCGCATCAATGGTACTTTCGAGTTCTACAACAAAAAGACTACCGATTTGATTTGGAGCTATCCTGTATCTACCAACATCTATCCTTTCGGCAGTATCGATGCTAACGTCGGTGAGATTACCAACAAAGGTTTCGAGTTCACTGTAAATGTTGATGCTATCCGCACCGAAGATTTCAACTGGATGACAACCTTTAACCTTTCTCACAATAAAAACACCGTTGATCGTTTGTCGAACGACAAGTTTGAGGTAGGTACCTTTACGCAAGGCGATCCTATGATTGCCGGTGTATCTGCAAATGGTTACACCCAGCGTATCATCGAAGGTGAATCTCTTGGTACATTCTATACATACGAATTCGCTGGCTACGATGCTGAAGGTAAGTCTACCTACTATGTACGTGACGAGGAAACTGGCGCACGCACTGGTGAGGTTACCAACGAACCAGCATTCAAGGATCGTACTATTACCGGTTGCGCGTTGCCTAAATTGAACATTGGTTGGAACAACACATTCACCTATAAGAACTTCTCTGCTTCTATGTTCTTTACTGGCGTATTTGGCAACAAGATCTACAACGGTCCACGAGCTAACTACACCAGCCCTGAAATGTTCTCAAACGGCAAGAACGTGTTGAAGGAATTCCTCACCGATCGTCCTGTTACCGACAACTTGCCAAACTATCCGTCAGATCGTTACCTCGAAAACGGTTCATACTTCCGTTTGCAGTCGTTGACTTTGGGATATACCTTCGATCAGTTTGATGATTGGATTCAAAGTTTGCAACTCTATGCTACTTGCAACAACGTATTTACCATCACAGAGTACAAAGGCCTCGATCCTGAAGTAAACCTTGGTGGTATCGATCCTGGTATCGACTATCGTTGGAGCAACTATCCTCACACACGCACGATCATGTTCGGCGCAAAGATTAATTTCTAATGTTTAATCGGTATACAAATATGAAAACTTATATAAAAGGACTATTCTTAACTGGACTTGCTGCTACGGCCTTTGGCTGTACAGACTTGGATGTAGATATTGAATCTCAGTATACAGAATATCCAATAAATGAAATTACCCTTGAGGCTAAAATGGCGGATATTTACTACCATTTCAGCGGTGTTCTTGGTCGTCGTTATATGGAGCAAATGGGCCTTTCAAGTGATGAATGGACCGCAGCCTCATATGGTGGTGGTTGGTACGATGCTGGTGCATACGCTCACCCAACTCTCCATAACTATTCATACGAAGATGCTACACTCGACTGGTTTGGTACCATAACAGAGGGTATTTCTAAGGCTAATAAAGCTATTGTGGACCTTGGTGGTAACGATGCAGGTGCTGCAGTAGCTTCAGCGCGTGCAATTCGTGCGTTCTTCCATTGGATCATCATGGATGGTTGGGGTGATGTGCCAATCCTCGATCGCATTCCAGAAGATGGAGAAGAAGTCGCTCGTCGTCCTCGTGCCGAAGTGGCTAAATGGATTGAGTCGGAGTTGCTTGCTGTGATTCCCGATTTGACTGAAGACGTAAATAGCAACACTTATGGTAAACCTACCAAGTGGATGGCAGAGGCGTTGCTCGCTAAGCTATATATCAACTGGCCTGTTTATACAGCTTCTGCTGTAGAAAACTACGATGCTGCGTCTGCAACAAACGAGAAGTTGGCCGATTGTATCAAAGTTTGCGATGACATTATTAACTCTGGCAAGTTCAACCTCGGTTCTATGTCGTATCGCGAAAAATTTTCATACAATAACGGTCCTCAAGTAGAAGACTTCATCTACGCTATGCCATACGATACTCAAAATCGTCAAGGTATGCAGTATGGTCGTAGCCGTTGCTGGAAGAACATCAAGAAGATGAACCCAAGTTATTTTGGTGACGTTCTTTCACAGTCGGGTGGTGGCTACATTACGTTGACTCCTGAATTCGTAAAGAAAACTTTCATCCTTCCAGGCGATGAGCGTAATAAGTGTGTTATTGGTCTTTCAAATAATATCGATGATTATCGTTATGTAGAAGGAGAAGACGTAAATACTGTATACGTATTCGATAAATCGACTCTAAAGATGACCAATGAAGTTGCTCGTGTATCAGGTCCTGATAGCGATCCTCTTCAACTTTATGTGAACGTTACATTGGCAGCTGCAGATGATCCTACGCTCGACGTCGGTGATAATGTAAATGGCTATTGCCAAGGTTGTCGTTCAGTTAAATGGTATGTCATAGATGATGATTTCAAAAACGGACGTAACCAATCGAACGATGTGCCTATCTTCCGTTATGCCGACGTACTTATGATGAAGGCTGAGGCTCTCACTCGTCAAGGTAGTTCTTCAGATGCGAAGGATCTTTTCAATCAGATTCGTAAGTATGCTGGCGCCCCAGAACTCGATCACAATCCATCTCTTGAGGAGATTTATGACGAGCGTGGTCGTGAGTTCTTCGATGAGAACTGGCGTCGTAACGATATGATTCGTTTCGGTCATTTCGAAGATGAGTACTTCCCACACTACAAGAGCTTCCCAACAGCAAGCTTTGACAAGACTCATCGAATCTTCCCAATCCACAAGGATATCTTGAACTTGAACCCAACGTGGAAACAGAATGCAGGCTATTAATAGCTTGAATAGCTGAAAATAATGAAGGCTTGTCGGACGATTCCGGCAAGCCTTTTTTTATGCACCTCTTATTAGTTGTTTGTGGCTAAAAAATGTTTGCAAACGATAGGCATTAGCCTATCTGCCTACTGGACGAATTGCCCCCAGAAATAATTATGCTACCATAAAATATGCGGCTAAAACTGACATATAAGCCAATGATAGCCGCATTATAATTAGTTTGATAAACACTTACTCAAACACAAAATCTTCAAGCGTACATATCGACTTCTCTTTTGTATCTGATGAAAATATGAAATACAGAGCGTGTTTACCAGTGAGTTCGCCTATTGTGGGCAATTCTGCCGTAAGCTCTGTTGGCGTTTGTGGCATTTGAGCGTTGAGGCTGATTGTGCCAAGCACTTTGCCGCCTTGCGATGTCCACGGTCGGTCTGCCATAATGGTTATTGTGCCGTCGATGCCTTGAGGGATGAGGTTGAGCAATAGCTTTACATTGTTGCGGCCGTTGGTTGCCGTGAAGTTGAAATACTTATAGCCCACAATCGAGCCGTCGGTGTTGTTGACAACCTGATTGGTATTGTTCTTTATGTTGTAAGGCTCAGCAAAATTGCTATCTGTGCCATAGCCAGCTGCCACATACGAACCATAGAATACGTTGTTTGGCCATTCGTGCACCGCCACTTTCGGACCTGTGTACCAGCATGCAATGCCTGCTGAGTGGCGCTCGAGTGGATTAAGTCCATTGACTGCAAAACCCTCAGACGTGTATTCGCCCTCCGAAATTTCCACCTTTCCGCCTTCACCATCTTCGACTTTCACTGTGATAGGCGCCACCATTGCCTGACGCGCAAATTCGTTGAGACCCGTCTGACGATGGTAGAAAACGTACCATTGCCCGTTTATCTCGCAAATGCTACCGTGCGTATTTCCAGCTATTGTGGCAGATGCAATCACATTACCAGCCTCATCTTTTTCGCGACCTCGCCCGTCAATTATTGTTCCACCGTATGTATATGGGCCGAGTGGCGAATTGCTATATGCATAGGCTAAAGTGTAGTTGGAAGTTGGCAGTCCGAACTCGCCATCGGCTGTGAATCGACTATAGATGAATACGTATTTATCTTTGATTTTACGTATTGATGAAGCTTCGAAGAATCGAAATTCATTACCATCAGAGTCTTCAAAGCCGCCTATCATATTTTCAACAATGTTGCAGCCTGGCTTTACGGTTGCCATTGTGTTGGGGTCTAACTCTGCGCCGTATGAATGGCCAAATCCCCAATAGCCATACACTCGCCCGTCATCATCGATAAATACGGCTGGGTCGAATTTCAGTACACCATCGGTAGTGTCAGGATTAGCTTTGCTCCAGTTGCACACTTCGAAAGGTCCATCGGGACGGCTGCTTTTAGCCACCATACCATTGCGTCCCCATTGTTGATTGTTGGGGTATAGATAATATGTCTTGTTGCCAGCCGAATCGGTAACGAGTGTAACATCGGGAGCGTAGAGCACATCGGCCTTTTCTTGCGGTTTGCCAGCGCCATTCTTATCTACACTAAGAATAATGCCATCGTAGCGCCAGTTCCACAAGCTATCTACCGACGCCGACCAAACCACCTGCTCTCTGCCGCAGTAGCCATCAATCATACTATCGTGTGAACCGTATATGTATACTCGATAATTGCCAGGTTTATCAGGGTCTTCGAATATGTATGGCTCGCCATCGGGAATATGTTCCCACAGCGGAAGGTATGGGTTGCCAGGAGTGGGAGTTGCATAAGTATTGTCTTGTTTTGTCTCGTTGCACGCAGTAAATATTAGCGATAGCGTGCCAATAGTTGCAATGGCTGATAAGTATTTCATAATAAGTATTTTATGTTTATTATTTGCGCCGAAAAATATGCAAAATATCAATCGGATTGATATTTATTGTTCTTCTGATTTCTGTCTCTCGGCAGCTTTTCTATCGCGGCGGCGCTGACCGCTGATTATGTACCAATAGCGATGTAGCAATTCGCCAAATGTGTTGAAATCTTCTTGATACGAAATGCCTATGCCTTGCGTTGTTGGCGAGGTTTCGTATATGACGTCGTTGTTGGAGTGCGTGTAGGCTTTAGCGCGGAGGTTGCCGTTTTTGTTCAGTTTCACCTCCATATCGAAGTCGCCAATGAATGTGCCATCGTTGGAAGGTTCCGACGCATCGCGACCATAACCGACGTTGCCGCTTAGAACTATCTTATTATTAAGTACTTCGGTCGAAACGGCCAGCGCATATTCTTCGTTCGTCTCGTCGTCGCCAGGGCGATAATTTACACCAAGACCAAGGTTGTATTTATTCTGCGAAATCCAGTCGCTCAGTTGGTTAGAGAGCAACTCGGAGATGGTTGTGCCCAAATAACTACTATTGGCGTTTTGCGAATTCTGCGTGTTGCCAGCCGACTGCGCAGCGTAGAAACGTCCCGCGGCAAGCAGCATAAACACTTGGCGGTTCATCTCCTCTTCGCTGTTGATATATTGGTCGATGGTGTATTGGCTATAGTTTTGCGACGATGGCACTTCAATATCGAACTTTATTGTTGGGTCGACAAGACGGTTTGTGAGGTGCATATTACACTGCACTGGTACGCGGCGTTTGAGGTCGGCTGAGGAGTTTTGGTTCTGCACAAGGTCGTAGAGCGACGCCTTGAGTTTATACGTGGCCGTGAGGTCAATCATAGCATTCATTGGTGCGCCGTCCCACGTTATTTTGCTGCCATCTTGTATCTCGAATCGCTTGTTAACTATGTTGCCGAACGTGAAGTTGTACGTACCCTTATTGACTAAGTAATCGCCGAAAATCTTCATATCGCCATTTCTATCCACGTCTATGTCGAGGTTGCCATTGCCACGCACGGTCATAAGGTTGTTGGTACGCTCGTTTACAATAGCTCTTATGCGGGCATCGGGCGTAATGCGTATGTGCAGATGCGTCGTTAGACCGCCAAGCAGATCGTCCAAATCGGTAGCCTCGGCGCCCACTGTAAGCGAATCGCGCGAACGGAATTGTATGTAATTATTCTCGCTCAGACTGCTCTTGCGGAAAGGCTGCATATAGAAGTCGCAATCGGGCTGTGTGACGGCGTCGATACCGAGCAGAATGTTGCTTGTGGTACCGCGCACTGTGAAGCGTCCGTCGGCAGTGAGGTCGCCGTAGAAGGTGCTGTTGTTGGCCTCGGTGGTGTTGAGCACCTGTTGCTTGTTGAAGTCGAATATTACGTCGAGTTTCAGCCCCGAGAACATAGTGTGGCGAATGCCGCCGTGGAAGTCGCCCACATTGCCGCGCTTGTCTACAAAACGCAGATGCTTAAACTCCATATAGTCAGGCGATAAGATTATGCTGTCGTTTTGGTTGAATACGTATGTAACATTCGTTTGTTTGACTGTAAATATGGTCGGATGTACTACCAAACGAGAGTGCAACTGTAAATCGTCGAGCGGACCGTGCACGCGCAGCCAACCCGAAGTTGTACCGCTGAGGTCGCGAATGGCGCGATTGAGGTAGAAATTCAAAAATCCGTCCGACACGCTATCGATGTTGAACATCAGGTCGAAGTAGCGGCTGTTGTTGTCGAGGTAGCCAAGGCCGCGCGCACGACATTTGCCGCCGCTGATTATGCCCAAGTCGATGTTGAGTCGAGCGCTGTCAGGCTTCCAACGGGTCTGAATATCAAGGTGCCCCAAGTAATCGTGGTTGACGTAAAACCTATCTATGCCGCCATTGCAGTCGATGCCAAGCTTGTCATAAATATCTGTAAGTCCGACGTTTAGACTCATATCGCCATACACCGAATATTTAGAATTTTCGCGCTCGACGAGTAAATCTTCCATACGTATTTTGCTCAGCTGAACGCGAATGGTGTCGTCGGTAGTTTGTTCGCGCGCTTCGCCATCTATTTTTATGTAGCGCTCGCCTTGCGAAATCATGAAGTTGCTAATCTTCAGATACTTGTCGGCAATATCTATCTTCGAATTACTTATTGCCCAAGCCGATTTCTCGAGCGCCATAATGGTCGAATCGGTCTGTATATGCATATACATACTGTCGCCGCGTTGCTCAAATTCTGTGTTGATATTTATGTCGCACTTCGACTTGCCCGACCACTTTAGGTTTGTGGCTAAGTTGTTGTGCTTCAGGTTACTATAAATATTTACAGCGCCAATATTGCCAACGGCAGGAATCTGCGTCGAACGCGTGTTGAACTGAAAGTCGAACTTGTCGGCAGCCCATAGCGATGCGTCTATATCGTTGAACGTCAGCCCTGCAAGTTCCATAGTGTCCACCTTCAGCGCAACATCTATGAGCGACGTGTCGACATGCGCTGTAAATACGCCATTGCCGCGGCTGTTAACGCTTTCGGAAGCCAAGCCAACAAGGCGCGAGAGTTTGTCGGTCCATTGCAATTGAGCATCGAGGATGACGGATTCCTTCACCTTGTGCGTTCCGCGAATGAGGTGGGGGATAGCTCTATTTACGCGGTTGTTGAGCACCATCGTCAGCTTGTTTGCATCTAAATTGCCCTCAATACGGCCCTTCACAAGGTCGCCATCGAGGAGTATCGAACCAATATTTCTATTTATATCAATATTTATGTTCTGAGTCTCGATGTGCGTATCTATATCATTACCAATGAAATAGCACTTCGATAGTTCTGCATTACCAACCCAGCGTTTGCCTTCGTTGTGCAGCGAACAGTGAGCCAACAATCCGCCAATGCCATCTTTCATCGTAGGCGTAAGATTTGTGACTCCAGTGCGAAGGCTATCTACTCGCATATCAATAACATAGCGACCTGCGGCGAGGTCTCCTTGCGCCATAGTGTACACAAAACCATTAGCATCTTCGACGAGTGCAATGGTCTGGAAAAGTTTGTCGTCGACGAAGCCATCGAGCAAGATGTTTTCGTATTTATAGTCGCGAATCTCAAGCTGCTGCAATG
>JAEEGL010178475.1_pt1 | contig 11960 bp, 10 predicted proteins | sample 9134231 | NCBI WGS metagenome assembly JAEEGL01 (sample SAMN16246548, study PRJNA631951) | gut metagenome | biome: gut microbiome; feature: rumen; material: fiber-attached | host: Bos | place: Iran: Karaj | collected 2018-10 | reverse complement strand
TAACCCTTTTGCTTTCGGGCACGGCAATAGGAACCTTTTTTTCTGCTGTTGCTTCCATCATCCTGCTTACCCACGAAAGCGATCTTCATTCCTTTTATGTCTGGACAACGGGAAGCTTTAACGGCAAGGGCTGGAAGGAGTTTACAGTCTTTATAATTCCTTCTTTGCTGTCACTTGTGCTGCTGCAGTTTTGCGCACGTCATCTGGATGTTCTTGTCTGCGGAGAAGACTCTGCACAAACCCTTGGACTCAATTATAAATACTTACGAAACTACGTACTCATTGCAGGCTCTCTTGCAACAAGCTGCGCAGTATGCTCAGGCGGAATTATTTCGTTTGTAGGACTAATTGCTCCGCACATTGCACGCAAGCTTTACGGACCCCTCCACCGCACTCTGATTTTTGAAAGCATGATTCTTGGCGGCCTTTTAATGCTGGTAGCCGACACTCTTGCACGTACAGTCGTAGCTCCGTCCGAACTCCCCGTTGGAATCATAACCTCGCTGGTTGGCGTGCCGTTCTTTATGATTGTCCTTGTAAAAATGAGCGGAGGAAAATCGCAATCATGATAGAAGTAAAAAATCTTACCGCTGCCTACGACGGCGTTCCTGTTTTTGAAAATATAAGCTTTACGCTCCCCGACAACAGCTTTACCGCCCTCTGCGGAAAAAACGGCTCGGGAAAAAGTACGCTGCTTTTACTCATGGCAGGAATTATCCCTGCAGGCCTTAAGTACTCTGGCGAGATTTTAATAAACGGAAAAAACATTTTTACAATAAAACGGCAGGACGCTGCACAAAACGTCTCGCTTTTACTGCAAAGTGAAACTCCTGCCTGGAATCTTAACGTCCGCCAGTTTATAGAAACCGGCCTTTATTCTTATGGAAGGCTGCCTCAGGCTGAATGCACCCGCGCTGTAGATGAAGCTCTTGAAAAAATAGGCATTACCGCTTTTGCAGATAAGCGCCTTTTCAACATCTCCGGCGGAGAGTTCCAGAAATGCCGTCTTGCCCGCTGCTTTGCCCAGAAAACTCCCGTCATGCTTTTTGATGAGCCCGCAGAAAAGCTGGACCTTCCATTCCAGTTAAAGTTCCTGGAACAGATTAAAAACCTTAATAAAACAATTCTCTTTTCTATCCACGACCTGAACACGGCCTCACTCTTTGCAAATAATTTTCTGCTGCTTTCAAAAGGCACGCTGCTTCAGTCAGACCGCAATTCAATTTTTAACCCTGCGCTGCTTTCAGATGCCTTTGACTCCCAAGCCCAGATTTTTGAACACCCTGTAAAGAAAGTTCCTCAGGTTTTATTTTTAGAATAAAAAAATCCCAAATTACGCGCAATTCATGATATAATATTTACGGAAACATAGTATCATGAAAAGAACTCTTATAATCGTTGCAAATTTTCTGATTGTTCTGTTTACAATTTTCTTTGTACTGCGTTATGTACGAAATCAAAGCGCATATATGCAGGCCTACAATACGGAAAATTTTATGAATATGTCAATCGGGATGGAGCAGGTAACTACAAATTATCTCGAAGGGGAACAGCGCCTTTGCGATTCCTGGGCAGCCTGCATTAACAGCCGCAAAATGAATATGACCGAAGCCATGGATTACTTAAATGTTGCACAGACGCTTCCAAACATTTCTGCTCATATAATTAATCTGGATACCTTCAGCGGCTACTCTAACAGGCCAAAAATCGACGCCCCCCAGGATTATACTGTTTCTTATAAAGAAATTGATATTTTTTCTTCCCTTAATGAACTGCTCGGTCAGCAGGATCAGGTGCGCGTAACACGTTCCTATACAAATCCTATGAACGGCATTCAATCTATTGCCTTCTGCGATCTTTTAGAGCTGCGGGATGATGACAGTCAGACAACCCAAAAAGCAATCCTCATGCGCGTAATTCCCGTTGAAGTACTTTCAAGCAAATGGGTATTCCCAAGCGAAAAATACAGCGACGCCCAAATTTCAATTATTGACCGGGAAGGAAATTATATAATCAAAGGAAAATCCTTTAAGAATTCAAACTTCTTTGAATTTTATAAATCCTATAATCAGATTAACAAAGAAGAATTAGAAAACCTTGAATCCCGGATTCATGAAACAGGAATGTTTACAATGGCAAATTCAAAATCAGAAGACTGCCTTATAGTTCATGTTCCGGTTAATACTTCCTTTGTCTGGACAATTTTGACTTATATTCCTATGACAGATATCAATAAAAATGATATAGACTGGCTCTTAATTATTGTAGTTTCTATAAGCCTTATAATCCTTCTGGTTTTTGACCTTATGGTAATTATGCGTTATAACAGGAAACTTTCTGCTGCGGCTCTGGCTGCTGATGCTGCAAATAAAGCAAAGACAGATTTTCTTTCTACAATGTCTCACGATATCAGAACTCCAATGAATGCAATTATTGGCCTTACAACAATTGCAGAAAAAAATGTAAATGATTCGCAGTCTGTTTCAGAAAATCTTCATAAAATCAAACTTGCAAGTAACCATCTGCTCACACTTATAAATGATATTCTTGATATTTCTAAGGTTGAGCGGGGAAACATTACCCTTTCTCCGGTCACCTTCTCAATTGTTGATTCCGCAGAAAATCTTGTAAATATTTCTCAGCCAACTGTCCGACAGAAAAATATTGACTTTAGGTTCAGAAGTAAAAACATTAAATACGAATATCTTTATGCAGACCAGCTCCGTATTAATCAGATATTTATTAATATTCTTTCAAATGCGCTTAAGTATACTCCTGCCAACAAACAGGTTTATGTAGATTTAACTGAATTGCCAAGTCAGAAAAAAGGTTTTATAAAGCTTGAATATAAGGTTGCAGACACCGGAATTGGTATGCCGGAAAGCTTTATGCAGATTATGTATGAACCGTTTATCCGCCAGACAGACAGCCGCATAAATACAATTCAGGGAACAGGGCTTGGTCTTGCCATCACAAAAAAAATGGTGGACATGATGGGCGGCAAAATTGAATGTCAGAGCGAAGAAGGTGTTGGAACAACCTTTACCGTAACTCTTGATGTTGAAATTTCTTCAAAAGAACAAACCGAACAAAAGCTTCCTCCGCTTGAGGTTCTTATTATTGATGATGACGAAGTACTGCTCGAAACCGCCTGCGACACTCTTACAGCGCTTGGAACTAATCCGGAAGTTGCTGAATCTGGGGACACCGCACTTACCAGACTCCTTGCAAAAAAACAGGCAGGAAAGGCTTATGACGTTATTATTCTTGACTGGAAAATGCCGGGCACAAACGGAGTGGAACTTACAAAAAAGATTCGCGAAATCGCAGGAAACGATATTTCCATTCTGCTGGTTTCTGCGTATGACTGGACTCAAATTGAAGAAGATGCAAAACAGGCGGGTGTAAATGGATTTATTTCCAAACCGTTGTTCCGATCTTCTTTGTTTAAAAAAATCAGCGAAGTTCTTGGGCTTGAGCAGAATGCCGCTTTGCAGGAAGAAAATAATTCCGATTTAAAAGACATGAATATTCTTGTTGCCGAGGATATGGATGTAAACTGGGAAATTATTTCTACACTGCTTGGAATGTATGGAATAAACAGCAGACGTGCAGAAAACGGAAAGGTTGCTGTAGAAATGCTTAAGAATATTCAGCCGACAGAATATGATGTTGTGTTTATGGATATTCAGATGCCCGAAATGAACGGTCTTGAAGCAACCCGTCAGATCCGCAAGCTGGAAAATCCGTATGCCGCAGGGATTCCAATTATTGCAATGACTGCAGATGCCTTTTCAGAAAATGTTGCAGAATGTCTTGAAGCCGGTATGAACGGCCACATTGCAAAACCAATTGATATAAACAATGTAATAAAGGAACTTAAAAAAATACGTCAGGCCAAGCCTGATTATACAAAGAGGGCTGATTATGAAAATTAAACTTGCAAAAATTTGTCTTGGACTTTTAGTTGTTTTGAGTATTTGTTGTCTGGCAGGCTGCAAAAAGAAAAATGCTCAGGCCGCCTTTGTTCCGCGACTTGATACCCAATCTAAATGCAAAATCCTGATTGCTGGACGCTACCAGAACTTTGAAGCCCTTGAAGCAGAGTTTGACCGCTTTAATGAATTTTATCCGGAGGTAGAGCTTTCTTATACCTATCTTGATAATTATAAGGTAACAATTTCTACAGCCCTTGCAGGAGAAGATGCTCCTGATATTTTTATGACCTTCCCATGGATGCTGGATAAAACAAATTACGACCCGCTTCTTGAAAATGCAGAAAATCTTGCAGATTCCAAAGCCACCGGAATTGAACTTTCGGCAATAAGCAAAAAGCTTTTGTTTTATATGGATAATGGTTCGCTTCCAATGGTGCCGGTCTTAAGTGCAACAAACGGCATGCTTGTAAACGAAGACTTATTCAAAAAAGAAGGGATTGAAGTTCCGACAAATTATACCCAGCTGATTGAAGCCTGCCAGAAATTTAAGGACGCAGGTTACAAGAGTCCTATCTTGTCCGAAAAATCTGCTAATTCAATTATGAACTCGCTCATCTGCGCTTATTTTACAAAAGAGATTATGAATGATGCTCAGGCAATTGCAAAATTAAATAAGCTTGATCCGACCGCCGGTGAATATATGCGCTCAACCCTTGAGCTGGTTCAGGATTTTAAAAACCGCAGTTTTATGGATTTAGACGAATGCAGCAAAATTAAAGATAATTACTCCGCTATAATCATGCGCTTTTTCCAGGGTGATGTTCCTATGATGCTTGCTTCTGCCGATGTAGTTTCCGGAACCAAAAAACGCGAGGCCCTGTCCGAAGCCTTTACAAACGCTCCGTTTAAATACAGCTTTTACGCAGTACCTGTTATGGAAAAAAGCAGTGCAGTTCTTGAAGTTCCATCCGTAGAATTTTCAGTAAACAAAAACAGCAAAAACCTGGAAATGACCAACGAGTTTATGCGCTTTCTTTTAAGGACCCAGGAACTCAACAATCTTGCAATGATAAAGCGCCTCATCACCTGCTCTACTGTTTATTCGTTTGATGATGTCTATGCCCCGCTTGGAAACACCGAACACCTGTACCAGCTGGAGCTTGGCATTCTGGACAACACCTACACCCAGCTCCGCAACGCTGCCTACCAGGTGCTCACAGGCAAAAAAAACATCGACGAAGCGGTTTTGAATTACGGCAAGTATTAATTTTACCGGTTTGCAAAGCTCACAATTTTTCTTGCACGCTTTTCGGTAATTCTTCCGCCAGAAATACTTATTAAGCTTTCCAGAGGATTTTCTTCTATTCCTGTAATGTTGATTTTTACTGCAGGGTCATCCTTTGATTTGCTTCGGCTTGTAAGAATAAGCACCATCCGGTAAAGCTTGAGCAGACGGTTTACATATTTACTTCCTTCTGCCATTTCTTTAAGTGAATCGGTAAGAGTAAACTCTCCTTTTTTATGCCGAGGATGCCTTACAAGCAGGTCTTTCATTTCAAGAACATCGGACTGTACAAGGTCGTAAATTTCATCTCCCTGAATCTGCACTGTGGATGATAGACGCAAATCTCTTACACTTGCACCAACACAGATTGTATATTTACCCCGCGAAGGAGCAAAGCGTTTTTTCTTTGTAGCATATACACTAAAAGCGCTTTGGTCCAAAGTAAAGTTTACTGTCTTTTTTTCTCCTGCCTTAAGGAATACTTTTTCAAAAGCCCTAAGCTCAATAATCGGCCTTGAAATTGCCAGATCATCCTGAGGATTTTTTACATAAAGCTGAACAACTTCGCTGCCGTCTACAGTGCCGGTGTTCTGGACAGATAGGGTAACCTGGAAGAGTGTGGTCTCTGTGGCCCCTGAGCCTATCGAAGGGCCACTAACCTTCAGCTCCGAATATTCAAAACTACTATAACTCAACCCATATCCAAACTCATACTGTACCGGCTGCTTATTTGTTTCATACCAGCGGTAGCCGCAAAGAACTCCTTCTCCATAATCAATATCATAAAATGGCATAGGGCTTCCTACCATAACCTTTACAGGCCAGGTTTCGGCAAGCCTTCCACTTGGATTTTTCTGCCCGCTGATTAAAGCAGCACAGGCTTGTCCACAGGCTTCGCCACACAAGTACATATGAAGAATTGCCCTTGCCTCAGGAGCAAAGGTTAAATCAATTGCAGAACCGCTAAAGGTTACCAGAGCTATATTCTTTGTAAGCCCAATTATTTCTTTATAAAGATCTATATGACTTTGAGGCAAAAGCAGGTTTTCACGGTCAAAGCCTTCGCCTTCGTAAGATTCTTCCAGCCCGCAAAAATACAAAACAGGCAGATCAGGATTTTCATTTACAAGCCTGCGGATTTTTTCCAGAGCCTGAGCCTTGAGCTTTTGATTAATCTTTTGCTTTTTCTTTTCTCTGCAAAAGGTCGAAAGATAGCCCGGCACATATTCTACATCATAAAATTCTTTGAGAGCCTGAACAGCGTTTGGATACGGCGCGGTAGAAATGTGGCTTGAACCTCCACCCTGAAAGCGCATTTTTTCTGCCAGCTGGCCTACGACAAGAATTTTCTGTTTTTGTGCAAGAGGAAAGATTCCGTCGTTTTTAAGAAGCACGGCACTTTCGCAGGCAAGTTCAAAGGCTGTCTGATGCTGCTGCTTAAAATCAACAGGCTCTGCTTTTGCGCCTCCCTCAAACTCATCTTTATGTTCTTCATACTTCAGGGCAAGAGAAATAATTCTTTTACAGGCAGTATCAATCTGCGACTCGCTTATCTGACCTTTTTCGTAAGCAGCTTTGATTTGTTTTCCAAGGTAACCGCTGGAGTCGGGCATGCTCAAATCAAGCCCGGACTTTAAGCTTTGAACTGCATCAATAGTGGCGCCCCAGTCAGACATTACAATTCCTTCAAAGCCCCATTCATCTCTAAGAATATCGGTAAGCAGCTTTTTGTTGGCGCTGGTAAAAACTCCGTTTATTTTGTTGTAAGAGCACATAATAGAATGAGGCTGAGCCTTTTTTACAGCACGTTCAAAACCCGCAAGATAAATTTCACGCAGGGTCCTTTCATCAACATTGCTGGAAGAAGACTGGCGGTACTTTTCCTGATTGTTCAGTGCAAAATGCTTAAGACAGGCCCCAACATTCTGACTCTGCATTCCTTTAACAAAGCCTGCAGCCATCTCGCCTGAAAGAAGAGGGTCCTCCGAAAAATATTCAAAATTGCGACCACACAAAGGAGAACGTTTAATATTCATTCCGCAGCCAAGAACAATCTGAACATTTTGTGCCTTGGCTTCTTTTGCAATTGCAGCTGCCATCCTGCGTGCGGCCTCAACATTCCAGCTGGAAGCAATAGCACAGGCCGTAGGAAAACAAGTTGCAAGCTGGCTGTCATTTATGTCGCCAATAGCTTCTTTACCAGTCTGGTGCCTCAACCCATGTGGCCCGTCACTAACCGAAATAACAGGAACCTTCCCATCCGCACTAAAAGTGTCCCAGTTACCAACCCCATTCAAAAGCCTAATTTTTTCATCCAACGAAAGCGTCGCCAATATTTCTTCTGTGGTTTTCATGGTTACAGTATAAAACATTTTTCGAAATTCAGCACTAAATTTATATTAAAGGAGGGGGACTGTTTTTAGCGACTCTCGAAGCAGCTATGCTGCGCACGCGAGCCCTAAAACCCGAGAAGTAAATTGCTGTATCAATTTGCTATTTTACATTTTAGTAAAATCTATAAATTCCTTTTTGGATGGAATTCTCATAGAAAAACAGGATTCATTATTGTTTATAGAAAAAGCAAAATCACTTTTAGAAAGAATATCCATTCCGATGATTACATCAAACAGCCTGCTTCCTTCAACCTCAACAACAGACAAAGATGGAAATACTGTATCATTAGGAAGTGAAATAGCAACTTCATAAACCTGCGCTATACTCATTCCATGAGCGGAAATCATCTTTAATGCGGAAACTGGCCGAAGCTGACATGCGCTCGCCAGTCTTTTACTTATACAAGAACTATTGGCACCGGTATCAACAAGAGCCTTAGATTTTATTGTTATAATTTTCTCAGAGTTACCATCAATAACAGGAATGTGAAGTTCTACATCAAGAATTATTGCCTGTGGATTCAGCGGCAAATTAATCGAAAAAGATTTAGTATCCATATCCTACCGCCAAATTTACATTGTAAAACATTTGAAGTTCTTCCTCTTCTGTAATACAACGCTGAACTAAAAAATCACCTTGTTTTAAACCTTTTTCTAGTGCTTCAGCAACGGCGGTTCTTTCATCAGGAAAATAGGCAATTACTTCATTGTTAGAAATCAATACTCTTTCATTCTCATGTCCAGAGATAATTTCATCTCTTTTCATGTCAAACCAGTTATAAAGTGATTCTAGTTTCTCAGTCATAATATACCCCCTGTATAAAGTATAATCATATTATAGCGTATTTTGGGGATTTTGCATTAAGTTTGTAGTTAAATTTTTTATGCTCATCTTTATACAGATTAAAACCGAAGCTTAATGGAGACCTTATAAATTGCAAATTTAGTATTTATTTAAGACCATTATACCAATAATAATCAAAACTCAGTTCATATTTTCCATTGATATTTGCATAACCAACTACACAAAGATTGCCTTGTGAATCTTGAAATCCAAAAATTGGACTGCCATCTTCTGCAACATTTTGTGAAGAAAAATGAAAATCAGAAATCGAAGTACAATCTTGTATAAGTCGTGTAGTTTCATCATCTGTCATATTTTCTGTATCAAACAATACAGAAAAAAATACAAAATAATCATGATTTTCAAAACCTAATCTTACAGAAGAAAGCTCGTGTTTTGCATATTTATATCCCTTTTTCGTAAAAACATTACTTGTATATTTTATGCCACCGATTTCAGTGTCAGCATTATCAATTTGGGTCCATCCTGCTTTTTTCATTGCTTTTACGGCATCATTTCTTTTTGTACCATATTTGATGTTTGCAAATCCCTGAAAAGTATTTGAACTAGATGATTTTGTAGTTTTCATACTATTTCCATCTTCGAGCCAGATTCTCAATAAAAATAACCCTATCCAAATAACAAGAATTGTCAGAACTATTTTCTTCCATTTCTTCTTTTTAGGTTTAGTTTCATTATTTTGTTCGTTTTCTGTTATTATCATAATATCCTCTTCTTTTATGATTATCTCAATGGAAGCCCATCAGCATCTGTGAATTTATCTGTAAAAATAAGGGTGAATAAATCAATTATTCCCCAAATTATTCCGACACTTCCTGCCGATACAACAGATAGAATTAATAAAAGTGCTCCAGATACTGTTTTTCCAACATAAAAACGATGTAATCCGAAAGCACCAAAAACAATTAGATTTAATAGAATAGCTACAGATTTCTTTTTTGGTGAACGTCCACTATTTGCTGTTTCAATAACCATTTTTTTACACCTTCTTTTATTATTCAACTTCAATTGCTAATGGAATTACTTTCTGCAATAATTCAGAAAGATCCGTTATAATTTCCGGTTTAGAATAGAAGTATGGTAATTTCAATTTAATATCATTAACTTTAATACAGTAGTTATTTAATTGACATTCTATTGATACAATATTTCTTAAAGGTATTGATTGAGGTTTAGAGAATAAGCCACTACCACTTACATATAATTTCCTATTTGTTATAAAGAACCCTTCTTTTCCACTACATCCAACATCATTTGTATATAAAAGAAGCGCATTCTCACCGATACATTCTTTTGCGTATGTTTCTACAGCTAATTGAATAACCTGTGGTTTCATATCTGGTAAAATTAATCGATTTGCATACTCTATATCATTCATTCTTTTTATAGAGTCATAATATAATTCCTCAATTGCCTGAATTTTATCAGGTGCATTTTCTTCAATAATTGATTGCTTCGAGTTTTCAACTAAAAGAGAAATAATTTTTTCCAGCAATTCCACAAAAATCGGTGCAGTTGTAATTGTCAGATTTACACCTGTAGATTCTATATCATTAATACTAAAAGAACTCTTTTTGCAACCAATTCGAACAATGTTTCTCAATGGAATGCTCTCATGTGTCATTATCTCTCCGATGTAGACATTTTTGTTTGTCAAAACAAGACCGGCTTTTCCATTTGAAAGGATTGTGCTGTCATAAAACAGGATTGGAATTTCATTAATCGCATTTTTTGCATATTCATTTATTGCATTCTGGATACGGATTTTATCATCTTTTACTAACTTTACTGCTTTTGAAAAATCTTTATCATTTGCTTCTTGAATAGCCTTTGTATAAAGTTTTTTTATGGATTCAAATGAATCTTTATTTAATGACGGATATTTTTCTAAATAAAGCATTTCATCATCTTTATCTAGTTCAATTAAATCTGGATATGCTTCAAGAAGATGAGATATTGCTTCATCTCCAGTAATAGTTTCTAATTCTTCGGCAATATCATCTGTATCAGCATTAAGAATTTGTGCAAGACCGTGATAACATTGTCCTAGTTCTTGTCGTGTAAAATTAAACTGTTTCTTCATTAGAGACAGATTATATAATTGTTGTGGAGTAAACATATCTTTCTGATTTAACAGTCTTGCCAATATCAACACAAACATATACATAAATTCGATTTTTTCTCTATCGAATCGAAAAGCAAGAACATCCTTAAAAAACGCTTCTGCATTTGGTAATGTTTGTAAAGATTGGTATACAGCATCTATTTCAGGTTCATAAGTAAAAAGAGAGGTGGATTCATCTATAACTTTCATAACATTTACTATTTCTTTTTTGTATTCCCTGCTAAGTGTAGATTTATAACTAATAACAAAAGTCAAGGATTTTAAAACATCCAGTTTGTCTTTTTGTTCTATTGCGGATGAAACTGCTCCTGAAATTACATCTGCTGCCGCATTTGCTGCACTGATTGTTGCTCTTGCTGCTAAATATTCTGAAAAAAATCCCATTTTTATACTCCCCTTTTTTATATATTTTCTAAAAGTAAAAGAATACTTTGCAAAAAGTATAACATTATCTAGCTGTAAGTGCAATATAAATTTAACTTTACGCTATAGAATAAAGTTATGAGTAAGATAAAAACAATTCTTGGTGACAATATACGGACTTTAAGAACAAATAAAGGATGGACTCAAGTATACCTTGCTGACAGATTGCAAATAACCGCACCATTTCTTGCTCAAATTGAATCAGGAAAAAGAGGGACTTCTCTTGATCTTGTTGAATCTATAGCAGAACTTTTTGAAATACCTGTAGCAAGTCTTTTCATTGAACAATTCAGAAACCAACAAAGTATTCAACCTGAAATTAGAAGTATAGAAATTCAAACAATCGAAAAGCAGCTAAAAGAAACCATAAGCGAAAATATTTCAAAAGCATTTGAGAGACTAAAATAAAAAACGCCAATCTGAAATAACCTAGACTGGCGTTTTTTTATGTGAATTGTGGTTTCGATACACCCTTGCGGGCTATTCAAACACCGAATGAGATGCCGAAACAAGTTCGGCATGACACTGTCACCCTGAACTTGTTTCAGGGACTATATTATTTAATCAAACTGTGATATTCCTGAAGGCTCTTAACTCCACCTTCACCACCGTTTCCGTTCTTAACAGACTCAATACCCTTAACAGCTGCAAGTGCACCGGCAAGAGTTGTGATGTAAGATACCTTGTACTTGAGGCAGGCTTTGCGGATTGTCTTGCGGTCTTCGGCGTAGTTGCGTTTTGCCTTTGGGGTGTTGATTACGAGGCAAACGTCTTTGTTCATAATCATGTCGACTACGTCAGGGCGGCCGGCACCGATTTTGTTTACAACGTCGCACTTGATTCCGTTGGCGTTGTAGAAGTCTGCGGTACCCTGGGTTCCAACCAGAGTAAAGCCAAGGTCTTTCAAAGTCTTACCGATAAAGAGAACCTG
>JAEEGL010085399.1_pt1 | contig 11960 bp, 6 predicted proteins | sample 9134231 | NCBI WGS metagenome assembly JAEEGL01 (sample SAMN16246548, study PRJNA631951) | gut metagenome | biome: gut microbiome; feature: rumen; material: fiber-attached | host: Bos | place: Iran: Karaj | collected 2018-10 | reverse complement strand
CTTTTTTATCAATCCTATTTTGCATTAAACGGTTGTGAACAGTATCCGCTGGCAAATCAAATGCTGCCTGACCCTTAATCGATAAAACGGCCTTTTAAGGCGATTTACTTTCATTAGGTTAAACTATACCATCCTGCCCTGCAAAATCGATTACAGACGATTTTTACCCCCGAAAACGCGGGGTTTGATTGACGAAAAATCGACGTATATTTTAGTGCGGTATCACGTTGATTGGCGCGGTCTTATTGTCCCCTCCTTGCCCTACCCTATTTATCGCAAGTTTCGCATTTGTGGTACGAACGGCCTTGCCGCCCGTCCCAAATGCGGATGCGAGCTAAGCCCGCGCCCCTATATTTTTCTCAGCAGCCCGGCTCTTCAAAGGTCAAGCAAATGAAAGAAAACAGCCCCGGTAAGTTAATCTCGGGGCCATTCTATGGTGCGGATGAAGGGACTTCCCACGCAAAACTCTTTGATGAATGTGAGTTTTGCTTTCCGGGCCATCCTCGCTGCGTTATGCCACCGGCATATCGCTACGCCTTCTTATTTCCGCGAAGCTGAAGACCCGTAAAGGCTAACGCTCGGTTGCAAAGCTGCGCCATGATCCTCTTCAAAAATATGCGCAGGCTCTAAATATTTTTGCAGAGGATCATGGCTCCGCAGACAAGATCAACAATGCAATAAACTTATCAACAAAAAAAAGCCAACGTTTCCGTTGGCTTTAAATTCTTGTAGCGTAGTCAAACACTTTTTCGAAACAATTGGAAGCTTGCGACAGTTTCGAAAAAAGTGTTTTGACGAAGCTTTTTTGGTGCGGATGACGGGACTTGAACCCACATGACCGTACAGTCACTAGTACCTGAAACTAGCGCGTCTGCCAATTCCGCCACATCCGCAACGATGTGAATTATAATAAACCGCCTTGAGCTTGTCAAGACGGTTTTTAGCATAATCGTTTAAATTTTACCTTTCGGAGCATTTAAAATGTCAGTTTTCCTTCTTCTTGAGTACAACGACCGCTCCGAGGAGAGTTACAGCCGTATTCGTAGGTTCAGGTGTCGCTGTAGGCTCCGGTGCAGGCGTAGGAGCCGTTTCGGATACTTCATAAATTTTTAAGCTTTCGATAAGTATCTCATATCCTCGCGTTGTCGTCGTATATGTCAGGCGGCAGTTCGAGAAGTCTCATGATCTGCAACTCATCAAGAGCATCTATAAGGCCGTTATGAGTCTCACTGTAATCTGTTATACCCGTTATCATGCGGATCATACTCTCTACGCCGTAGTGGTTCTTCATCCTGCCCGTTTTGTAGCAGTCCGCATAATACGGTATCGCTTTGTTGAACTGCCTGTATGCGGCGACCATCATTATATCGTGCCAGTCGTAATCTGCGATCTCCGGAAGGTGACCCTTGTCGAATCTTCCGTTGTAAGCGAAGATTTTTTTTACGAGGCCGGAGTCAAGAAATTCCCTGATGTCAGCCATTGCCTCTTCTCTGCCGCACATCTTCGTTTTGTAGTCGTCCCTCAAAAACAGCCTGTCAGAAAAAATGCCCCCGACCATATATTCGGGGGTAAAAATATAATACTTCTGATCTAAGGGCAGATAGGTGCGGCTGTCGGCAATAACGACGCCTATGGACATGACTTCGTCGTTCCAGTTCGTTTCCGTGTCTATGACAGCTATTCTGTTTTTGCCGATTTCTTCTGCCATTTTACCCGAAAACCGTTGAAAGACGAATTTTTTTCTTATGCCTTTGTCTTGTAATAGTCTATGCGCTCTGCCAGCGTAGGCATTTTTTTCTTTGTCTCGTCGGAAAACATCGATCTTGTGACATCGATCGAAGCTTCCTTTTCGTGACCGATGAGCGCGAATGTCGCGTCCCTGAGATTTGAAAACTCGGGATCTCTTTGAGCTTCGCAGATGAATTTCTGCCTCGGAGAGTTGATATCCTCGCCGCTTATCTGGAAGAGTCCGTGTTCGTCGCAAAGCTTTCTTACTCTCACAAGCTGCTCTCTGGTATTTCTCGACGGCATATACGTGACAGCATTGAAACCGAGTTTGTCGAGTGTGTCGAAGAGTTCTTCGATGTAGTCGTCCTCGAATTTCTGGGCCTTCTTGTCTCCGGTGACAGAGTCGCCGACGTCGCCGAGGTATGCATATGCGGAAACCGCCCCTATCTCTTTTCCGAAGGAGATCATCTTTGATACGGGGGCGCACTCATCAGTCGCGTCAATGTAGATCTTCGAGATCAGATCGCTCTTCAACGCACCGAGCAGGTCGTATTCAAAGAATGGGTCGTCCTCCATAAGGAATCCTCTCACCTTTTTCGAGAATTTCATTCCGAATTCGTTTTCGAGGAAAAGAACCGTCTCCGGACCTCTGCCGCATTTATCGATTATCTTTTTACCGAGGGCGAAAAGGACGTGTCTTTCCGTGACGCTTCCGCCGTTTTTGAATTGCGAGATCGGTATGATATCGTCTTCAAACGAGAGCTTTATTCCGAACCTGTTAAAAAGTCCGTTGATCCTGTCGACCATCTTTTCGTTCCTGATATTTCTGTAAGCCACATATGGTTTGAAGAATTCTTTTACCTGGGAGATATTCTGATGAGGCACTCCGTGAAGAGCCATATATGCGATATTCGCCTGGTCGGGATTGTTGAGCTTTCTTCCTTCCATTGCGGTGCCTGTCATGCTCGCGCGGCATTCAACGCCGACCGTCGTTTTAATGCCTATTATCTTACCTGCTTCGATGAATTCCTCTGCGCCGCTCAGGGAATCGTGATCCATGATTCCCGCTGTCTGAAGCCCGGCATTGTAAGCCATCCAAACTGCTTTCGCAGGTGAATAAGGGGAGAAAGAATAGATCGTGTGGATGTGGTTGTTTACGTCTGTGCCTGTCTGCGGTCGCTCGATCCTGCCGTCATCGATCATATTCTTCAGCTTCTGCAGAGCATTCAGTCTGTCTTCCTTTTTCGCAGCGTTCAGCTTCTCTATCAGTTTTTCCTTCTTCATAGTCGACCCTTCCGATCTGTTGACAAAATCAACTCTTATAAAATATCATTTTTCTTCATTGCCGTCTGCGTCGTCTCCGAGATCCATCGAAAGCTGTTCGACAGGTTTGTCAGAATCCTTAATGAATGCTCCGGCTACGGGTATGTTCCTTATCGAATACGCCCTGGGATTTGCAAAACCCGCATCTGCCGCGAACTTCATGTATTTGAGCTTGTAATCCCTTTTGAGCTTCATCACCTGGACGCCCTGTGAGGTCTTTGTAGGCTTCTCAGGGATGTACTTCGAATTTATGATAATTATTCTGTCGTTGCTCGACGAAAGCGCTATTTCGGCCTCCTGCGGCGTGTAGAGGGCATTTACGAGAGGAGATTTATCCGAATAAGCGTTTATAAGCTTCTTTCTGTTCGTTTTTGTCTCGTAAGCCTTCAGCGGCACCTTCGCCACCTTGCCGTTTTCAAACGCGTAGAGCATCCACCCCTCGTAATCCTCAGGTAAAACAAAATACACTATATTCTCGTCCTGATCCATTCCCAGAGTGTTGCCGAGGTATTCGCCGAGAGCGCTCGCTTTGCAGTCAGGCAGATCGTAGACTTTCATCTTGTAAACGTTTGACTTCGATGAAATGAACATTATCTCCGTCTTGTTGTGCGTCTCGACTTCCTGGATGATCTCGTCTCCTTCTTTGAGCTTCTGATCTCCGGAAGATCTGAGTGATACGAGCGTGATCTTCTTGAAATATGAATCCCTCGTGAGGAACAGTTTGAGTTTGTAGTCCTCGATCATCTCTTCCTTCGTGACCTTGACGACTTCATCTTCCAGCATGATATCCGTTTTACGCGGCTTGCCGTACTTTTTTGAGACTTCGCGAAGCTGCTTCTTGATAAGTTCGTTGAGCTTCTTCCTGCTTCCGAGAATGCCCTTGAGTTCGGCGATGCTGTCAATGAGCGAATTTTTCTCGTCGATCCTTTTTATGATATATTCCTTGTTTAAGTTTCTCAATTTGATCTCCGCGATGAATTCCGCCTGGACTTCGTTTATCGAGAAACCCCACATAAGATTCGGGATGATGAGATCGTCGCTCTCTGTCTCCCTGATTATTTTGATGGCCTTGTCTATATCGAGCAGTATCTTTTCGAGACCCTTTAACAGGTGCAGTCTTTCTTCCTTCTGCCTGATCTCCGTCTTCAGTTTTCTTTCGACGCACGTCGTTCTGAATTTCAGCCATTCGTCTATGATGCCTCTGACGCCGAGGACTTCGGGCCTGCCGTTCACGATGACGTTAAAATTGCATCCGAACGACTGTTCAAGGCTGGTAAGAGCGAACAGCTTGTTCATTATCGAGTCCGGGTCTGCCGTTTTTCTTATATCTATGGCGATCTTCAGACCGTTCAGATCGAGTTCGTCCCTCACGTCCGTAATGTCCTTGATCTTGCCTTCTTTGACTATTTCCGTTATACCGTCGATGACATCTTCGAGCGTCGTCGTATAAGGGATCTCATACACTTCTATGCAGCTGTTTTTCTTGTCATATCTGTATTTTGCCCTTATTTTTATCGATCCTGCACCGTTTTCGATGATATTCTCCATTTCCTTCTCTTTATAGATCACATAGCCGCCCGTAGAAAAATCGGGAGCTTTTATGTAATCCAAAAGGTTGACTTTCGGATCGTCTATATATGCGCACGTCGCGTCGCAGACCTCGCTCAGGTTAAAACTGCAGATCTTCGTCGCCATACTGACCGCAAGACCCTCCGTCGAGTTCACGAGAAGAGTCGGAAATGTCACGGGCAGGAGCGTCGGTTCCTTCATCGTGCCGTCGTAGTTGTCCACGAAATCGACTGTGTCTTTATCTATATCCGCAAACAGTTCCTCACAGATCTTTTCGAGTTTTACCTCCGTATAACGCGGCGCCGCGAAAGCCATATCCCTCGAATACCTCTTGCCGAAGTTTCCCTTTGAATCGACATACGGATGAAGGAGAGTTTCATTGTCCCTCGTAAGTCTGACCATCGTCTCGTAGATCGCCTGGTCTCCGTGAGGGTTCAGTTTCATCGTCTCTCCGACCACGTTTGCGGATTTCGTTCTGGGACCTGTGAGAAGTCCTTTTTTGTACATCGTATACAGGAGCTTTCTGTGAGAAGGCTTGAATCCGTCTATCTCAGGAAGCGCTCTGGAAATTATTACGCTCATCGCGTAAGGCATATAGTTTTCCTCAAGCGTATCCGTTATGAACTGCTCGGTAAAAAGTTCTCTGTTGTCGTTTTCAATATCGTTGTTTTCTTTCTTCATCTCTTCACCTTATGCCAGATCGAGCTTGTCAAGGTAATACTTGCCGTTTTCCCTGATGTGCGTTTTTCTGTCGTCAATATTGTCTCCGAGAAGCATTTCGAACGTGTATTCCATCGATTCGACATCTGTCGGAACTATCCTGATCAGTCTTCTCTTGTCAGGCCTCATGGTAGTCTCAGACATCATTTCCGGCGAGTTTTCACCGAGTCCCTTTGACCGCTGGAGCGTGTATTTCCCGCGTATTCCGGCGAGAATATCAGCCTTTTCCTTCTCGTCAAAGGCGAAAGCTGTCTTCTCCTTATTTCCTTCTTTGTATGTTATCTCATAAAGAGGAGACTCGACTATATAGACCTTCCCTTTTTGCAGGAGCGTCGGGAGCAGCCTGTAAAACATCGTGAGTATCAGCGTTCTTATCTGGTATCCGTCGACGTCCGCATCGGTACAGATTATGATCTTGTCCCATCTCAAATTGTCTATATCAAATGTTGATATGTCCTTAGCCATCTTCGTTTTTAACTCGATACCGCAGCCGAGGACTTTTATGAGGTCTGTGATTATCGGGCTTGAGAATATGTCCTTTTCCGAAGCTTTGATACAGTTGAGCGTCTTTCCTCTTACAGGCATTATCGCCTGGAATTCCGCGTTTCTGCCCTGTTTTACGGAACCCAGAGCGGAGTCGCCTTCGACGATGTAGAGTTCTCTTTTTGTTACGTCGTTTGTTCTGCATGTGACGAACTTTTTTACCCTGTTCGTCATGTCCATCTTGTTCGTCATGAGGTCCCGCTTTATTGCGACTCTTCTCTTTTCTGCTTCCTCACGGCTGTGCTTGTTCGCGAGCAGCTGATTTATGACCTTATCCGCTTCAAGTTTGTTCTCGATCAGATATATCTCAAGCTTTGAGCGAATGAAATCAGTCATCGCTTCCTGGATGAATCTGTTGGTGATAGCTTTTTTCGTCTGGTTTTCATAGCTCGTCTGCGTGGAGAAAGAGCTCGTTACGAGTATCAGGCTGTCCTGGATGTCGCCGAATGATATCTTCGGTTCGTCCTTCGTATATCTGTTGTTTGCTCTCAGATATTTGTCGAATTCGGCCACGAATGCGTTTCTGACGGCCTTGTCGGGCGATCCTCCGTTCACGAGGAAACTCGAGTTGTGGTAGTATTCGAGCAGATTGACTTCATTGTTAAAACAGAACGCCAGCTGCATTTTAAGCTTGTATTCGTCCTTGTCTTCCCTGTCGCGGCCTCTCGTTTCTGTTTCGAAATACAGAGGCTCCGTGATGCCTTTGTCGCCGGAAACTTCTTTAACATAATCGAGAATGCCGTTTTCGTACAGATATTCAAATCTTTTGTTCGATTCTTCATCGTAGAGTTTGAGTTTGAGTCCGGCGTTTACGACAGCCTGCTTTTTGAGAAGCGTCGTGTAAAATTCGAGCGGGATGTCTATATCCGTAAAAACCTCCAGGTCCGGACGCCACTTCTGCGTCGTTCCCGACTGCTTGTATTCGCATGGCTCCTTTTTGAGGCCGCCGACATTTTTACCTTTTTTAAAACTGAGCTCGTACTTGAACCCGTCCTTCAAAACGGTGACTTCCATATATTCAGACGTGCACTGAGCGGCGCAGCTGCCCAGTCCGTTTGTGCCTAAACTGTATTCGTAGTTCTCTCCCTTGTTTGTGTCGTACTTTCCGCTCGCGTAAAGTTCACAATAAACGAGTTCCCAGTTGTATCTTCCCTCAGCAGGGTTGTAATCTACCGGGCAGCCTCTTCCGTAGTCCTTGACCATGATCGATTTGTCCTTGAATCTGGTCACTTCTATTACTTTTCCGTAGCCTTCTCTCGCTTCGTCCAGAGAGTTCGCAAGTATCTCTACAAGCGTATGTTCGCATCCCTCCAGTCCGTCAGAGCCGAGAATGGACGCAGGCTTTTGCCTTATCCTCTCCTCTCCCTTCAGGGCCTTGATACTGTTGTTGTCATATGCCTTTTTTGAACCTGCCATTTTTCTTCCCTTTCTCCTAAAAACGTAAGAAAACTCTTTTCGGCAATTAATGATATGATCACAAAAGATTACCGAAAAGAGTTTCTTTTTTCTTTTGTTCTTTACGATGCGGATCTGATTTGCGTCATCCGCCTTTTTGCGCCTGTACCTCTCGTTTCTTATCTGAACGGATCAACAAGGCGCCTGTCACTTCAGCATTACCTGTCCGCCGGTAACAGGAACTGCCTGTCCCGTCTCGTACTTTTGATCCACAATGTAGAATATAGCGCAAGCCACGTCTTTTGGCAGGCACCCTCTGTTCATCGGGACCTTTGACATGTAATATTTTCTGACATCCTCGATCGATTTGGCACCGGGAACTTTTCCGGCGTTAAAATACTGAACGAAGAGGCCTTTCACAGGGTCGGACCACAGCGGTCCGTCGAGATAGTTGCCGGGGCATACGGCGTTGACCTTGATACCGTACGGGCAGAGTTCCAAAGCGAAGCTCTGTACGAGTCCTATGCCGCCGAATTTGCCGCCTGCATACGCAAAGTTTTTATTGCTTCCCTCAAGGCCTGATTTCGAGTTGACCTGAATGATATCGGCCATATAATCGGGAGCAAATCTTCTCTGTATCTTCATTATTCTGGACGCGTATTTCGAGCAGAGGAAGAACGCGTTGTAATTGATCCTCGTTACGAGTTCGAACTTCTGAAGCGTCATCTGTTCGAGGTCTCCCGCGATCGCGATCCCCGCGTTGGATACGAATATATCGAGACCTCCGTACGTCAGAACGGTGTCATAAACCATATCTCTGACGTTTTCCTCGGAGCTTACATCCACCTTTACGGCTATCGTCTTATTCTTTCCGAATCTCTCGTTGAGTTCATCGCTCTTTGCTTTTGCGAGATCGTAGTTGAGGTCAGCGATCGTGACGTAAGAACCCTGATCGAGCATTTCTTCAGCGATCCCCAGTCCGAATCCCTGAGCGCTTCCGGTTACTATCGAGATCTTGTCAGCGAGTCTCTTGGCGTTGCCCGATCCGAGGCTTACCTTGGACCTATACGATTCGACTTCCCAGTTGCAGATGAAATCGATCATATAATCAGTCATGAAGAGCGGTCCGCCAAAGCTTTTTGAATATACGCCTATCTTGGCGGCGTCGCAGAATACTTCCGCGCAGATGTCAGCGTTCTTCTTCGTTTTACCGTAAGCGAAGCAGCCGAGGTTCTGAATGCATACGACGCGCGGCGCAAAGCCGTTCTTTTCCTTGTATTCCCTGATGCCTTTTTCGATCAGTCCGTACTGCTCGTCGATATCCTCCGCGCATTTTACGAAGAGGGCAAACGGTCTGCAGTAAACTATATGATCAGGCGAGTACGCCGACGACACGGGGTAAAATGACTTCTCGTCTTTTATAAATTCGGAAAGCGTTTTGTTGTTGAAAAATTTGACTATGCAGCCTTCACCGTCCGAGAGGAGCATTCTGACTGCAGGAGCCAGGAGGGCAGCTCTTTCCCTGTCGAATTCAACAGGTGAAAGATCAGGTTTTTCTTTAACGCATCCGCCTATCTTTTCGAATACGTCTTTGGTGACCCTGTCGATATCTGCGGCAGTGTCTCCGCCGATGAATATACCGTGATTCTGAAGAAGGATCACTTTCGCGTCGCAGCCTTTTTTCTCTCTGAACTTCTTCATCTCCTTGTTCAGTTTAGAAGCGAGCGTGTATCCCGGTTCGATGATGCCGATCCAGATGTAATCGTCTCCGAACAGCTTGTCGGCGATCTTTTTGCCGTTCTTTCCGCATGTGAGACCGTTGATCATCGCAGGATGCGTGTGGACTATATATTTGTAATTGATCAGATTGTGAAGAAGCGTCTCAACGCTAGGTCTTTTCGCGCGCTCTGTTTTTTCTCTCGCGTCCATCATATCTTCGAGGACAGCTGCTTCTCTTTCTTCCGGCGAACCGTTGTATTTTTTCTCGAGCATTTCAGCCAGTTTCTGTCTGTTCATCTTAACGAATCCCTCTTCGGTGATCGTGGCAAGCGTCGTGCCCGAGCCTTTGATATAAAGAAATTTTTCGTCTTTGAACGATGTGTTGCCTCCTCCGGCAAGCACGAATTCAGGATTTGAACCGTATTTGTTAGAAATCTTAACCAATTGAGAAAGTCCCATAATTATCCCTCCACTCATTTTCAGTTCACATTAAATGATACAGCATTGTAACCCTCTTGTCAATTATTTTGTCGCAAAAAACGCAATATTTTGTGCCGTCCCGTAAAAATATCCTCAACATCTTCTTATCACCTTTTCCGCAGGTAAAATGAAAACAGCAGCCGCCGCGATCGTATATTCGCGGCGGCTGTACATGCTTTCGTGCAATATGCTTTTTTTCGCTTTATCTTCCCTGCAGAAGCGCTATTCTGTGGATCCTTTCGATGTCGCATTTTACTCCGGCAGCTGAAGAAACGCCGGAGATCGCAAGTTCAGGCCTTAACGTAGCTTCATTTCCGGCCGATGTCTCCAGATACATAACGCACGTTTTTTCTTTCGCTTCCTTTAACAGGAACTCGAAGAACAGCGGCGTTATATCGATCTCCTTTTCCCCGTTTTTGGACCACTTCATGACTTTGACTGACTCTTTTTTATCAAAGACAGCCTTCATTTTTGAAAACAATTCTTTCTGACTCGCTCCGGGATCGTCAGGATCCGAAAGAACCGCTTCGATATAATATGAGGACGCTCTTACCGCTTTCATTATATTCGGCGTTCCGGGTCCTATGACCGAACACTCGAGGATCTTTATCCCTTCAGGCATCGTATCGTTAAAACGCTTCATGACCTCTTCCGGCGGCATATATTCCGAAAGGGACGTATCCACATATTCGGCGTCCGAAGTAACTCCCACCGCGAGAGGCATTCCGAATACGAAATCGGGATGAGGGTTGTAGCCTGTCGAATAAACGATCGGTATCTCAGCGCGGATCGCTGCCCTCGAGAAGACTTTGAGCATGTCCAGATGCGCAATGAATTTTACCTGTTCGCCTTTAGCGTATCTTATCCTGTATTTTGTCAACGCAAAGACCTCCTCTGTATTTCACTGCGCCGCAATGAGAGCATTTTTCCCTGCAGTTGGGCGTAAGTTCTCCCCTCGTCGCTTTCTCGTCTTCCCTTTGTAAAAATTCCTTTGTCACGCAAATGTCCACTACGTCCCACGGAAGGATCTCATCATAGTTTCTTTTTCTCTCGTTGTAAAATGACATATCGAGCCCGTTCTCCGCGTAAGCCTTCTTCCAGTTGTCGAAATTCATATGCTCCTGCCATGCGTCGAATGTCTGGCCCATCTTCCATGCCGAATATATTACGTCTCCTGTCCTCCTGTCTCCTCTCGACATCGCGGCCTCAAGGACTGATGTTTCAGCGTCGTGCCAGCTGAAACTTATTCTCCGGTCGAGAGCCGTTTTGATCAGCGTCTGGCGCCTTAATATCTCTTCCTTGCTTATCTGCTCTCTCCACTGGAAAGGAGTGTGAGGCTTCGGCACAAATGTCGATACGCTGACCGTTATTTCCGGTCTTCTGGCCTTTTTACCTGCGTGGATGCGGTCGTATATTCCCAGCACTTTTTTCGCGAGAGCCGGAATACCCAAAAGGTCCTCGTCTGTCTCCTCGGGAAGTCCGAGCATAAAATACAATTTGATATTATTTCTTCCGCTATTGAAAGCAAGCTCAGCCGAATGCAGTATGTCCTCTTCCGTAATGCCCTTGTTGATTATATCTCTCATCCTCTGCGTACCTGCTTCGGGTGCGAATGTTATGCCCGATTTTCGAAGAGAAGAGACCCTGTCCATCAGGTCCATCGAAAACGAATCGACTCGAAGGCTCGGAAGTGAAAGGCTTATTTTTCTCGGTTCAAATTCGTCTATAAGTCGCTCCGTGAGCTCCGGAAGCATCGTATAATCGCTCGTGCTGAGGCTCAGAAGAGATATTTCGTCGTATCCGGTGTTTTTTACGAGTTCGCAGGCGTTCTGCATCAAAACGTCCGGATTCTTCTCCCTTACAGGCCTGTATATAAATCCTGCCTGGCAAAATCTGCAGCCTCTTATGCATCCTCTGAATATTTCGAGCATTATCCTGTCGTGCACAGGAGGAACGAATGCAACGTTGATCTTGTCCGGCGCGAACATCTTGTTCAGGTCTCTTACTATCCTCTTTCTGATGCGCGGCTTTGCGACGTCTTTAAATTCCTCTTTCGGTCCGAATCTCTTTATCGTCCCGTCTTCGTTATATTCGACATCGTAAAACGAAGGTACGTAAACTCCTTCTATCTTCGCTGCTTCTCTCAAAAATTCCTTTTTGCCGCCCTTTTTCTTTTTTACCCTTTTGAAGACTTCCATGATCTCGGGAAGCATTTCTTCTCCTTCTCCGAGGTTGAAAAGGTCGAAAAATTCTGACATAGGCTCGGGGTTCAGCGTAGACGGACCGCCTCCCAGGATCAGCGGATAGTCGTCCCCCCTGTCTTTCGCTTTGACCGGTATTCCGGCAAGCTCCAGCATGTTCAGTATGTTCGTATAACCCATTTCATACTGCATCGTGAACATCACGATATCGAAGTTTCTGATCTCCTCCTGGGATTCAAGCGCGAAAAGCTTCAGACCCTGTTCTCTCATGATCTTTTCAAG
>JAEEGL015946209.1_pt1 | contig 11961 bp, 8 predicted proteins | sample 9134231 | NCBI WGS metagenome assembly JAEEGL01 (sample SAMN16246548, study PRJNA631951) | gut metagenome | biome: gut microbiome; feature: rumen; material: fiber-attached | host: Bos | place: Iran: Karaj | collected 2018-10 | reverse complement strand
TTCGGTTTCGCTTGCTTCTTTTAAGGAAATATTCATCTTTGCCCCAAAATCAGCATCCGATTGACCTCTAATAGCTTCTCTTACATTTGCACCAATGCTTGTTGCCGAACGCAGAAACTGTTTAGAAAGCACATATTCTCGTTTCTCTTCAATCAGATATTTATATAGTTTTATTGAACGCAGGGCAAATGCCTTACTTTTCACAACTATAATGTTTTCGTTATCCGATTTCATTATCCGATTTCATTATCTAATTATATATTAATAATTATTGTGCATTGTGCATTATGCATTATGCATTGTGCATTGAGCATTGAGCATTGAGCATTGTGCATTGTGCATTGAGCATTGTGCATTGAGCATTGTGCATTGAGCATTGAGCATTGTGCATTGAGCATTATGCATTGTGCATTGTGCATTATGCATTGTGCATTGTGCATTATGCATTGAGCATTGTGCATTGTGCATTGTGCATTATGCATTGAGCATTGCTTTAGGCCTGGCCCTTGGGCAGCGGGAAGTCCATAATGCCGTCGTTCATAGGCTGACGGTTGCCGGTGCGTGGCACGATTTCGCCAAAGGTGCTTTCATACTTCTGAATGTTCTGCTGCAAGGCAACCATAAGCTGCTTGGCATTCTCGGGAGTCATGATAATGCGGCTCTGCACGCGTGCCTTGGGAGTGTTGGGGGCAAGCAGAATCATGTCCAGGAAAAAGTCGTTAGGACCGTGAGTGATCACTGCCAGGTTAGCATACTTGCCCTGCATTTCTTCGTTAGGTACTTCTATTTGAATTTGTTTCTGGTTGTTTTTGTTTTCGTCCATTGTTGTAGAATTTTTATTTTATTTGTTAATAATCAATTATTTGCTAAAGTCATAATAAGTTCTGTCGGGATAGGTCTCGTCGTTCACATGCACACGCAGGGTCTTGCACGACTCCAGGCGCCACACCTGTCCCACATAGAACGAGGCGTAACAACTGCGCCAGAAGTAGGTGGCAGGTGCGCCCAGCAGGTCGTGCACCAGGTAGCAGTGCACCGTGTCGGCATGGTGCGTTTCCTTGTCAATCATCAGGTAGAGCTGACGCGCCTTGCCGGTGTATTCCAGTTCGCACCGCAGATTGATGTAGTTGCCGGTGCGCCACAGACTCTTGAGCCTGATGGGGTGCATGGCGTAGTCCTCGAGTGGGTGCGTATTATAGCGCAGCGAGTCGCTCGCCACACCAGTGCTGTAGTTGTTCACTTGCACGCGCCAGTTACTGGGGCTCAGCCGCTCCAGCACCTTGTAGTTGAGCAGCAAGCGGCGGCCCACTTTCAGGTCGTCTTGCTTGTCGAGGTTGCTGTGCAGCGTCACAACGGTAGAGTCATTCTGCCCCAAATACTCGAAAGTAGCCCCCTCGGCCTCCTGTCCGGTGTAGGTCACCAAGTCGTAGCGAAAGTCGGTGTACACATCGACGCCATCGTTATCGTCCTGGCACGAGACGGCAATCGTTGCCAGCACCCATGCCAGCACCCATGCCACGCTATGTTTCAAGTATTGTTTCATCACTCAACGGGTTCAATCACTTCATCGGGTTTCTCAATCACACCGTCGCGCATGTGCAGCACGCGGTCGCACTGGGCAGCAAGGCCTTGGTCGTGAGTCACAATCACAAAGGTCTGGCCAAACTCGTCGCGCAGCCTGAAGAAGAGTTGGTGCAGTTCCTGTTTGTTTTGGCTATCGAGACTGCCGCTCGGCTCGTCGGCAAGTATCACCTGCGGCCGGTTCACCAGTGCACGCGCCACCGCCACACGCTGACGCTCGCCACCCGACAGTTGGGCGGGCTTGTGGTCCATTCGCTCGCTCAGGTTCATGAAAGCAAGCAGTTCCTTGGCACGGGCGTAGGCATCTTCACGCTTCTCGCCCCCTATCAGGGCAGGAATCGCCACATTCTCGAGCGATGTGAACTCGGGCAGCAGCTGATGGAACTGGAACACGAAACCGATGTTGCGGTTGCGGAAATGCGCCATCTCCTTGTCCTTGAGCCTGAGCACATCCACGCCGTCATAGAGCACGCGGCCATCGTCGGGCTTGTCGAGTGTGCCCACAATTTGCAGCAGCGTGGTCTTGCCGGCACCGCTGGGGCCCACAATGCCCACAATCTCGCCTTGACCGATGCGCAGATTCACCCCGCGCAGCACCTCGAGCGTGCCGAATCGCTTCACGATGTTTTCAACTTCTATCATGCATTTCTCGTTAAAACTTACAAAGGTACACAAAAAATGCGATTTCCCCATCAGGATTCACAAGAAATCAAAAAACAGAGGCTTGCAACACCTTTGTGTAGAGTCAACTGGCAAGTGCAAAATTAATTGAAACACACAGTCCCCATCCATATAAATTGGAACCGAAAAATGCAGTTTACTACATTCCCCAAAGTGCTATTTTCCCCACCCCAGCACCAAAAAATGCAAGGTCAAAGTTGCATTTTTTGCCCAAAAGTGTTGTTTCAATATTGCACTTTTGTTACCAAAAAGTCATTCTCATGTGGGATTCTTGAGTTTTTATTGTAAATTTGCGTAACAATTCATTAACGACGCGCGCATGAACTATCGGCTCACAGCACCCCAACGCAGCAACTGCACCATTGCACTGCCTGCATCCAAGAGCATCAGCAACCGGCTGCTGCTCATCAGGACACTGTGTACCAAACAGTTCCGCATCTTCAACCTGGCCGAGTGTGACGACACTGCCGCCATGCAGCAAGCGCTCACTGACGACAGCGACACCATCGATGTGGGTGCTGCCGGCACAGCCATGCGCTTTCTCACCGCCTACTTCGCCACCCGGCAGGGCCGCACAGTCACACTCTGTGGCGACCAACGCATGCACCATCGCCCCATCGCTCCACTGGTCGATGCCTTGCGGCAACTCGGGGCCGACATTCAATATGCTGGAGAAGAAGGTTTTCCGCCCTTGCGCATCACTAGCAAGGCACTCGCAGGCAGCGGCCGCGTTGCCATGCCGGGCCGTGTGAGTTCGCAGTTCATCTCGGCACTGCTCATGATAGCCCCCAACATAGGCGGACTCACGATAGAAATCACGGGCGAAATCACCTCGCGACCCTACATCGACATGACCCTGCAACTCATGCGCGAATATGGTATTGACGCTACTTGGCAAGGTAACGCCATTCATGTGCCCGCTGGCGAGTATCTGCCACACGACTACGCCGTCGAGGCCGACTGGAGTGCCGCTGCTTTCTGGTTTGCCCTGCAAGCGCTACTGCCCCAGTCAAGCATCCTGCTCGACGGACTGCGACAGGAGTCACTGCAAGGCGATGCCCGCGTGGCCGAAATCTTTGCCTCGATGGGCATCAACAGTATCTGGAAGGATACCGAACTGCATCTCGACTGCTCGCGTGTGGCACAGTGCTGCTGCTCCACCTTTGCCGACCTCAACGGCACGCCCGACCTCGCCCCCACCCTCGTCGTGGCCCTGTGTCTGCTGGGGCGTCCCTTCCGCATCACGGGGCTGCACACCCTGCGCATCAAGGAGAGCGACCGTCTCGAGGCACTGCGCACCGAGTTGCGCAAGCTGGGTTACGACCTGCAAATCGAGGGCAACGATGCCCTGCAGTGGCACTTCGAGACCGTTAAGCCACAAGCCACACCCGTCATCCACACCCACGCCGACCATCGCATGGCCATGGCTTTTGCCCTGGCTGCAGTCAAATTCCCGGGCATCGTCATCAACGATGCTCAAGTAGTTAACAAGTCCTACCCGCTCTTCTGGCAACACCTCGAGCAGGCTGGATTCTCAATCACCCGACAATCATGACACCTGCCTACATCATACTGGGCGCCCTTGTGCTGGTGGGAACCATTCTCTACCTCACCGACAAGAAGCCGCAAGAAAATGACCAGCAAACTGACACGCCTCCCGCGTCGCAACCCGACACCTGCACCGCCGACTGCTGCGCCACCAACGAGGTGTGCCCCAGCGAGTTGCTCCTAAAAGCGGCTTGCAACGACAATGCCTACTACGACGACGAGGAACTCGACCAGTTCAAGGACCGCAATGCCGACGACTACAGCCCTGACGAAATGGAACTCTTTCGCGATGTGCTCTACACCCTCAAGCCACATGAACTGCTCCCCTGGCGACAGGCACTCAAAAAGCGCGGCATCGTCTTGCCTACCCCACTCCACGACGAGTTTCTCATGCTCTACAACGAAGTTTCCACAACCCAGACAAAGCCCTGAAACTCCTGTGTGCAGCATGGCTCGCACTGTGTACGCTAAAACCCCGAAGTATAATATTATTTGCACCATCACACAATAAAACACCGTGACTATCGTTATCTAAATAATATTAGTATAACAAGATATGAAACGACTCTATCGATACATACCGCTTGCAATGATTGTTGCCGTCATGATTTTCGAGGCCTGCAGCGCCAAGAAGAACACTGCCGGCTCGCGTTTCTGGCAAGCATTCACCACACGCTATAATGTTTATTATCACGGCAAGACCAACTACGACGAACAGATAAAGATTCTTGAAAACGACTACGAGGACGACTACTCGCAGCGCCTGTTTATCCACCCCGCCGAGTCGAAGGCCAATCCCAAGTCGCCCCAGGGCGGCGGCAGCTTCGACCGCACCATCGAGAAGATGCAGAAGGCCATCGCCCTGCACTCCATCAAGAAGAAACCCAAAAAGAAAGCAGGCAAGGGCAATGACCCCAAGTTCAAGGAGTGGCTCAAGCGCGACGAGTATAACCCCTTCCTGCACAATTCTTGGTACTGGCTCGCCAAGGCCGAGTACATGAAAGGCGACTTCCTGAGTTCGGCCGCCACTTTCCACTACATCTCACGCCACTTCTTCTGGAAACCCGACCTCGTTGAAGAGGCCAAAATATGGGAAGCACTCAGCTATTGTGCCATGGGATGGACCACCGAGGCCGACAACATCCTGGCACACATCCACATCGACCAGATTGAAGACGGCAAGCGCCGCTCACTCGCCAATCTCGCCTTTGCCGACTACTACATCAAGGACAAGCGCGACAGTGAGGCCATTCCCTATCTTGCCGAGGCCATCAAAGGTTTTGGCGGAGCGCAGAAGGTGCGACTCAACTTCCTGCTCGGCCAGCTCTACGAGAGCGTGGGCGACAAGCAGAATGCCTACCTCGCCTACAAGAGTGCTGGCAGCAGCAGCGGCTCGACTTACCGCACCAAGTTCAACGCGCGCATCAAGCAGAGTGCCGTGTTCCAGGGCGACAACATCAAGTCGGAGGTGAACTCGCTCAAGGCCATGACCCGTTATGACCGCAACAAGGAGTACCTGGACCAGATCTACTACGCCATAGGCAACCTCTACCTCTCGCGCAACGACACGGTCAACGCCATCGAAAACTACAAGCTTGCAGCCGAGAAGAGCACCCGCAACGGCATCGACAAGGCCATCAGCCAACTCACGCTGGGCGGCGTCTATTTCGCGCAGCACAAATACGACCTTGCACAGCCCTGCTATGCCGAGGGCATCACGCAGGTAAACGAGGATTACCCCAACTACAAGGAACTCAAGAAGCGTAGCGATGTGCTCGACGAACTCGCCGTCTATGCCCAGAATGTGACGCTTCAAGACTCGCTGCTGCGCTTGTCGCAACTGCCGCTTGAAGAGCAAAAGAAAATCATCAAAAAAATCATCGAGGACCTGAAGAAGAAGGAGAAAGAAGAGGCCGAGAATGCCGCACGAGAGGAATACTTGGCTCAGCAGCAGGCCAAAGGCAACACCAACAATAACAACGGAAAAGCCAACGCCCCCACATCCTACCAGATGAACAACGACAACTCCTGGTACTTCTACAACACTGCCACCAAGAATGCCGGCAAGACCGCTTTCCAGCAGCAATGGGGCAACCGTAAACTCGAAGATAACTGGCGCCGGCGCAACAAGGCCATCTTCTCGCTCGACGAGAACACTGAAGACGAGGAAGACGAAGACAAACTCGCTCAGAGCGGCGACTCTATCGCCAACGACAGCACCAAGGTCGACAAAAAGGCGCTCGAACGGGCCGAAGACCCGCACTACGAGGAATACTACCTGAAGCAGATTCCCAAGACTCCTGAAGAAATCCAGACCTCGCACGATGTGATTCAAGAGGGTCTGTTTAACGAGGGCGTCATCCTCAAAGACAAACTCGAGGACTTCAATGCCGCAGGATTCCAATTTGCCGAACTGCTGCGCCGTTACCCCGACAACATCTACCGCCTCGACGCCTACTACAACCTATATCTCATGCACATGCGCAATGGCGACCTCACGCAGGCCGAATACTACCGCAGCATGATTCTGACCGAATTTGCCGATTCCAAGTACGGGCAGGCCATGCAAGACCCCAACTATCTTGAAAACCTCAAGAACATGGAGAAGGTGCAGGAGCGCATGTATGAGCAGGCCTACGAGAACTATCTCAACAACAACAATAGCGCTGTGCATGGCGCCTACGCCGAGATGATGCGCACCTACCCGCTGTCGAAACTCATGCCCAAGTTCATGTTTATCGACGCGCTTGCCTATGTTACTGAAAAGAACTACGACAAGTTCAAGGAAACGCTCAAGGAAATGCTGCAGCGTTATCCCGAAACCGACATCACGCCCACCGCTTCGTCGATTGTGAAGCAAATCAACCAGGGCCGCAAGATTAACGGTGGCGGCGAGAATGCCCGCGGCATGTTCTGGTCGATGCGACTCGGCAACGACTCCACCGCCGAGAGCATCGAGAAAGAGTTCACCCCATTCAGCGAGGGACTCGACAAGCCGCAGTACTTCATTCTTGTGTACTCGACCGACTCCATCAGGAGCAATGTGCTGCTCTATGAGGTGGCCAAGCACAACTTCAGCAACTACACGATGAAGGACTTTGACCTGGAACAGATGAACTTCAGCAATCTGGGACTGCTCATTGTCAAGGGATTCTCGAACTATGCCGAACTCAAGAAGTACAAGACTGACTTTGACACCGACAAGGAACTGGATTTGCCACCGCAAGTGCACCAGGTGCTCATCAGCGAAGACAACTTCAACCTGCTTTTGCGTGAGGGTCGCTCATTTGAGGACTACTTCCGCTATCTCGACGAGCAGAACACCAAGAAGGTAGAGGCCAAAGTGCCTGAACTTGCCGAAGACGAGAAGGACGACAAAGACGAGAAGGACGAGAAAACCGATGATGGTGAGAAGAAGAAACCCACCAAGAGCGTCAAGGGCAAGAAGGACAGCAAGAAGACCAAGGACAACAAGAAAACCGAGGACGACAGCAATGCCGAGCCCAACAAGTTCTTGAAGAGCTCCACACCGCTGAACGACAGTACTATCGTGTCGAAAGATCCCGACATGTTCGATGTCACACCCATCAGCGAGCTCAAGCCTGCCAAACCCTCTAAGCCTACCAAGACTGTTGAACCCGACACGACCCAGGAATCCGACATCTTTGACAATCACGATGTCTATGTGGAACCCGACATCGTGCCACCCACGCAGCCCGTGGCCGACACAACCGCAGTGGCTACCACGGTTACTACACCCGTGACAACCACACCCGCGACCACGACCGATGTCACCACCACACCCGTGACCGATGTCAAGACCGATGCGGCTCCTGCCGGTAACACCCAGAATGTCGAGACCGACGCGGGCAAGAAGCCCACACGCAGCATTCGCGACAAGAAGGGCGACGACGAGAAAGCACGCGAAAAAGCCGCCAAAGAAGAGGCCAAAGCGCGTGAAAAGGCCGAAAAAGAAGCCGCAAAGGCCCGAGAGAAAGCCGAGAAGGAGGCTGCAAAGGCTCGCGAAAAGGCTGAAAAAGACGCTGCCAAGGCTCGCGAAAAGGCCGAAAAAGACGCTGCCAAGGCTCGCGAAAACGAGCAAAAACAACGCGAGGAGGCCCTCAAGCAGAGTCGCAAGGCCAAGGAAGACTCGGTGAAGAATGCTCGCAAGGCCAAGGAGGAACAGATAAAACTCGAGCAAAAGGAACGCGCCGACGCCAAGAAGCAAAAGGAAGAGGAGCGCAAACAGCAACTTAAGGAAAAGGAGCAGCAGCGCAAGCAAAAAGCCGAAGAACGCAAGCAGAGGCAGAAGGAGCGTGAAGCCGAGCGCAAGGCTTACCAAAAGAAGAAAGAGCAGGAAGCCAAAGAGCGCAAGAAGGCTGCCGAACAGCGACGCAAGGAGAAAGAGCGCGAAGCCAAGCAACGGGCCGCCGAGCGTAAAGCCGAACGCGAAAACAAGGGCAAAGGTAAAGGCAAAGGCAACAAGCCCAATGCCTCCAATGCCAGTAATAACGACACCGGTAACAAGCCCAGCAACACAGGCGGCAATGCAGGCAACAAACCTGATGCCACAGGCAATGAGCCTGACAATGCAGGCAACGCACCCGACGACAACAATTAATGGAGGGCAACAACATTTTGTAGAACCACTTAACCACTTTTGATCATGAGCAAAGAACAGATATTATGGGCCGACGACGAAATTGATCTCCTGAAGCCGCACATCTTGTTTCTACAAAACAAGGGATTCGAGGTAACGACGGTCACCAACGGGCGCGATGCGCTCGATGCCTTGAGCACACAGAACTTCAACCTCATCATTCTCGACGAGAATATGCCAGGCATCAGCGGACTTGAGGCATTGCAGCAAATCAAGATTCAGCAACCCAATGTTCCCGTCATCATGATCACGAAAAGCGAGGAGGAGAACATCATGAATCAGGCCATTGGCAGCGAAATCGCCGACTACCTCATCAAGCCTGTCAACCCCATGCAGATTCTCCTTTCCATCAAGAAGAACCTGCACAGCGACACCCTTGTTGCGCAAAAAGCCACCAGCGACTACCAGCAGCAGTTCATGAACATCAGCCAGACCATCAACTCAGCCTCTACCATCGACGACTGGTATGAAATCTACAACACGCTAGTACGCTGGGAGCTCACCCTGTCGAATACCGAAACCGGCATGGGCGACATGCTGCGCATGCAAAAGACCGAAGCCAATGCTGCTTTTGCCAAGTTTGTCAAGCGCAACTATGAGCAATGGCTCACCACCGACAATCACCCGCTCATGAGCCACGAGGTGTTCAAGACCGCCGTCAAGCAGCTGCTCGAAAAAGGCGAGAAGGTGTGCTTCATCGTATTCGACAACTTCAGGCTCGACCAGTGGAAGACCATCAGCCCGCTCATCAACGAGTTCTTCAACATCGATAGCGACAACCTCTACACCTCTATCCTGCCCACCGCCACGCAATATTCACGCAATGCAATATTCTCGGGGCTCATGCCGGTCAAGATTGAGCAGATGTTCCCCGACCTATGGGTTGACGAAGACGAAGAGGAGGGCAAGAACATCAACGAGTCGCCCCTCGTGCAGACGCTGCTCGACCGCTACCGCATGCGCTACCGCTTCTCTTACAGCAAGGTGAACGACTCAAGCGGCGGCGAGAAACTTATCCAGAACTTCGCCAGTTTCAAGAACTATGACCTCAATGTCATGGTATTCAACTTCGTGGACATGCTCTCGCATGCCCGCACCGAGTCGAAGATGATTCGCGAACTCGCTAACACCGACGAAGCCTACCGCTCCATCACCGAGTCGTGGTTCCGCAATTCCTATGCCTACGACATCTTCAAACTCATTGCCGAGCAGGGATGGAAAGTGGTGCTCACCACCGACCACGGCACCATCAAGGTCGACAATGCCATCAAGGTGATTGGCGACCGCAACACCAACACCAACCTGCGCTACAAGTTGGGCAAGAACCTCAGTTACAATCCCAAGCAGGTGTTCGAGATCAAGAATCCCAAACGCTTCGGGCTCCCCTCGCCCAATGTCTCGACGGCCTACATCTTCAGCATGAACAACGACTTCTTTGCCTACCCCAACAACTACAACTACTATGTGCAGTACTACAACGGCACATTCCAGCACGGCGGCATCTCGATGGAAGAGATGCTCGTTCCGCTGGTTACCCTGACGCCTAAATAACGCCTAAACAATAACGATATGAAAAAATTCTACTCTCAACTCATCCTGGTTTTCATCTTGCTCGCAGGGGCAGCCTTCACGGCAAGCGCCTTCGACTTCCAGGACGGTGACATCGTCTACCTCATCAACGACGACGGCACCACCGCCACCGTCACCTACACGGTGAAGAACAACAAGGAAAACTATGCCGGCATCACCGAGGTGAACATCCCCGCCAGGGCCACCGACCCTGCTACCGGCAAGACCTATGATGTAACGACCATTGGCACCTATGCCTTCTACAGCAACAACTCCATCACCAAAATCACCATCCCCACCTCAATCACCAAGATGGAGACTGCTGCCTTCGGCACGCTGAGCAAACTCAAGCAAATTCACATCACCGACCTCAAGCGATGGTGCGAAATCACATTTGTCAGTGCCACCTCCAACCCTTTCTATGGCGGTTCAAAGATGCTATATCTCAATGGAGAAGTGGTCACCGACCTCACCATTCCCGCTGGCATCACCACCATCAAGCCCTACGCGTTCTACAAGTGCAACTTCGCCACCCTCAATGTGGGCAACGATGTGGTAACCATCGGTTCCGAGGCTTTCAAGCAGTGCCCCAACCTCATGACGGCAACCATTGGCGGCAATGTTAAGACACTGGGCAACAACGTGTTCAGTTTATGCAACAAACTGGCATCCATCACCCTCTCTGAGTCGATCGACTCCATTGGCAATTCATGCTTCAGCAACTGCAAGAGCCTCACCGATGTGGTCTTGCCCGATGGCATCGACTATATTGCCGAGAGCCTCTTTGACGGATGCACCGGCCTGAATAATGTGCATCTGCCCGCCAGTCTCGTGACCATTGGTAATATTTCGTTCCGTGCCTGCAAGGCAATGCAGATGATTGAGATACCTTATGGAGCCACCACTATTCTGCAAGGCGCCTTCTACAACTGCACCGCTCTCGACTCCATTGCCGTGCCTCCCACTGTGGCCAACATTCACTACCAAGCCTTCTATAACACTGCCTGGCTCAATCGTCAGCCCGAAGGACTCATCTACATTGGCCATGTGGCGCTCGGTTACCGCGGCACCGTGCCCGAAGGCACGAGCATCACCTTGCGCGACAACACTGTGGGCGTGGGCGAGCGCGCCTTCTACCAGCAGGCAGGCCTCTATTCAATCACGCTCCCTTACACCATCGTGGCACTCGGCGACAACTCCTTTGGCTACTGCTCCGGACTCAGGGAAGTGCATGCGCACATGAATCATGCCATTGACATGGGTTACATCAACACCGTCACGCACGAGTGGACCGTGTTCAACCAGCTCGATTACGACAACTGCACCCTGTATGTACCCAAGGGGCTCAAGCCGCTCTACGAGAGCTCGTGGCTGCGATGGGTCAGGTTCACCCACATTGTTGAGGAAAATATACTTGCTGGCGATGTGAATGGCGACGGACGCGTGAATGTGAGCGATGTTGCCACACTCATCAACATGATTCTGGGCATCATTCCCACCGATGTCGATGCTGCCGACATCATGAAAGACGGCCGTATCAATGTGAGCGATGTCACAGCACTCATCAACCTCATCCTCGGCAACTCCATCTACAACCAATAAATACTATTCACATCCAGTATATATCGCTGACTAACAATAATATATATAACATATATAACACACGAGGGGGCGCCAGAAATTGGCGCCCCCTCGTGAATAACAAGCCTTTTCGGGCTAATGACCGATTTGGGCTTAGTTCTTATGCCTTGGCGGCGATGTGACCGCGGCGGGCTCGGTCGCGGCGATACCACAGCACAAACCAGATCAGTGCTACTGCGGCTATGGCGGGAACGGCATACATGGTGATGCCCTCGCCCAGATTGAATGCCTGTGGCGACACCAGCAGGAACAATGTGCAAATTACTGTCATGAACAGTGCG
>JAEEGL015831393.1_pt1 | contig 11961 bp, 5 predicted proteins | sample 9134231 | NCBI WGS metagenome assembly JAEEGL01 (sample SAMN16246548, study PRJNA631951) | gut metagenome | biome: gut microbiome; feature: rumen; material: fiber-attached | host: Bos | place: Iran: Karaj | collected 2018-10 | reverse complement strand
GGTGGCCCGGGAAATGTATCCCAACCTGCTGTTCGATCCGGAGTGCCAGGCGCAGTTTGCCCAGTTCTTCCGCCATGTGCTGGCTACGGAAGACGGCGCCGTGTTTTTCCACTGCACGCAGGGGAAAGACCGCACCGGCGTAGCATCGGCTCTTCTGCTGGCGGCGCTGGGAGCTTGCCGGGAAACCATTGTGGCCGATTTCGACGCCACCAACAAAGTCTATGAAAAAGACGTTAAAAAGTATACCCGCCGCGTCAAGTTCTGGGGTGGCAAGGAAGAGGAGATAGGCGTTGTAAAAGCCTTCCTGGGCTGCAATACAGACAACTTTGTGAAAGCCCTGGACCGCATCGACCAGGAATACGGTTCCCTGGAAGCCTATTTGAAAGGCCCCATCGAACTCACGGACGATGATTTAAATAAACTCAGGGAACGGTATCTGGAATAAGCAGTTGGTTTATTGCCAACATTTGCTTATTTTTACCAATAAAAGTATTTCCTCGTACATGATGAAAAAAGTACTGATACTCGCCGCCGGGGCGCTCCTGTTTCTGAGCGTTACGGCGCAGGCCGAACCGAGAGGCGCCGAAACAGGTGATGATGAACTACTCATGCGCTCCTGGATCCAAATCGTCGCCTCCGACGCTTTCGGCGGGCGGAAGCCGATGACTCCCCACGAGGACCTTACTATCAACTATCTGGCAGGGGAGTTGGAAAAACTGGGTTTGGAACCCGCCTTTGACGGCAGCTGGTTCCAGCCTTTCCAGATGCTTTCCGTCACGGCCCGGCTGGAAGGCGACAAGATTACCGTAAAGGGAAAGAAGAAGGCGCAGTTAAAGTATCCGGAAGACCTGATAGTGTGGACCGCCCGTGCCGCCGACAAGGTGGAGATTCCCAAGGCCGAATTCGTCTTCTGCGGCTTTGGCATCCACGCGCCGGAGTTCGGCTGGGACGATTACGCAGACGTGGACGTCAAGGGGAAGATTGTGATAGCCATGGTGAACGATCCCGGCTACTACGACCCTTCGCTTTTCCAGGGCCGCAACATGACCTATTATGGCCGATGGCTGTACAAGTTCGAGGAAGCCATCCGCCAGGGTGCCGCCGGCTGCCTGGTGCTGCACAATACTGCGGCCGCCAGTTACGGATGGCATGTGTGTGTGAACGGTCATCTGGAAGACAACCTGGCTCTGTATAATCCTCAGACCCGCAATGCCGATGAGTTGGGCGTGAAGGGCTGGCTGCACGAGGACGGCGCCCGCAAGCTTTTCTCGGCCGCGGGAATGGATATGGACAAGGCCCTGGCCGATGCCAAGAAGCCCGGTTTCCGCAGCATCCCGCTCAAGGTGAAAGGGGATGTGAAGATGGCCGTCTCCTATGACATTCAGGAAACCCGCAACGTGGGAGGTATCCTCCGCGGGGCCGATGAGGAAAGCGGCGCCGTGGTCGTATGCGCCCATTGGGACCACCTGGGCATTGGCACGCCCGATGAAAACGGGGACACCATCTACAACGGAGCGGCCGACAACGCCACCGGCGTGGCCGGCGCCCTGCTCACGGCCCAGAAGTTCAAAGACCTCGCTGTCAAGCCCCGCCGCAGCATCGTGTTCCTGTTCCCTTCCTCGGAGGAGAGCGGCCTGTTCGGATCGGCCTACTACTGCGAGCACCCGGCGGTTCCGCTGGAGAAAACGGTTGCGTGCCTGAATTACGAGAGTATCGGCCCGGCTCCGCTCACGCGCGACGTCGTCATCCTGGGCGGCGAGCATAGTGTCCTGGCTCCCTATTATGTGGCTTCTGCTGCCGCCCAGGGGCGTTATATTTTCTTTGACGACGACAACTCCGACGGCTGGTTCTACCGGTCCGACCATTACAACTTCGTAAAGAAAGGCGTTCCCGCCGTGGTGATGGAGAACGGCCTTGTGCCGGCCGATCCCGCCAAGCCCGACAAATACCCGATGGCCAGCTGGTATCACAAGCCCTGCGACGAGTACCGGGAAGACTGGGACCTGGAAGGAACCCTGGCCAATGTGAACCTGGTCTTCGGCGTGGCGCTTTCGCTGGCCTTGTAACAAATGATGCCTGTTTCGAACGGAACAGTCCGAAACACTTTTTTATAGGAAACCGAAACGCCGAATTTATCAATCACTGGCGCCCCAAGGCCTATTTTACTAAAAATAGTTGATTTATGCTCTGGCAGGTAATCTAATTTTATAGATTATCTGCCGGGCGCTTTTTAAAATTATTGGTAAATTTGGGTACTAAAAACTATTACTTACCTTAATTTACAATGAAAAAAGTATTTACTGTCATCCTGCTGAGCTTGTTTTCGGTAGTTGCGTTCGCGCAGAATACCGTTTCGGGTTCGGTAAAGGACGCCGTGACGGGTGAACCCCTCATCGGCGTGGGCGTGATTGTTTCTACCGGCGGCGGTGCCATGACCGACGCAGACGGTAATTTCACCGTCACGGTTGGAAAGAACGCCGTCCTCACCTTCAACCTCCTCGGTTATTCCGATGTGGTGGAGCCTGTGAACGGGCGCACTAAGATGGAAGTCTTCATGAAGGAAGACATCAATTTCCTGGACGAGGTCGTTGTGCTGGGTTATACCTCCCAGAAGAAGAACGAACTCTCCAGTTCCGTAGTTTCCCTCCGCAGCGAGGAACTCCTGGACAACTCTACCGCCGACCTGGGTACCATGATCCAGGGCAAGGCGGCCGGTGTGGTGGTAATGAACGCCAGCGGCCAGCCCGGTGAAGGCGCCCAGATCCGCATCCGTGGTACCGGTTCCATTTCGGCCAGCGCCGATCCTCTCTACGTGGTGGACGGTATCGCCGGCGGCACCTTCAACCCCAATGACGTGGAAAGCGTGACCATCCTGAAGGATGCATCGGCCACCGCCCTGTACGGTGCCTCCGCTGCCGGCGGCGTGATTGTGATCACCACCAAGAGTGCCAAGGACCGCAGCCGCACCGAGGTGAACTTCAAGGCCAGCGTCGGTTTCAAGCAGGCCCTTTCCGGCCGCTTCCATACCATGGACAGCAAGGAGCTCTATGAGACCCAGCGCATGATGATGAGCGAAAAGCAATTCAACAGTCTCCGTCCGGAATCTCTCCTGGAGCGCGACTACAACTGGTACAACAACATCTTCAAGAAGGGCCTTGTCCAGGACTACTACGCTTCCCTGGCCGGCATGGCCGGACGCGTCAGCTATTTCGCCAGCTTCGACCATTACAATGAGAAAGGTTCCCTGATTTTCACCGGCTTCAAGCGGAATTCCGCCCGCCTGAATCTCTCGGCCCCCATCGGCAAATCCCTTACCTTCAACACCCGCCTGGCCTACAACCGCGCGCAGAGCGACTACACCTCCGACTGGAAGGATGTGGCCATGGCCTATCAGGGACTGCCTTGGGATATCCCCTTCGATGAAAACGGCAAGCCCTATGCGATCGGTACTCCCGAAGCCGATGGTGTCACCTGGTATGGAAAGGAACAGTACAATCCTTTCCACACGCTTCTGTACAATACTTCCCAGAGCTGGAGCGAGGAAATCGTGGCCGACCTGCAGCTCATCTGGAACATCACCGACTGGCTCTCCCTCACCGGTACGGGCCGCTTTGCTTCCTCCAACTGGAACAGCAAGACCTACAACGACGCCCGCACCAACACCGGCTCCCTGGGCGTAGGTTCCCTCTCCCAGAGCACCGGCCGTGCCTGGGGTATCGGCCTCACCGCCCTCCTCAAGGCCCACAAGACCTTTGGCGACCACGCCGTCAACGGCATCATCGGCTATGAGTACAGCCGCGGCTACAATGAGGACATGGGCGCTTCCGGCAGCTTTATGCCCACCGGCATGAAGGCCCTCAACAGTGTTTCCTCCTCCGGTATGGGTGTCTGGGGCAGCGACTACGATTCCGCTGCATGGGCCGTTCTGGCACAGGCACAGTATTCCTATAAGGAGAAGTACATTGCCACCGCCTCTATCCGTTACGACAAGACGTACAAGTTCGCCCCCAAGGCCCGCGGTGGTTTCTTCCCCGGCGTTTCCGCCGCCTGGATCATCAGCAAGGAGCCTTTCATGCAGAACGCCAAGGCCCTGGATATGCTGAAACTGCGTGTGGGTTACGGTGTTACCGGTAACTCCGACATCGCACCTTTCCTCTATCAGGACTCCTTCTCCACCAGCTATACCTATAACGATAAGGTGGTGGCTGTGGCCGAGCGTATGGCCAACCCCGAACTGGGTTGGGAAATGGCCTACATGGCCAGTCTGGGTATCGAGGCCCGTCTGTTCGACCGCCTGAACATCTCCCTGGACCTGTATAATACCGACAACAAGAACCTCCTTCTGGATGTGCCTCAGGCTGCTTCCAGCGGTTTCACCTACTTCACCGCGAACATCGGTACCATCAACAACAAGGGTATCGAGCTGGCCGTGGATGCCGATATCATCAAGAACAAGGACTGGCGCTGGAATCTCGGTTTCAACTTCGGCCTTAACCGCAATACCGTGAAGTACCTGCCCAACGGCGCTTTCCGCCGGGGTTACGGTACCCCGAAGGTAGAGCAGATTGTGGCCGAAGGCTACGACATCTACACCTGGTACATGCCCGAATGGGCCGGCGTGAATCCCGAAAACGGCGAGCCGCAGTGGTGGATGTATGAAAAGGAAAAGGATGCCGATGGCAATACCCTGTACTATGTGCTGGACGGCCGTGGCAACCCTACTGCTGAAAAATCTACGGAAGAAACGGCCTGGCCCGTTTACACCGGCAACCGCGAAAAGACCAACCTGTACGACAAGGCCGACTACCGCATGGTAGGTTCCGCCACTCCTAAGTTCACCGGCGGTTTCAATACCACCCTCACCTGGAGGAACTGGAGCCTGGGTGCCAATTTCTTCTTTGTCTACGGTAACCAGGTCTTCAACAGAAGCCGTATCACCAACGACTGCGACGGTTCTTACGTGGACTACAATATGATGAGTATCAACAACGGCCTGGGCTGGGTACGTTGGGATCCCAATGATGAGAGCACGCACGAAATCGCTACCCATCCCCGTCCGATGATGAACGGTAACAAGAAGAGTAACAGCTACTCTACCCGTTATCTGGAAGACGGCAGCTTCCTCCGTGTGAAGAACATCACCCTGGCCTACAACATCAACAAGCCCCTGTTCAAGGGCTTCATCCAGGGCGGTCGCATCTACTTCACCGCCGACAACGTATTTACCTTCACGAAGTTCTCCGGCGCCGACCCTGAAGTGCGCCTGGAAGGCAGCGGTTCCTCCCTTGCCGGTACGTTCAGTGACAACTATCCTGTACCCAGATCCTTTATCTTCGGTATCGAACTCAAATTCTAAAACAGGATCATCATGAAAAAGATATTCTCATTCATATTCCTTCCCCTGCTTCTTGCAGGCTGCGTAAAACTGGATTACTTCCCGTCCGATACCCTGAACAGCGAATCGTTGGCCCAGAACCCGGCCGCCGCCGTGTACACCACCGACGGTATCTATTCGATGATGAAGGATATGCAGGAATTCCGCGGAAGCATCAGCCTCAACAACACCTTCGCCCGTCAGTACTATCTGCTGAACGAGGTGAGGGCCGACAACATCTGCTTCTCCTGGACCAGTACGGACCCGTTCTGGACATCGGCCCAGTATATGGACGACGCCAACTCGGCCGACGCCAGCTATCTGTGGATGGCCTGCTACAAGATGATTTATGCGGCCAATTCCAACATCCAGGCCATTCCGGAAGCGGATGCTCCCTGCGAGAACAACCAGCTCAAGGGTGAAAACTACTTCCTGCGCGCCTTCTTCCACCTGATCCTGTGCAACCTGTACGCCAAGCCGTACGCCTTCGGCCGGGACAATATGGGTGTCGTTCTCCGTATCGGCACGGACTATTCCGTGACCAAGCGCTCCACCGTGGGTGAGTGCTACGACGCCATCGAGGCCGACCTCAAGGAAGCCATCCGCCTGATGGATCCCAGCACCAAGCGCGGCGACAACGGTTACGCCTCCAAGGAGGCCGCCCAGGCACTGCTCTCCCGTGTTTATCTCTACGAGGGTGAGTGGCAGAAGTGCATCGACGTTTGCGACGAAATCCTGGTGAACGAACCTTCCTCCTACCTGGAGAAAGAGGTGACCGACCTGTATGCCAAGTCCAGCTCCAACAAGGAGGTCCTCTGGTGCATCGACGTTACCGATGCCGATGTGGCCGGCTGGTCTGTCAAGGGCCTGATCGCCAGTATGTACGATTCTCCCAACGGAACGCAGGGCATCGGCTGGGGCGAGCTCTATGTGGCCGACCCTCTCCTGGACCTGATGGAACGTTTCCCGCAGGACAAGCGTTACACCGACCTGGTGCGTCTGCACCTGGGCGTGGACGGCCTGTTCATCACCTGGGGTGAGGCCGATGAGGTGAACGGCTGCCTTACCAACGTCAATGTGTATCCCGAAGTGACCACTCCCAACCCGCTGGTTCTCACTTCCAGCATCAAGGACAACGGTGACGGTACTTACTCCTTCACCAAGGACGGCAAGTCCTACAAGGCCATCCCGGACAACACCGCTTCCAAGTACTGCGACGAATTCCCCGGATACATCCTCAACGATGCAGCCCACACCCGTTGCTATGTGCGTCACAAGATGCCCACTCCGCAGGTGTTGAAGAGCGGCTCCGTCATTTGGGAACAGAACCTGTTCAGCGTGCGCCCGGGCGGTTTCCCCACCTGGTTCTGCAACAAGCTCAGCATGCGTGAGGGTTCGGCCTATGACCTGAACACCTCCTACATCATGATCCGCTACTCCGAGGTCATCCTGAACCGCGCCGAGGCTTATGCCCACCTGGGCCAGACGGACAAGGCCATTGCCGATGTCAACGTGATGCGCACCCGTGCCGGTCTGTCCGGAAACGCCCTAATGACCGCCGCCAACATCGCCGGTCGCGGCTATGCCGATCCCGTGGACATGGTGCTGGACGAGCGCCGTCTGGAGTTCTTCTATGAGGGCTTCCGTACCATCGACCTGATCCGCAACAAGAAGAACATCGACCGTCGCTTCCCCAGCCGTACCAAGACTGAGGTGATCCCTTACGACAGCCCCAAGATTCAGTACCAGATTCCGCTGGACGAAACCAGCGTGAGCGGAATCCCTACCAACGAGAGATAACTGATTCCTATACAAAAAGCAGGTCCGGCGCTTGTGATGCGGCCGGACCTGTTTTTTTATGCACGGACGTTTAGGAAATGGCGTCCAGGCTGGGGTTGAAGTTGCGCTGGACCATATTGGCGAAGATAATGGAAATCTCCTTGACGCTCAGGCCCATTCCCTGGCCGATATGGTACACGAAGTTCACCTCCTTCTCCCCGATTTCCTTGTCGGCCAGCATAATGCCGATGATGTATTCCAGCAGGTTGGGCTTCAGGTTGGGGTTGATGCTGAGAATGGCGTTCACCGAATCCTGGAACAGTTTGTCTACGTCGGCTTTGGCCACGGCATCCAGGAAATCCTTGGGGAAGATGTGGCTGCCGGCCAGCGTGCCGATGATGTGCTCGTACTCTTCCTTGGTCACCTTGCCGTCCACGTTGGCGGCGATGATGCCGGCAGTGGCCACGAAGATGGACATAGGTTCGTCCAGGGGGTGATTGCCCACCTTCAGGAGAATCTGGATGAGTTCGTCCATCCCCTTGTCCAGTTCTTCCTGGTTACGGGCGGTGGCGAACAGGTTGATGGCCTGCACGCGGATGGGATTCACGGGATGGTCGAAATGGCTCATGCCGCCGCCGTGCAGGAAGTAATCCAGGTGCTCGCTGTTGTTGTTCAGGAGCTCTTCAATGCTCACCTGCATCTTCCCCAGGTCCAGGCCCGAAGCCATCTTGAAGAAGGCCGTGACGCAGGCGTCCAGGTTGCCGCAGGCGATGTAGCCATAGCGGTCGGCCACCAGTTCAGCCAGGTTGTCGTGCAGATGGATCTTGTACTGCAGGGTAAGGGGAATCTGGGAAACCTGGGGCGGATAGACGAAATTGATGAGGCGCCGCAGGGCGGTGTCCTGGTTAATCAGATGTCCCAGTTCGTGGCCCACCACAAACTTCAGTTCGTCCTCACTCATCAGGTTGAACAGCTCTGAATTCACGTTCACGATGTGGGGATGCCCCTCGTCTTCGGCCGCAATGGAGAAAGCGTTGATGGAGGAATCTCCGGTAACGTAAAAGTCTACGGGCTCGTCGAAGGACAGCCTGCGCTTGACATCCATGCACATTCTGTAGAAGTTGCCCAGCAGTTTTTCGTCGGCCTTCATGCAGTGGCCTTCCATGTGGCTGCGCCAGTATTCGTCGTCGGAGGTTTCTTCGGCGTTTTTGAGGACAAAGCGCACTACGTCGCCTTCCAGGGCGTGGTAAATCTGCGCGGCGAGGTTCTTTTCGAGCGGGATTTCGGGTTGTAAAACTCTAGTCATATGTGTGTTAGTGTTATTAATGCTGGAGATAAGCGACGCCCACGATGACCACGCTGGCAAGCAGCAGCATACCTAAATAGATGAGGCAGTAATGGACGCCTACCGCAATGGCGCGGCGGATACTCTTTTTGTAGCTGATACCCAGCAACTGATGCAGGTCGAATGTGAGCAGTACACCCATCAGGAGGATGCTGATGGAGGTACTCTTCCCAAATGTGAGCAGCACGGCGAACAGCATGAAGAAACTGAACTGGCACAGGGTGTAGGCCGATATGGCGGCATAGGCCGACATGCCCAGTTTATACTTGCGCAGGGCTATGGCCATGGCCAGCCACAGCAGGATGAACTTCCCGAGGAACAGGGGGATTCCCTGGTTGCGGAGGGTTCCTTCCAATGCGGCGATGGAAGATTCGTGCTGGGTGTCCACCTGGTCCGGCAATTCGTCCAGGTGCAGGTAAATATAACCTGTTCTGAGCAGCGAAAGGGTATTGGAAACGATACGGGAGGCCTCCCTTCTTTGGGTGGGCGTGGCATTGATTCCGTTTAATTCCGCTTCAAATTCTTCCGGAACGTTGACATTGATTCCATTCAGGACTTTCGGTATCTTCCGGGGCTCCTGCTGTACCGGCGCCAGCACGGCCGATATCAGGGCGAAGAAGGCGTAGAAGATAATGAGGGAGGTTAACGGGGCCAGGTAACGCTCGTAGTCTCCGCGGATGTAGTCCCGAATCATATAACCGGGCCTCAGCAGCAGGTGGGAGAACGTGCGCTTGGCGTCATCGTTCAGGAAAGGAATGGTGTCGAAGGCGCCCTTGTAAAAGGCGCGGCCCTTTTTGCCGCGCGGCTTCTTCTCCTTGGACTGGTGCCAGGGGTTGTACCCCAGTTTCTGCCAGATGGTAAAGGCGCGCCAGCGAACCAGTATGGTGTCCAGTATCTTTCTCATTACACGCAAAGTTACAAAAAATTGCGTCAAATTTGCTATCTTTGTACACTATGCCGCAAGAGGGAAATATCATTGTCAGAAAGGCCCGGGTGAACAACCTCAAGGAGATTACGGTGGAAATTCCCCGTAACCGCCTGGTGGTGATTACCGGCGTTTCCGGCAGCGGCAAGAGCTCCCTGGCCTTCGACACCCTGTTCGCCGAAGGGCAGCGCCGCTTCGCCGAAAGCCTTTCCTCCTATGCCCGGCAGTTCCTGGGACGTATGTCCAAGCCCGACGTAGACGTCATCGAGGGCATTCCCCCCGCCATCGCCATCGAGCAGAAGGTCAACATCAAGAATCCCCGCAGTACCGTAGCCACCACCACGGAAATCTACGACTATCTGCGCATCCTCTTTGCCCGCATCGGCCGCACCTATTCCCCCGTGAGCGGGGAAGAGGTGAAAGCCCACACCGTAGGGGACGTCCTGGCCGTACTGGCCGATGGTCATCCGCACGCCTGGTACATCCTGGCCGAAACCCGCTGGCAGTCCCGTTCCGACAAAGTTGAGTACATGCTTTCTCTGAAAGAAGAAGGCTTCAGCCGTTTCTTCAACCCTGATAATGAGCAGATTCTGAGCATTGAAGAAGTAATGCAAATGGATGGGAACTACCCCGATAATCTGCTTCTCTTAATAGACCGCGTCAAGTTGTCCTCATCCCTGGACGAGGATATGTGCACTCGTCTCCACAGTTCAATTCAGACGGCATTTGACAAAGGGGAGGGGGACATGTTCTTATGGGAAAAATTGCAGGTGTTGGACCAGGTCCAGGGCATGTTTGGACCAGGTCCAATTTCAGGTGCCGGACCAGGTCCAGCAAGTGTGGATTCTACGGGTTTGGAAGGCACAGTCGGTGGACCAGGTCCAGGGGTTAAAGTTGGACCAGGTCCAAAAAGTGGGTGGACCAGGTCCAGCATACCCGGACTTTTGCATTTCTGCTCCAGGTTCGAAAGGGATGGAATGGTATTTCGGAAGCCGGATGAGTATCTGTTCAGTTTTAACAGCCCGTTGGGGGCTTGCCCGGTGTGCGGGGGATTGGGAAAGATTGTGGGGGTGAGCGAGGACCTGGTGGTGCCGGACAAGACCAAGAGTATTTATGACGGGGCCATCGCGTGCTGGAGAGGGGACAAGATGGGTTGGTTCAAGGACCAGCTCATCAAGAACGCCGAACGGTTTGACATTCCCATCTTTGAGCCGTATGCCAAGCTTACGGCAGAGCATAAGCGCATTATCTGGACCTATCGGGGGAATTATGAGGACCCCAGTGATTTTTGCGGGTTGGACCAGTTCTTCGAATGGGTAGAGAGTAACCGGTATAAGATACAATATAAATATATGCTGTCCCGGTACAGCGGCCGTACTACCTGCCACGCTTGCGGCGGAAGCCGCTTGCGCCCGGAGGCCCTGTATGTGAAAGTGGCCGGAAAGACCATCCACGACCTTCTGAGCATGACGGTGGATGAGCTGCTGGGATGGATAGATTCTTCGCCCTCCGGGCTCAGAATGACATTGACAACGCAGGAACTGTCCATTGCCGGAAAGGCCATCGAGGAGATACAGTACCGTCTACAGTGCATCCAGGATGTGGGCCTGGGGTATCTTACCTTGAGCCGGACCATGAACACGCTGTCTGGCGGCGAGAGCCAGCGGGTGAATCTGGTGACGGCGCTGGGCAGTTCCCTGGTGGGTTCCCTGTACATTCTGGACGAACCTTCCATCGGCCTGCATCCGCGGGATACAGACCGGCTCATCGCCGTGCTCAAGCGCCTGCGGGACATTGGCAATACCGTGGTGGTGGTGGAGCACGACCCTGAGATTATCCGGGCGGCCGACTGGGTCATCGACCTGGGCCCCCGCGCCGGGGTCAACGGAGGTGAGGTGGTGTTTGAAGGGTCCCTGAAGGAGATGCCCGGGCATGACGAACGGTCCCTTACCTTGCAATATCTGGCGGGCGCCCGCAAGCCGTATGTGCGGGAGAAGAACCCCTGGCGGTATTCCATTACTGTGGAGGGGGCCATGCAGAATAACCTGAAGGACATTGACGTGCAGTTCCCGTTGAACGCGTTCACAGTGGTGAGCGGCGTTAGCGGCAGCGGCAAGAGTTCGCTGGTGGGGGACATCCTGTACCCGGCTCTGCACCGGCGCTTGAACGAGACCGGAGACCTTCCGGGTACGTTCAAGGGGCTGTCCGGAGACTTGGGGCGCATCACGCGGGTAGAGTATGTGGACCAGAATCCTATCGGCCGCAGTTCCCGCTCCAACGCGGTGACGTACCTCAAGGTGTACGACGACATCCGCAAGCTCCTCAGTGACCAGCAGTATGCCCGCATCAACGGCTTCACGCCCAGTTATTTCTCCTTCAACCAGGAGGGCGGCCGATGCCCCGAATGCCAGGGCGACGGCTTCGTGAAGATAGGCATGCAGTTCATGGCCGATGTGACCATGGTGTGTGAAAGCTGCGGCGGCAAGCGCTTCAAGCCGGAAATCCTGGAGGTGCGGTACCAGGGCCTGAACGTGGACG
>JAEEGL015594870.1_pt1 | contig 11961 bp, 12 predicted proteins | sample 9134231 | NCBI WGS metagenome assembly JAEEGL01 (sample SAMN16246548, study PRJNA631951) | gut metagenome | biome: gut microbiome; feature: rumen; material: fiber-attached | host: Bos | place: Iran: Karaj | collected 2018-10 | reverse complement strand
GGAGAGCGCAAAGGCAGCTTTCCTGACCACATCCGGAACCGGAGCCATGGAGGCAGCAGTCATAAACTGCTTTACAAAAGATGACAGATTGCTTGTAATCAACGGCGGAAGCTTCGGACACAGATTCTGTGATATCTGCGAAAGACACGGAATACCTTTTGACAGTGTTGATCTTAAGTTTGGAGAGATACTTACAAAGGATAAGCTCCTTTCATCAGGAGCCGGCGCAAACTATACCGGGCTTCTTGTTAATATTGATGAGACTTCAACCGGCCAGCTCTACGATATAAAGATGCTCTCCGAGTATTGTAGAGATAATGATATGTATTTCATCGTCGATGCCATCAGTTCTTTCGGTGCGGATGAAATAAAGTTTGACCAACTGGGAGTAGATGTTTTGATCATCGGTTCCCAGAAAGCCCTGGCTCTTTCACCGGGAATAGCCATTACCATTCTTAGTGATAGGATCATAAAAGATCGGATCGAGAAGATAACCTGCCCCGCCATCTATCTTGATTTAAAAGATCATTTGAAGAACATGGAGCGAGGACAGACCCCCTTCACTCCTGCAGTTGGCATCTTGCTTGAACTTAACCAACGGTTACAGTATATAGATTCAGTCGGGATCGAAAAGATTATTGCGGACACAAAGGAACTTGCGGATTACTTTAGAAATAAAGCTACAGAAGCCGGTATAAAGATTCCGGATTACCCCCTTTCAAATGCGGTAACACCCATACTTTTTGAAAGCGGTGCAAAACACATCTTCGAAGTACTAAAGAACGAACGGAATATAATGATTACTCCAAGCGGCGGAGACTTGGCAGAAAAGTTACTTAGAGTGGGACATATCGGAAACTTGAATAAAGAGGATTACGATGAACTCCTGCGTAATATAGCAGAATTGATATAGGGGTCAAAGAAAAGTAGGGGATTTTATCTGTGATAAACGTCAGACGCGCGGAAATTAAAGACATTCCAATGATCATGCAGTTCCTTGATGAACATTGGTTAAAAGGATATGCATTGGCACACAACCGCGAACTCTTCGACTGGCAGTTCGTGAAGGATGGAAAAGTAAACATCTGGATCGGTGTCGATGATGAAGAGGGAAAGATGTATGCGATGCAGGGAGGGATTTTTTATAGTTCCGGAGAACATGCAGACGTTTCCGGGATGCTTTGGATCACAACAAAAAGTTCAAATCCTTTTTTGGCTATAGAAGTGACGGATTCAATGTATTGGGAAACAACACCAAGATTTGCCTATTCCATGGGTCTAATGCCTAGAGCTGTGAAAGTTCTGAAAAAACGAGGCGAGAATATCGGATATTTTGATCACTACTACAGACTTGCCGATAGGGATAATTATCAAATTGCGGTAATAAGAGATAAAAAGATTCCACCTGCTAGTGACTGCGGGTATAGGCTAAAAAGATTTACTTCCATAAATGAATTTAAAAGTATTATCACTGAAATAGATCTGTTGGAATCGTCACCGTCCAAGGATTATCATTATATTGAATGGAGATATTGGAAACATCCTGTATTCAGATATGATAAATGGATAATTACTGCGCCTGATGGTACAGATGTTGCGGTATTAATTAGCCGTGAAGAAACGTATCTTGATTCAAAATCATGTAAGATAGTTGATTATTACGGAGAATCTTTTCATCTGGGAAATATCACATCAGAATTAGATAGAATTATTTTTGAAAATCGATACGAATATATTGATATATACTCCTTTGGAGTCCCAAAGGATATTTATGAACAAGGCGGTTTCGTTAGATGTGATGAAGATTCTGAAAACGTTATAACGAATCACTTTCAGCCATACTCAGCTTGTAATTCCGATATAGCTCTTATAGTACCGTATGCTTCCAATACGAGATTATTCAGAGGAGATTCGGATCAAGATAAACCAAGATACATATAATTGTTAAATTAACGGAGGAAACAGAGATGACAATTGAAGAAAAATTAGCAATGCTGGAAGAAATCATGGATGTTGATGAGGGAAGCCTTAAGGAATCAGATGATCTGTCAGATATTGAAGAATGGGATTCACTTAGCGTACTTACTCTGATCAGCGAGATGAAAAAGAAGTATGGGATTAGTTTAACTTCACAAGATATAAAGGGATTCAAGACAGTGGGAGATATATGCCAAGTTATTCCTGATTAAAAAGTAATTGAAAAGATCTCTTTACATGTACTGATGAAATTTGATACGAGGAAATGCAATTCTATGAACAAAAAAAATATACTTGTGGTTGGTGCAACAGGAGGCATAGGACAATCTACGGTAAAGTATCTGATCGAAAGCGGATACTTTGTTGTTGCTGTTGGAAGAAACGAGAAAGTGCTATCTGATCTGGAGAATAAGTACACAGATAATATTCTTGTATATAAGTATGATTTGACGGATTTAGATAATGTTGAGTCTATCTTTCAATATTTGAAAGAGAAGAATATAGTGCTGGATGGTATGGTACATAGTGCGGGCATTAGTTATGATGTTGCTATACGGCAAATAGACATTAGTAAACTTGAAGAAGTTACTAAAGTAAACTACATGTCTTTTGTGAGTTTTATGAGATGTTTCGCGAAGAAGAAGTACACCAATGATGGTGGAGGAGTGGTTGCTATTTCGTCTACAGCAGCTACTCGATTAACTAAATCCATGTGTATTTATTCTGCATCAAAAGCTGCATTGGAAGCTTCTGTGGTTGTGGCTGCAAAGGAGTTGTTACCCCGAAAAATAAGAGTAAATGCAATTGAACCTGCATTTGTGAATACTCCGATGGCTGAAACAGCACTGAGTGCAAAAGAAACAGATATAGATGCGATTCAGCCACTGGGGTTAATAGAACCGGAAAATATAGCATCTATGGTTGAATTTCTCTTATCAGATAAAGCGAAATACATGACTGCCAGTGTGGTCACGATGAGCGCGGGAGAGGGTTTATAGAAAGGGCTAAGCATGTTTGGATCATTTAATAATATAAAAATACAAGGAATTTGCAGTGCGGTTCCTCCTACTATTGAGAGAAATGAAATATTTGCATCGATTATAGGAGAGAGACGTGTTAAAAAACAGATAAAGTTGACAGGAGTCAGTCAAAGACATGTTTCGGAATCACGACAATTTCCATCTGACTTATGCTATGCATCTGCTATAAAAATGTTAAAACATTTAAACTGGAATACGTCGGATGTTAAGGTGTTAATATTTATAACTCAACGCCCTAATTTTGTTTTACCGTCTACTGCCTTTTATCTGCATAAAAGATTGGGATTAACCAAGGATTGTATTTGTTACGATATTAATATAGGCTGTTCAAGTTTTGTAGTAGGTATGCAAAACGTGTCTGCATTACTACAGAATTGCAATGTACATGATAAGGCTTTATTGCTTGTCGGGGATACTGCAAGTATGGTTAAATCCCATGATACGTTTTATAAAGATGATGAAATCGCACATGATATGCTTTTCGGCTCAGAAGGAACGTGTGTTGCTGTGGAGAAGGTCGAAAAAAATGATCTTTACTTCATCAATATGGCAGATGGAGAGGGTTATGACGCTATTCTCTCGGAGCTCAACGAACCTACACATATGGATGGGGAGGCCGTTTTTTCCTTTGCAACAAATCAGGTAATCAATACTGTAGAAGAGTTTAAAAGTATTTTTTCACTAAACGAAAACAATATTGACTATTATATTTTCCATCAAGCACAAAAACTAATATTGGATACAATTATTGACGTTTGCAATATACCGGCTGAAAAAGAACTTCGATCTCTGGATGAGTATGGTAATACTTCAGGTGGAAGCGTTCCTCTTTCTCTTAATGCGAATGTTGACAAGATAAAAGACAAGGAAAGCATTAATGTTTTATTTTGCGGTTTTGGTGTTGGATTATCCTGGGGATGTATATATACGAATATTGAGACAAAGAATATCTTGCCGGTGATGGAATGCTCGGATCACCAAGATGCCGTTGGAAGAAACCTAGTAAGAGATTTACTAAAACAGAATATTGTAATAAAAAATGCAGATTCTGAGCTGGGAGAGTGGATTGCAAAATATTATAAAAAAAGTGGAGCAAAACTGCTGCTTGCCGGAGAGAACTCTGAAAAATTAGTGCAAATAAAAAAAGAAATATCAGAAGAGAATGATTGTATCGTCTCTAAAAATATCATAGAAGATGATAATAAGTTTTTTTCAGATATATTTGCACGCGAATTTGAAACAGATGGTATCTTGATACTGGGAAGTGTTGATGAAACATCTATCGCTGATTATCTGATAAAGATGGAGGATAAAAGAAACGATGATGGTATTAGGATAGTGCTTTGCAAAGAGTATACGGATGAGGAATCAAAAAAGCAGTGTATCAGTGAGGCTGAAAGATTATTTAAGAGCATTAGTATGATTGATGGCGTGGCGGTTAATGCTGTTTTGTTCGATGCCAACTCTTTGGAAATACATCAAATACATGATGAAGGGCAAAAGTGGGTAGAAGAGTTTGTCGAAAGTGGTTGTTCGGATTCTTTTGTTAAAGCTTCTTACATAGCAAAGAATACAAGTTATTTGCTTTCTGACAACGCTAGGTTTATATATAATACAATACTTTATGTTAGGTGAGAAAAAAAATGGTGAAACGACTTATACTGATTCGTTTCGGAGAGTAAATGGGATAAAAACTCGATAGATTGTCAAATATGACCGTCATATACAGAAGATATGTATTTGATTTTAATATACATTACACGTGTGACTAAAATATTTGTATGAACTGATCTTAGATGTATAGGAGGCTTTGATAGTTATGACAGACGAAGAAAAAATAAACATCGTGGCGGACTGCGTTGAGGCAGATCCGGAGGATATTTCGAGAGAGACTGAATTAAGCGAATTAGAAAACTGGGATTCGGTAGCAGTTTTATCTGTAATATCTGTCATAAATGAAAAATTTGGTCGCTTTCCATCGGCAGAGGAGATTCTTCGGTACAAGACCGTGGGTGACTTAATGGATGCATTTAAGTGATAGGGGTTTTGAATTATGATTGGGACCTGTGAAAATGTGAAAGTTGTCGGGATGGCTGCATGCGTTCCCAGTAGAATCCTTGACAACGCTGAGTATGCTGAGGCATCAGGTGACAAACATATAAAAAGGCAAGTAAAATTAACCGGTATCAGATACAGACATTGCGTTACGGGAAAACAAAGAACATCTGATCTGGCATCCATTGCAGCACAAAAATTGATGACTGAAAAAGGATGGGGACCCGATTCGATATCAGCTATAGTTTTTGTTACACAATCGCCTGATATCAATGCTCCGTCTACAGCTATGTTGATACAAAAAAAGCTGCGGATAGGTGAAGACTGTATTGCTTTTGATGTAAACTTGGGATGTTCAGGATTTAGTTCGGGCATAATAATCATGTCATCTATTCTAAATTCGACACGTGGGAGAGGCTTACTTCTTGTGGGAGATTGTCAACATTATGCTCCCGGGGGAGAATATACCTCCGATGCTATGCTGTTCGGTGATGCAGGAGCTGCTATAGCTATGGAAAGTACAACAGATTCTCGTATCATATTTTCACAAAAAACCGATGGTTCCAGGTACAAAACAATTTATTCTCCTCTTTCAGGGGAAAGGATAATGGATGGTAATGCTATTTTGCTTTTCTCGTTGGAGGAAGTTGCAAAAAGCATTAAGGATTTTTTTGATGCGGATGAGGTGAAGAATAATCCTCCGGATTTTTGTGTTCTTCATCAGGCGCAGAAGATCATAATGGATGGAATAATAGATAAATCGGAAACAAGTCAATATAAGTATCTGTTTTCATGCAATGATTTCGGAAATACATCATCAGCATCTATACCTGTATCAATCTGTAACAATCTTGGTGTGATACGCAAGCATCAAGGTGATTCTGTCAGAATATTTGGATGTGGGTATGGAATAGGATTGGCATGGAGTAGTGTTCTGTTCGACATTAATGTTGAAGATATTTATTCGATTATTATTTCCGATGATTGCTTATAGGTAAAATAATGAAATACATTCTGGTTACGGGTGCCACCTCCGGTATAGGGGAGGCTATAACTAAATACCTAATCCAAGAAGGATATTATGTTGTGGCTTGTGGTCGCAATGAAGAAAAATTGTCACAGCTTAAGGAAAAACTTGGAAGAACCGTTGAAACTATTTGCTGTGATTTAACCGATGTAAATGCAGGCAAAAATATTTTTGAAGAATGCTATCGGAAAGGGATCGTTTTTGATGGATTTATATATTCGGCAGGAGTCCCATGCATACAAGCCGCAAGGAACTGCGATGTTGATGTAATGGAAAAAACATTTCGTGTAAACACAGAATCTTGTATAGCGATGTGTAGCACCTTTATACGAAAAAAATATTCAAATGATGCTTCTAGTATAGTGGTAGTTTCATCCTTGGCTACATCAAACCCAGTGAAAGGGCAGAGTGTGTATGTGGCAACTAAGGCAGCTTTGGAAGGATATGTTAAAGCACTTGCTATAGATGCTTCGGATAGGAAAATCAGAGTGAATGCTATATCGCCAGCATTTACTAATACACCAATGGTTAATGGACCGGATGCATTGATCACATATAGCGAGGAGAATATAAAGCAGCAACAACCATTGGGAATAATAGAACCACGGTATTTGGCATATTTAGCAGAATTTTTGCTCTCAGATAAATCCGTATATATTACTGGCAGTGTTATACCTGTTTCCGGAGGTGCATTTTGAGTTTTAATTGGTCAACAAAAAAGATTCTGATAGTTGGAGCTTCTTCAGGAATGGGAGAAGCAACTGCAAGGTATCTAAGCTCTTTGGGGGCCTGGACATTTCTTGTTGGAAGAAATGAAAAAAAGTTGCAGCTACTGAAAGAAGAATTGGGTGAACAAACTTCTTATATTCCGATTGATCTGTCCGAGACTGAAAGGATTGTTGAAATATTTGACGCTGCCTTGGAACGGGGATATGTTTTTGATGGAGTATTCTTTTCCGCCGGAGTTGATGAGAGTCTTCCAATAAGGGTTAATTCAATAGGTAAGGAAGAGAAAATGCTCAGGATCAACACGCTTTCTTTTTTAGAGTTGATCAAGTTTGCTACGAAAAAAAAGTATTCCGCTGACTACCTGAGTATTGTAGGCATTTCGTCCATAGTGACCAAAGTTCTTAATGCTGGTTCAGCCAATTATGCTATGTCAAAATCTGCACTGACAGCAGTAGCAAAAGTTGCTGCAAGGGAATATATCAGCCGTGGGGTTAGAGTGAATACAATCAGCCCTGCCTTGACAGATACCCCTCTGATATCTGATCGGAAGAATAGTGGTGGAGCATTTGCTGATAATGGAATACACTTGCAAAAGTTAGGGTATATAGAACCGATACAAATTGCATATTTAGCAGAATTCTTGTTATCAGATAAATCAAAATATATTACCGGAGCTGATATTGAAGTATCTGCGGGATGGGGCTTCTGAAAGGAGAGAAGATGAGACATAGCGAGAATATGATCATATTTCGAGCAGCGACTCAGGCTATAACGTACGCAGATATAGTGGATTCTTTGAATAACGTGGGTGCTTCCGAATGCGATGTACTATTTATTCATTCAGATATTGGATTTGGTGTTCCTGAAAAGGGAATCAAGCGCGAAGAATTAAAAAGTATTCTGGCGGATGCTATTTTAGAATTAGATGTTAAAACTCTTATCTTCCCCACGTTCACTTTTAGTTACTGCAATAATGAGGATTATGATATTCAGGATTCCAAGACTGCTATGGGAATGCTTCCCGAATATATCCGAAAAAGAACTGATTCATATAGAACGGACGATCCAATTCTATCGGTAGCAATAATAGGTAATAAAGAAGGTTTTGATAAGATGGATGGGGATTCACCATGTGGAAAGGGTGGAATTTTTCACCAACTGCATTCTTCGGGAAAAGTAGTAAAGTTTCTTTTCTTTGGTACACCCGTATCGAAGTGCTTTACTTACCTTCACTATGTGGAGGAAATGAGTGAAGTAGACTATAGGTATAGTAGAAGATTTAGCGGAAATGTTGTGAATAATGGAGTTGCAACGCAGCGATCCATAGAGTTGTTTGTTAGATATAAAGATGTCAAAGCCATACTACCGGAAGGATTTGAGGATGATTTATTAAAACATGGTATTTCACAAAGAGTGGAACTAGGTTTGGCACCTATAACATGTGTTGAAGAAAAAAAGGCATATCAATTTATTAGTGAATTGATCAAAAATAATCCTCATAGTTTTTGTGAATTGCCGGGATATGCCCCGCTAGTTAAGGAATACAATTGTGGAAACATTATTTCTATGTGAGATTGGATTTAAGCGACTGTATATACATAAATGAAAATGGAGAAGGTTAATATTATGAAAGAAAGAATACTTGAGATTTTAGCTGAAATACGTCCTGAGTTTGATTTCACGGATAGTGAAGATTATGTGGAAGATGGTTACTTGGATTCGTTCGATATAGTCACGGTTATTGACGAATTGGAAAAGGAATTTGGGATAATAGTTGATGGACTTGAGGTTATACCGGAAAACTTTGCTACTGTAGATACGATTGAAGCGTTAGTTAACAAAAGCGAGAGAAGACAATGAAGTTTGAATTTTCAAATAAAAAAATCAGTGGTGTCTTAACTGTTTTTCCTGAATTACTCAGTAGATTTGAAGATGAAGTTGAGGATGTTAATGATCCCAAAAATAGGAGATTAAAAAACATTATCGGATTCGGAACCAGATATCGTGCAAAAGGAACTACAACGATGTCTGATCTGTGCCTGTTTGGTTTAAAAAAAATGATTTCAGATGGAAAAATCAATAAATCTGAAATAGGCGCTGTTATAGTTGTAACATTGTGCCCTGACTATTATCTTCCACAGATCAGTTCTATAATCCATGGAGAACTGGAACTTGATCCGGATGTTTTTTGCATGGATATACCACAAGCTTGTTCCGGTTATGTTGTAGGGTTGATAGAGTCATTTATCCTGTTGGATCACATGAAAGACAAAAAGGTTGTTTTGTGCACAGGAGAGATCCTAAATAGAAAATCTAAAGAGGAACCTAAAACGGACAGTCCCTCGTTTGGTGGAGATGTTGCAAATATTAGCATTATTGAGAACTGCAATGAAGGCTATAACGACAGAATTTATGCGGATATTAAAAACGATGGGGCTCACAGAAACAGTCTTTTGATCAAGTATGGTGCGTTTCGAAACCCTATGACCTCGGAGATTATTGAATCACAATGGAGCAATATTCCTTGCTCCGGTGTAGATATGGACGGATCAGGTGTTTTCAACTTTGTTCAAAAAGAAGTTCCGCCTATGATAAAAGAGATTTGTAAGGATGCGGGACATAATGTTGATGAGTTTGACTATTTCCTTTTCCACCAACCAAACAAATTTATGCTTCAAAAATTAGCCACGGCTATTGGGGCACCATTTGACAAGATGCCAGTGAATATTACGGAAAAATACGGCAATTCTGATTCGGGAACGATACCTGTAGCTATGACGGAAGAAGTGGCTGACGATTTGATGTCAAAAGACAATCTTTGCTGCCTTTCTGCATTTGGTGGTGGATTAACGTGGTGTGCCATGGTAATGAACATTGGTAATATGGAGTTTTGCGAAAGCATAGTTTCAGACCTGTGAGGGTAGAAAATGGTATACAAGGTAGTAGATTATCTAAATGAAGCAGCTATAAGATTCCCGGAAAGAAAAGCTCTTGCCGAAAAAGGTAATAGCTTGACATATTCTGAGTATAGAGATTCTTCCTTTTCGATCGCATACAGATTAGTACAGGAAGGATTGTTTAAGCAACCCATAGCAGTTCTGATGAACAAAGGAATAAGTAATGTTGTTTCTTTCCTTGGTGTGGCTTTATCCGGGAATTATTATACAGTAATTGATTCTAAAATGCCTGATGCAAGAATAGAAAAGATTATTGATACCTTTTCACCAAAAGTAATAATTTATGATCGAAAAAATGAATCAAAAGCGAATGCTGTTGCGGGAGATGCTTTATGTGTATGCTATGAAGATGTTGTTGCCGATGAAATCAGCGATGAGTTAAAAGAAAAGGTTGAGAGGGCTGGTAAATGTATAATTGATACGGATATCCTTTATGTTCTTTTTACCAGTGGATCAACCGGAATACCCAAGGGCGTAATAATAAACAATCGTTCCGTTATTGATTATATCGAGTGGGCTGGAGAAACATTCCACTTTGATAGTGACACAGTATTCGGTAATCAAGCGCCTTTCTATTTTGATAATTCCGTATTGGATATATATTCGGCTCTTCGCTGCGGAGGATGCTTAAATATTATTCCGCAGACTTGTTTCTCTTTCCCAATAAGGTTACTTGAATATGTCCGTGATAACGGAATTAATACGGTATTTTGGGTCCCCACGGTTTTGTCCAGAGTTGCTGATCTGGATATATTGGACAAATGTGACATCAGTTGTTTAAAGAATATTCTTTTTGCAGGGGAAGTGATGCCTGCCAAGCAATTAAACATTTGGATGAGGAGATTACCTGATTCGGTTTTTGCAAATCTTTACGGGCCGACTGAAATAACAGTCGACTGCACATATTACATTGTTGATCGAAAAATTGAAGATAATGAATCGGTACCCATTGGTTACCCGTGCCGCAATTCAGATGTATTGATTCTTAATGAGAAAAATGAACTTGTGAAAGCAAATGAAAAAGGAGAGTTATGTGTAAGAGGTTCATCGCTCTCCATGGGATACTATAATAATCCCGAAAAGACAGCAGCTGCATTTGTCCAGAATCCTCTTCACAATTTGTATGAAGAGAAGATTTATCGCACAGGTGATATTGTTCATTACAATGATAGAGGAGAGATCATATATGATGGACGCGCTGATTCTCAGGTTAAACACACTGGACACAGAATAGAACTGGGGGAAATAGAAACAGCTGTGTCAGCGCTTGATGGTATAAGGATGAATGCGTGCATACATAAGAAAGAGACTGATCAGTTATTCCTTTTTTATGTTGGCGATGTTAGTGAAGATAGTATTAGAAAAGAACTGGCAGTATCATTACCTGAATATATGTTACCTAATGTATGTCGCAAGTTAGACAGTTTTCCATTAAATATGAACGGGAAAATAGATAAGAAAAAGATTGAATCTGATTATTTAGATTGAGTTTTATTAGGAAATATTAGATGAATATAGAAGTAGAGAAATATTTATATAACTGCAAATATCCTAATAGTACCAATTATATTTCCTCAATAGCTGATTTGGTGGAACGCATAAACGAGAAATCAATTGAGGTAGTGTGTTCAGAACCGCTTCTATTGGTTGAGAGTTTTGATCTATTCCGAAAGATGTATTGTTTTTTGAATGGTGAGTTAGACAAGATCGATTGGGGTACAGTGAACGATTCTTTGGAACGATTCAATGAACTGTACGCAGAAATAGTATTAAAGGATCGGAATAACAAAGTTCTGCGGGCATTTGAGAAAATGGGTTTTACTGAGTATCGGGTATATTTTAGAAAGAATTTGATTAATCCCGGAAAGAAATACAGAGAGTTGGTAGAAACAGAATTCGCCGATGACGAGGATTGCAGTGAGATCTGGGATATGTTGCTGAAAACTTTTAATCCCATGTGCGACAGAATACCGCTGCAGACGGAGTTAAGTGAGCAGATCGCGAATAAAAGTGTTTTGAAGGTAAGTATAAATAACGAGATAGCAGGTGTGCTGCTGTTTCAGGACAGTAAAAGTAAATCGTATGTACGATGTTTGTGCGTAAGAGAAGAATACCAAAATTCAGTAATTGGATATTCCCTTATGGCGAAGTATTTTAATCTTCACTTGGATAGTGG
>JAEEGL014580532.1_pt1 | contig 11961 bp, 10 predicted proteins | sample 9134231 | NCBI WGS metagenome assembly JAEEGL01 (sample SAMN16246548, study PRJNA631951) | gut metagenome | biome: gut microbiome; feature: rumen; material: fiber-attached | host: Bos | place: Iran: Karaj | collected 2018-10 | reverse complement strand
TTTAAGCAAGGTATATGTTCCGATGAAAATCAGTGTTATCCACGATGCGGAACATGACGATGAAATAGTTAAGGCTATCTCTGTCTCTGCCAACAGTCAAACTGCCATCAAGAATTCCGACTTCTCTGCTAATGACCCGTTCCTCGTTGACCTTGAAAAGTACAGCCGTTCAGAATGGGTTCCAAATGGGAATAACAAGCCTGTTTGCAAGTGGTATTTCGAGCGCACACGCGGCCAGTATCTTGACCAGCTTGCACAGCTCAGCGGCTTCAACGAGAAGAGCTTCAAGATTGAGTACCCCAAAAAGCAGAAGCTGACAAAGACAGATATAGCCAAATATGTAGCTTGTTGGAGTATGCGTCCTTATGATGTATGCCGAGGAGCCGAGAAGAACTACGACCTATTTGTCAAAGACATCAAACGCGAGAATCCCACCATTACAGCAGCTTATTTCAAGAAAGTTGTTGCCAAGGGTATATTGTTTAAGACTGTTGATAACATCGTTAAATCTCATAACCTCGGCGGATATAAAGCCAACATGAACGCATACATATTGGCTTCATTATCTTTCTTGTCTGATAACAGTCTGGACTTAATTTATATTTGGGAACATCAAAGTGTTCAAGAAGAGGTAATTGAAAAAATCGAAGAACTTGTTCCTATAGTATGGGAACATCTGACTGGTAGCAATTCTGGCGGTAACCAATCATCTAACGTAGGTGAATGGACAAAAAAACCTGAATGCTGGAACAAGCTGAAGCTGAAATTAAGCAACATAGACAAGTTTGACGAAGACATGATGCAGCCTGAAACAAACGAGGATGGCTCTTACCTTAACGAGACACAGCAGAAACGCATTCAGGAAGCAGAGGAAATTGAAGCCAATTATTGGTTTGCTCTTGCGAACTGGTCAAAGTCCCGCGATTTACTTGCGCCTATAGAACGTAAGGCTGCTTTCAACTTTGGAACAATGCGTTCTCGCAATCGCTCGTTTGCATCATTGAAACAAGCCCTCTTTGCATTGAAGATTGTGGAGAAGGCTAAAGAACTTGGGTTTGAAGGAGAATAATGGCAAAGAAAAAGTATACTTTCATAGATTTGTTTGCAGGTTGTGGAGGACTTTCGGAAGGATTTTACCGTAAAGGATTCAAAGCGCTTGCCCATGTTGAGTTTAACCATTGGTGTTGCGAAACTCTTCGGACAAGAATGAAATTCTATGGATATAAGGACTACGATAAAGAAGTTATAGAACATGACATAACTTCAAAAGATATTCTTAATAAAATAGAAGAAGCTGTGGCAGGAAGGACAGTTGATATAATCATTGGTGGACCTCCTTGTCAAGCATATTCAACAGCCGGTAGAGTTAGAGACGGAAAAAGAATGGCAACAGACCCTCGTAACTATCTTTTTGAAAGTTACGTAAAGATACTTGAACATTATCTGCCAAAGTTTTTCGTTTTTGAGAACGTAACTGGGCTTCTGTCTGCCAAAGTTAACGGAACACCAATATTCCCTCAAGTGCTAAAGGCTCTTGGGAAAAAATATAAGGTAATTGAAAATCCTGATATTCTAGTTCACAATACTGCTGATTACGGAGTTCCACAACTGAGGAAACGTGTAATAATTATTGGTGTTCGTAAGGATATCAACAAAGAACCGTTAGAACTTTATCAGGATATTGTTAAAACACATTGGAATCCTGAAACTCCTGAAGGCGAAAGAAAGGGGAAAAAACATTTTATTGATGTTAAGCAGGCCATAGGTGATTTGCCTACTGTTGAGCCAGGTTGTGATGCATCAACTAAAGAATACAACTATCCTTGTGATAACGAATTCTTGAAGAGAATTGGCGAAAAAGGAGTGCATCCTTTGATGGACCATGTTGCAAGAAATCATAATAGTTTGGACAGAGAGCGCTTCCAAGTAATGATTCACAATCATTGGACGTTCGGACAACTTAGAAGGGCAAAGCCACAATACGAACACGAACATGCAAGAGTTTTTGACAACAGTTATGTTGTTCAATGGTGGGATTTGCCATCAAAAACCATTTTAGCCCATATTCATAAAGACGGGTTCCAATTCATTCATCCAGACGAATCACAAAGGCGCACATTTACTGTAAGGGAGGCTGCCAGAATTCAATCGTTTCCTGACGACTTTGAGTTTAAGGGAGCACGAGGAGAAATGTATAAGCAAATAGGTAATGCTGTTCCTCCTCTTTTCGCAGAGGCTTTGGCTAAAGCCATAAAAAAGAATCTTGACGAAATAGAAAATGATATTTGAGAACATAAAACGATTGACAAGCAAGGACGAATTCATTGAAAAAATCCTTATATACATCCGTTTGGTAGAGGTTCTTGCCGAACAGAATGGCTTAGTTGTGCCCAATCTTTCTTCTCCAACACAAGAGGGAGTAAAAGAATTGCAAGATATGGGTATAATATCTTCAGAAGAAGAACTGGGTGATCTGAAGAAGACACTAGGCCTTAATTTTGATAGGTTTATATCCTCACTTTCTTTTTATCTATCGCATAAAGACTTATATAGAAACCAACTAGACAAACTGAACAATAAGAAGAGGCACGAACTTCAGGAGAAAGAAGTAAAGTCAAACAAACCTAAAATGGTTGACTTTTTCGCAGGAGCAGGAGGCCTTAGTTGTGGATTTACTCAAGCCGGCTTTAGGGTTTGCTTTGCCAATGATTTTGAAGATGTTTGTGTCAGAACTTATCGTTATAATCATCCAGAACTCCCTTCAGAAAATGTATTGAAGGAAGACATTAGAAAGATAGTCGACAAGATAGATGATTATATAAAAGAAGATGTTGATATAGTTGTGGGTGGTCCTCCTTGCCAGAGCTTTAGTAGCGCAAACCAAAGGCGCATAATTGATGACCCACGAAACATTCTATATAAGTATTATATCGAGGCCATCAAAAAGATTTGCCCTAAATTCGTTTTGATGGAGAATGTAAGAGGGATGCTTTCAGTTGCAGACCAAGTTGTAGAAGATTATAAGTCAATTAAGATTAAGAGAGACGGTAAGGTGTATACCTATGATGTGTCCTATCGCTTGCTCAACTCAATGAACTTTGGAGTAGCACAGAGTAGAGAGCGCCTTATATATTTAGCCGTTAGGAATGATGTTGTTTATTCAAAAAGAGTTACACCTGAAATTCTCTTCCAAGAAATAGAGAAGGCTTGCGAAAAGAATCCGCGTTATAATCTGCAATCGGCTCTGGAGTTCATAAAACCCTTAGATGCTCCTCGCATAAAAGGTATGACAGAGGTTGATGATGATAAAACGGGAATGAAGATTGGAATAAACACTTACGACAGTTGTGGTAATTCATATCTCAAAAGTATAAATTCTGCCCGTAATCTTCCCTATGTCTTCAATCACAAAGCCCGTTATTGTAGTGATGTGAATTATGAAATATTCAAACGCCTAGACCAAGGCGAAGATGCGACGAATCCTAAGATTGCCGACATAATGCCTTATACAAGGAGAAATGGTATCTTCAAAGATAAGTATTTCAAATTATATGCGGATAGACCATGTAGGACGATTACTGCTCATTTGAGAATGGATTGCCTTTCTCATATTCATCCCTATCAAATAAGAAGTCTCACACCTCGCGAAGCAGCCAGAGTTCAGTCTTTCCCCGATGATTATCTCTTCCTTGGCGCATACCTGAAAACGTATATGCAGATAGGTAATGCTGTTCCTGTATTGATGGCTCAAACAATTGCTAAAATAATAAAACTACACATATGAAACTGTCTATTTTCTTTTACAAAGAACTTACCCCTGCGGAAGTGGGAAAGACTGGAACGCATGAAGTATATGTGCGATTCCCTAATAATTTTGACTATGAAGCTTTTTTCTGTAATTCAGCTATTCAAAATGGGTCAGTCAGAGAAGTTATCTTTGAAGCGCTTGATTTAACAGAAGGAATGGGGCGAGAAATGATTCCGCTTCGGTTTGTTTATTTTGAGTCATCAAATCAGGAAAAGCGCGTTCCGAGCTTAGCTCCTATATTTAAAAAAAGAAATGTCGAAGAAGGTGATGTCGTTTGCTTCGAAAGTCGAATCGAAGAGGGAGTGCCATCATATTTTATTCAATTCTATAAAAAAGGTACTATAAAAATCAATCCTTCTTCTATATATTTTATAAAACCTGATGTCAAGAAAGAATACGCTCCTATGAGCGGAATTAAGTCGAACATCTCAAATTTGCAGCAAATCTATTATGGTGCTCCAGGTACAGGCAAATCTTACGAAATAAATCGCCTTACAGAGGGCAAAGAAGTTATTAGAACGACCTTCCATCCGGATAGTGACTATTCGACATTCGTTGGGGCATATAAACCCACATCTGTGGAAATCCCCGTAAGAGACGTGACCGGCAAAGTGATTGTCGAAAACGGACAAAAGGTGACAGAAAACCGTATTGTCTACGAATTCGTGGAACAATCATTCCTTCAAGCCTACACGAAAGCATGGAAGGCATATGCGAATGCTGAGTCAGGGACGAAGCCAACAGAACAATACCTGGTTATTGAGGAAATCAATCGTGGCAATTGTGCACAAATATTTGGTGACTTGTTCCAATTGCTAGACAGAAACAAGTATGGCTTTTCAGACTATCCCATCACGGCTGACAAAGACATGAAGAAGCAATTGGCAAAGGCCTTCAAGGACTTGACAATCGCAAATGCAAGCCAAATAAACGGCTTATACAAGAAAGATGTGGTGAGCCAAATTCTGAGTGGCGAAATTCTTCTGTTGCCTGATAACCTCTTCATATGGGCCACAATGAACACAAGTGACCAGAGCCTGTTCCCCATAGACTCAGCCTTCAAACGTAGGTGGGACTGGAAATACATTCCAATCAGCGAAGGCAGAACAGAAACAGGCGAGAATCTTGGATGGAGAATTAAGGTTGCTGGAAATGAATATGACTGGTGTCAGTTTATGAACAAGATAAACCACGAGATAGGGGAAATAACGAAATCGGAAGACAAGAAGATAGGCTACTTCTTCTGCAAGGCTGAAGATGGGATTATTAATGCTGAGACATTTGTGGGCAAGGTCATTTTCTATTTATGGAATGACGTCTTCAAAGACCAAGATGTTGCTAACATCTTTAGTGATGGAGACAACGAACTGAAGTTCAGCGATTTCTATGATGCTACGGCAGAAGGCAAGACAACAATCAAAGAGGAAAAGATCGAAGTCTTCTTGAAAAACTTAGGAATCGAGCCTATATCCAGTCAAGATAGCAAGAGCAAAGATACAGATGGAAATGACGAAGAAATAGCGGATGAAATTGCACAAAGACAAAGGAAAGAATCTTTAATTTCTATCCAAATACCTAACTATCCTATAATTTACACGAAAGAATCTACTGTCGTTGATTCGTTTGTTAAAGCTTTAACTACAATCGGAATCGACAATATTTTGCCTATTGTAGACAAACTTAAGTATAAAAGATTAAAGTGTCCGGTCATTTCAACCCAAAAATACCAAACAATTGAGAATGGAGATAGTGGGTATTCATATTGTCAAGCAGGTAGCTTATTTATAATTAAGGGTTGTAAAACATATACATACATCAGAATTCTCGAAGATTTGAATGAAATGCTGAATGTGGGATTGACATTAGAAACGAGATAGCAGATGCGGATACTTATTGAAGAATACAAATACCAAGCCCAAGATGTAAAGGAAACAATTCATGGCATAGATGCCTTGGAAAACATTGAGGGTGAAGTAAGCGTCAACTATGTGGGTTATTATTTTAACTCACATCCTGACGTTTACGATTGTGTATTTATTCTTCCTAAGGTCCTGTTGGAGGTCAAGAATGGACAGGAACTAGTATTTGGACAATACAGGCCAGAAGACATTATCTGCATAAATAATGATTCTCCTCTAACTGATGAACAGAAGAACTTCATCTACGACTTTTCTGTATGGATATATCGGGCCGTAGTTGTCTTCTATAACGATAAAAGGAACGACTCGTCGATTGTCTACCACAAGAAGATGGCCCAGGTAAATAAGGGGCGAAAACAACGGAACAACACCTTCCTTGACATCTTGCTCTCGATGATTCAGTTCAACGAGGACAACCAACAGTTCTTCATGTTCATCATTAAAAATCTTCATGCGGGCTTTAATAAAATCAATTGGACAAGGACTATAGCTAGAACAAATGCTGTTGTACAAGACCATAACGCTATATACTTGAATCCCGTAAACAAAAAACGACAGATAAACTTTGACGAAGAGCTTCTCATCATCTTTTTCTCTATCTTGAACTTCATTCATGAGCGCTATGGTTTCCCCATCAACATTAATTGCAACTACGAGTTGATAAAGGGGCGTAAGTTCTTGCACTATCTGAATGGATTCGGAAAGATTCGACTGCTACAAATCAAATATAAATACTTTTCTGACAAAGCCCTGCAAATGTGGAAATTGTGTTATGCCTTCTTCGACAGGGCAAAGAACGTTACCATAGATTTGGGGCAAAGGGACTATTTGTTGGTGAAGAACTTCAACATCGTTTTCGAAGCCATAATTGATGAGCTAATTGGCGAAACAGGTGATGTTCCTGCAGGATTGAAAAAACAAGAAGATGGAAAGATGGTCGATCATATTTATACTTATCAGGGATTGACCACCCATGATGAAGACAAGTCTATCTATTATATCGGCGACTCAAAGTATTATAAGCGAGGTAATCCAATAGGAAGAGAATCTGTCGCCAAACAATTCACTTATGCACGAAATGTTATACAGTGGAACCTTAATCTCTTTATGAAAGGCGATGACACAGATAAAGATTGGAAGCATGACTGGGAAAACTTCCGCGAAGTGCCTAAACTTCGAGACGATGTGACGGAAGGTTACAACATCATTCCGAACTTCTTCATCTCTGCCATGATGGAAGAAGACCTGAGTTATCGCGATACAATAAGGCTGACTGAGAAGAAAGATAAATACTTCACCTCAGACCAATTCGAGAACCGTCTGTTCGACAGAGATACGCTATTGGTTTGCCACTATGATGTGAACTTCCTCTTTGTCGTTTCACTTTACGCCCTAAACAACCGTTCGAAGAAGGACGCTTGGAAGAAGAAAGTCCGCGAGATTTTCCGAAAGGAAATACAAAAAATGTTGCAGCAGAACTACAAGTTCTATGCTATGAAGTCGCTTCCTAACGAAGACGGAGAACACTTTATCAAGACGCATTTCCAGGATGTTCTGGGAAAAATGTATTCTCCGTTCAACGACACCAGTTATTACTCGCTTGCTCTCGACAAGGCAGACGATATCAATAACGAGAAACTGCTCGAACAACTCAGGAAGCATTTCTATGTCGTAGACTGCAATCTGGGAGAAAATCCAAAGGAAGTGATTGCAAAGTCTATCACAGAGATACCATCAATCATAAAAGAACTTCCTGAAGAGAAGAACATTCTTACTGGACTTGTTCGCAGGACCGCGTCCGACTATAAGAAGTTCATGGATCATGAGGCGACATCTTATGTTATGGAACGTATACCCAATGTCAACCTCATGAATATTCGACACTTCCTTTCCATGGTAGCTGGAAGCATCGACGGATATTATGAAGTGGAAAGAATAGGCTTTACAACTTACGAAAACAATCCTGCTTTAAGGCTACGCCTGGGCCGTTATATACCTATTGGCGAAAGTATGGTAGAGATTTACCGCTCAAAGATGCAGCCTGGTGAACTCATCTCATATGAGACAGTAATGAAAATGTACCTTGAATAATGCATCACAATGAAGTGGACAGACGAATCAAGGAGTGCTTTCTCACTTGTTGAGCAAGGCGAAAGCTTATTTATTACCGGCAAGGCAGGAACTGGTAAAACCACACTTCTTGATGAAATCCGTAAGCAATTGCTCGGAAAGAAGTTCATTGCAGTTCTTGCGCCTACTGGTGTGGCAGCAGAAAATGCAAAAGGATATACCATTCATAGCTTCCTTCGGTTGCCACTTACTCCATTCCTGCCTAAACACAAAGTTGATCCTTTAGTAAAGCTCTCTCCCGAGACTGAAAAAGTAATTAAAAAACTTGACATTATCATTATTGATGAGATTAGCATGGTTAGATGCGACCTGCTAGACGAAATTGATAGTGTTTTGCGCTTTTATCGAGGTATTGACAAACCCTTTGGTGGAATCCAAATGATAATGTTTGGAGATCTTTTTCAGCTTAGTCCTGTGGCTACTAAGAAAGAAGAGTCCACCCTACTTGAATACTACAAAACTTTATATTTCTTTGGCAGCTATGCCTTACAAGAATTAAGCTATAGGGTTATTGAACTAACACACGTTTTCAGACAAGACGAACATGACTTTATAGAACTACTTAACCATATACGAGAAGCTTCTGTTAATGTTAAGGATCTTGATTTGTTGGATACAAGAGTTGACGCAGAATACTTTCCAGACATTTATAGTAATGTTATTACTTTGATGACTCATCGAAGAATGGCTAATGTAAGAAATACAAGGATGCTGGAAGCATTAGAAGGAGAAGACAGAACATATATCGGACACTATGATGAAGGCTGGAAAAGTATTCTACCTGTAAGAAGAAAACTTAAGCTAAAAATAGGAGCAAGGGTCATGTTCCAGCGCAATGACAATGTTACTAAACTATATAAGAACGGTACATTGGGGCGAGTTGCTGAAATGTATGATGACTATGTAATTGTCGAAAAGGACAGCGGGGAAAGAATCCGTGTAGAACCTGCCACATGGGAACAACTGGAATTTCATATTGATAAAAAGCACAAAATTATACATACAGAGGTCACTGCCACCTATACGCAAATACCATTAAAGCTTGCATGGGCTGTCAGCATTCATAAAGGTCAAGGACTGACATTCGATGAAGTTTGTATCGACGCTGAACACTCTTTTACTTTTGGACAAGTATATGTTGCTTTGAGCAGGTGCAGAACTCTGAATGGCATTCATCTCATCTCGCCTATTATGTATCAGAAAATCATGGCTGATGAGATTGTGAAAAGCTATATACAAAACATTGATTCAGAGGGGTACATTAAAGATTTATCTTTTCTATCCTATGAGACACCAAAAATGGAAACCATAGATATAGAAGTGGATGATAGACAATTTTGGAAAATAAAGGAAGGGAAACAGAAGAACTATAGAATTTGGGTAAAAAAAGACATTTTGGCAAGGAAAGTTTTTTGCTATGATGGAGATGGAATCTGTGTGAATCCTATTTTCGCTTCTTTAAAAGATGATTGGAATTTCTATGACATAAATGGAGGTAATTTCCCGTTTGTATTGAAAACCCATACAAATGTGCGTTTTATCTGCAAGGACACTAATCTAACACTGTTAATGAAAATTGATGGTATTCCAAGTATCGATCTTAAATACGGATTCTGGGAGTATACAATTAGAATCGGCAATCTTATACATATGTCTATATGAGCAACGAAATGATTAGACAACGTTCACAAAAGAAGTTACTGCGTGTTACTCTTCCAAACGGGAAAGTTATTTGTCACAGAAGTGCCACCATGACTTTTATAGAAACTTTAGTTGAAATCGGTCCTTCATGCTATGAGAAAATATCCCTAGAAAATTGCCATCTGCCTATTATTAGCCGCGAGATTTACCCACGCTACAAAGATTGGATGAAACCATTATCAGATGGCTGGTATGTGAACACACAAAGCGATACACAGCAAAAATATATGCAGCTGGTCTCTATCAAGAAACAGTTAAGGATAGAGATGGATATAGAGATAGGAACTGACTTTATTACAAGTGACGAAAAAGGTGTTCAAAAGTCAAAGAAAAGAGACGCTAAACTTCTTATAAAACTATCTAATGGTGATTATGTTGCTGGAGAAAATCCAATCGATTCCCTTATCGATGCTATATGGGAAATAGGGCCAGAGAACATAAAGCGGAAAGAATTGGTGTATAAGGATAAGCCAATCATTACTTTTTCTAAGCATTTTAATGGACAGGTTCAAGTCGGCAAAGATTTGTGGCTTACGGTTCCAAATCAAACAAAGGATAAATATATGTTACTCCAATATATTAATAGGGCTATGAAGCTTGGAATGGAGATATCTATCATATAAACACTTAACTTTGTTTCCCTTCTAAAGATGGACAGACTTTCTCCACAGCAAAGGCACAAAAATATGGCTTCTATACGATCGAAGGACACGAAGCCGGAACTTATTGTGCGCAAAGGGTTGTGGAGAAAAGGGTTCCGATACCGTCTGAACGACAAACGATTGCCTGGACACCCCGACCTTGTGCTGAGGAAGTACAGAACCTGCATCTTTATAAACGGATGCTTTTGGCACGGACATGAAGGATGCAAATACTACACAATTCCAAAGTCAAATACAGAATTCTGGGTGGCAAAGGTGAAGCGGAACAAAGAACGCGACAGAGAAGAGCAACGCAGACTGGCTGGAATGGGTTGGCACTGCATCGTCGTTTGGGAATGTGAACTGAAGCCCCAAAAACGGGAAGGTACTATTGATTCAATAGCTTACACTCTTAATCACATATGGCTAAAAGACCATCATGCGAGAGTGACTCCATATCTTCAGATGGAAGAAAACATGCAGATTCCGATGGCAGCAGAAAATGAGCCAGCCCATTATTGACATATATTACATCATCTGAAACACATGAACAGAACGCTACATTACTACAACTACGAGCAATGCTATGCGCATTATACCAAGCGGATAATGAGAATACGGCAGGCAAAAATACATGGCGAGGTCATTGTGGCAAAGCCAGTGCTTTTGTTGGCGCTTATAGATGGCGTCGAATTTGGAGAGTTCACAGGCAACCGGTTTGCACTGAATGATTGGTTAGAGAAACGATACCTCGCCCTGATGAAGCAATATACCCAACACTCCCAGTTCCATAATCCCACTGACATCTCAAATCCGTTCTGGCATCTGCAATCGGACGGGTTCTGGCATCTGCATCACGAGGCATCCGTAGCTGATGGCTCCACACCATCCAAGCGATGGCTGAAGGATTATGTGGAGTTTGCATCATTCGATGATGACCTCTGGGTTCTTCTTCATAATGAAACCTGGAGAAAGAAGCTGCGTGATTATATCGTAGAACACAAGCTGACAGATGACTGGTGGCAAGGACTAATGGCTGCAGAAAGTCTTGGCATCCTAACCGCTCTGTTGCTAGTTGCATAACCATAAAGACTCTAAAGCACAAAATATGGAATTCAAGATTCGAGCAAATATAATTATGAGTAAAGAGCTGTCCATTGAGGCAGACAATCTATCTGATGCAATGGATAAAGCTCAGAAGATGATGGATGGTCCACAAAACATGAAGTTATTCAAGCCTTCAAATGTTCAATATGAAGTGCTTAATTACACGGTAAGCTAATAGGATTTCAATGGAATACACTTATAAATACCCAAGGCCTGCTGTTACCGCTGACTGCGTGGTGATGACTACTGAAGCCACGCCTCATGTTCTGCTCATTGAACGTGGCTTCAACCCGTTCAAGGGACGATGGGCGTTCCCTGGTGGCTTTATGAACATGGATGAGACTGCAGAACAATGTGCCATACGGGAACTGGAGGAAGAGACTGGCCTGAAGATTTCTTCTATCCATCAGATAGGTGCCTACTCTAAAGTGGACCGCGACCCTCGGGGACGGACTATTACTGTTGCATATCTTGCGACTATCGAAGCCCCAGCAAAGGTTCGTGGTCAAGACGATGCAGCTAAAGCTGAGTGGTTCCCCATCGACGCGCTGCCTCCCTTGGCTTTTGACCATGATGACATCATGAAGGATGCTTTGTCTTTATTTACTCATCTTTTAGACAAAAGAAGCGTATGACAGGTAATCCACTTTGGGAT
>JAEEGL011082418.1_pt1 | contig 11961 bp, 8 predicted proteins | sample 9134231 | NCBI WGS metagenome assembly JAEEGL01 (sample SAMN16246548, study PRJNA631951) | gut metagenome | biome: gut microbiome; feature: rumen; material: fiber-attached | host: Bos | place: Iran: Karaj | collected 2018-10 | reverse complement strand
TGAAAACTTTTGTTAAGGAAAATTTAGATGCTGATTGATGATTTGAATAATGCCGCTTTGGCAAAGCCTTTTGAAACCTTTGGTTTGCAGAAGGTTGAAGGGAAGAAGGGCTTTCTTCTCAGAACCTGGCTTCCGGGCGCTCTTGAGGTTGATGTAAAGTCCCTTGACGGCAAAAAGAAACTGGGCAAGATGAACCGCGTAAACGAAGACGGTCTTTTCGAGCTCGAGTTCCCCAATGCTGACAAGGAATTCCATTATTCATTCGATGTGCATTATCAGGATTCCAGCGTTCCGGTAATAGATCCCTATCAGTTCAGGAATGAAGCCTTTGCCGGTCTTTCCACCATGCGCAACGAAGCTGCCAACCTTTACCGCACCCTCGGCGCTCAGCTTACTGAGATCGAGGTTGACGGCGTTAAGGTCAAGGGCGTGCGTTTTGCTGTATATGCTCCTTCCGCCAGCAATGTCAGCGTAATCGGCGATTTCAATTTCTGGGACGGCCGCCGTCATCCCATGGAAAAGAGCCTCCTGGGGCATTGGGTGCTCTTTGTTCCGGGCATCAAGGTAGGCGACCGCTATAAGTATGAGCTCAAGGATCCTATGGGCAACAGACTTCCTCATAAGTCCGACCCGGTGGGCTTCTATTCCGAGCAGTATCCTTCCTTCGCTTCCGTGGTTTACGATCAGACCTGCTACGAATGGCATGACAGCGACTGGATCAAGAGCCAGGAAAACAACAAGCTGAAGCAGCCCATGTCTATCTATGAGCTTCATTTCGGCTCCTGGAAGCGTCATGAGGACGGTTCCTCCCTGTCTTACCGCGAGATGGCCGAACAGCTTATTCCTTATGTCAAGGATATGGGCTACACTCATATCGAGCTGATGCCGATTATGGAGCATCCTTTCTCCGGATCCTGGGGCTATCAGCCGGTAGGCCTTTTTGCTCCTACCAGCCGTTTCGGCACCGCTGATGATTTCAAGTTCTTCGTTGACCAGTGCCATGCTGCCGGCATCGGCGTGATTCTGGACTGGGTACCGGCTCACTTCCCTTCAGACTCTCACGGTCTCGCCAGATTCGACGGCACTCCGCTTTATGAATACGAGGATCCGAGAAGAGGCTGGCATCCGGACTGGAATTCCTATATCTACGACTTTGGCCGCGATACCGTAAGACAGTTCCTGGTGGCTTCCGCTCTCTTCTGGCTTGACCATTATCATATTGACGGTCTCCGCGTTGACGCCGTGGCTTCCATGCTGTACTGGGATTACTCCAGAAAGGCCGGCGAATGGATTCCGAATGTTGACGGCGGCAATCACAACTACGAGGCTATCAGCCTGCTCAAGTGGTTCAACGAAGAGGTTTACAAGAACTATCCGCACTGCATGACCGTGGCAGAAGAGTCCACCGCCTTCCCGGCTGTTTCCCGTCCGACCTTCAACGGCGGTCTGGGCTTCGGCTTCAAGTGGAACATGGGCTGGATGCACGATACTCTGGAATACATGAAGAAGGATCCTATCTACCGCAAGTATCATCACAGCGAAATGACCTTCTCCATGATTTACGCCTATGATGAAAACTTCATCCTCCCGCTCTCTCATGACGAAGTGGTTCACGGCAAGCAGTCCCTGCTCTACAAGATGCCGGGCGACGAATGGCAGCAGGCCGCAAACCTCCGCGCCTACATCGGCTACATGTACGCTCATCCGGGCAAGAAGCTGAACTTCATGGGCAGCGAATTTGCTCAGACTGCCGAGTGGAACCATGACAGTCAGCTGCAGTGGTGGCTCCTGGACTTCGACAAGCACAGAGGGCAGAAACAGCTGGTGAAGGATCTTAATAAATTGTACGTTTCCGAGCCGGCATTATATAATGCAGACTATGACAAGTGCGGATTCATGTGGCTTGATCACAGCGACTATCAGAACAGCATCTTTGCGCTGATCAGACGCGATGAGAATCAGGAAAATGAGATCATTGTTGTAAGTAATTTCACTCCGACTCCACATCAGAACTACCGTCTTGGCGTACCGAAGAAGGGCACTTACAAGGTATTGTTGAACACTGACAGCAGACATTACTGGGGCAGCGATTTCGATGTAGGCGGTCTGACTTTCAAGGCCAGTGATGTTTCGTGGCATGGTCAGTACCATTCAATTACTCTGAATCTCCCTCCGCTGGCTACTGTTTTCTTGAAACGTATCGGAGATTAGTAAACTAATATGAGCAGTGAAAATTTCACGCTCGTATCAGGTAGAGAGGCCCCATTAGGGGCCTCTTTGTGTGATAAGGGCTGTAATTTCAGTGTTTGGGCGCCGGAAGCCGCAAAGGTGACGCTGGTGCTTTACACCAATGATGAGCAGGAAATATGTCGTTTTGACCTGCCGGATAAAAATAACGGCACCTGGTATGGCTTTGTGGAAGGAGTCCGCGCCGGGCAGCTCTATGCCTACAGCGTTGACGGGAGATACGCTCCCCGTGAGGGCGTGGCCTTCGACCCGAAAAAGCTTCTCATCGATCCCTATGCCAAAAAGCTTAACCGTCCGCAGATCTGGAATTACGATAAATATCTCCATGACTCCCGGGCCTTTATCAGCAAATCGGTGGTAGTGGATGATTCCTTTGACTGGCAGGGGGTGACGAAGCCTAATATCACCCGCGGCCGGGCTATTCTTTATGAAACTCATGTCAGGGGTTTCACCAAGCTGAACGAACTCGTGCCGCCGGATCTTCGGGGCACCTATCTGGGTCTCTGTCAGCCGGAGGTGATAAATTACATCAAGGAGCTCGGGGTTACCGTGGTGCAGCTCATGCCGGTATATGCCAAGATGAGCGAATCCCGTCTGGTGGACATGGGACTTACCAATTACTGGGGCTATAACCCGATTTCCTTTATGGCTCCCGAGCCTTCCTATGCCAAGGATGATGCGGTAACCGAATTCAAGACCATGATCCGGGAATTCCACCGGGCCGGCATTGCCGTGATTCTGGATGTGGTGTACAACCATACCGCCGAGGGCGGCTACGGCGGGCCGAATGTTTCCTTCCGGGGCTTTGACAACAGGAATTACTACGTCTACGAGCACTCCCAGGACGGCAAGGGCTTTAATTACGAGGCCACCACAAACGTCACCGGATGCGGCAACAGCTTTAATTCCTCCTCCGAATCCGGCCTCCGGATTATCATGGATTCTTTGCGCTACTGGCTGACCGAAATGCAGGTGGACGGCTTCCGCTTCGACCTCGCGGTAACCGTGGCCCGGGAAACCACGCCCTATGTATTCAATTCCTTTGAACCTCATGGCACCTTCTTTAAGGCCGTGAACGCCGATCCCGTGGTGGGCCGGGCGCTCCTTATCGGGGAACCCTGGGATATCGGGGGCTTCGGCTATCGTCTGGGACAGTTCCCTCCCAAATGGAGCGAGCAGAATGACCGCTACCGCGATACCGTGCGTTCCTTCTGGAGAGGCGATCCCGGCTGCATGGGCGAGTTCGCCACAAGACTTCTGGGTTCCCGGGACATTTATCCCAAGGAATTCCGTTCCATTAACTCCTCTGTAAACTTTGTCTCCTATCACGACGGCTTTACCATGGAGGATGTGGTGAGCTATAACAACCGCCACAACGAGGCCAATAAGGAGGATAACAAGGACGGTACCAGCAACAACGTTTCCTGCAACTACGGTGAGGAAGGTCCCACCAAAAACCCGCGGATCCTGAAGAAGCGCGCTCAGATCAAGAGAAACATGCTGGCAACGGTAATGCTGTCTCAGGGGATTCCTCATATTGTGGCCGGTGATGAGATTTCGCGGACGCAGCATGGTAACAACAATGCCTACTGTCAGGATAATGAAATCAGCTGGGTGCACTGGGATCTGGACAAGGACAAGAAGGATCTTTACAGCTTTGTGAAGCTCCTTACCGGCATTAGGCTGAGCTCCCGGGTGTTCACCGAGCTCCAGCTTAAGGATGATGGCTTCCGAGTTACCGGAAAGCCGCATCATGAGGTCAACTGGTATCATCCTAGCGGTTTTGCCCTGGTGGATAATGACTGGCATTCCCCGGTGGCTCAGGTATTCATGCTGGACATCGGCTCCAGCGCTGCTGACGGCGAACGCTTCGTGATCATGTTTAATGCCAGCGGCTACGACATCTGCTTCCATCTTCCGGAAAACTCTCCGGGGAAGCGCTGGAGCGCTGTTATGGATACCTGCGAGGCTGACGGCTTCCCCCGCCGCTTCAGCGATGAAACCGGTCTTTATCCGGTGTGCTGCTCCTCCTCCGTGAAGCTTCTTAAGGAGATTCCGGATGACGGCAAGCGGGTAGCCAGCATCATTGAAAGAATGGAAAGCGATGCCGAGCCGGCCACCGAGATTGTTCCCGCAGCCGGGGAGGCCGCAGACGAGATTCCGGAGAATCCGCTTGCCGCTGAGAAGGAAGAGGTTCTTCTGTACAGCAGCAAGGTGCCGTCCCGGAAGTCCCTGAATGCCCACAAGTTCAGCCATGCCAGAAAGAGCTTTGCCTTCCGGAAGAAGAATCTTATCAGGAGCAAGTGCGGCAAGAAGTAACGCCTTTATTCTGCAAACATGGCCTGACATTAAAAACAGGGGATCAGCTTTGAAAGCGGGTTCCCTTTTTTATGGCGGGTGTTGCTGGTGATTACGCGAACCTGAGGGCGGCGACAGTTTAGGAATCTTAAGACCTGTTTTCTTTGCCGATTCCCGCTGATAGGCTTAGAATCGGGTTATATGAAGATTGTCCGGACAGAGGCGGGACATAAGGTTCCTTCCGCTTGTCCGGATACCTGCAAAGCGAAGTAAAGGAGTATATAAATGCGCAAGGATCTGGGCGAGAAGCCGCTTATTTATCCGCAGCCTGTTCTTCTGGTGGGAACCTATGATGCGGACGGTGTGCCGAATCTTATGACCGCCGCCTGGGGCTGTGTCTGGGGATTAAAGGAGGTGGAGATTAATCTTTCCGTAGATCATAAGACCTCTCAGAATATTCGCCTGCACGAGGCTTTTACTTTGAGCATGGCCACTCAGGATGTTATTGCCGCTGCGGATTATGTGGGACTGGTCAGCGGTAAAAAGGTGGCTGACAAGATAGAGCAGGCGGGTTTTCATGACGAGCCGGCAGTTCATGTATATGCGCCGCTGTTTCGGGAACTGCCCCTGACCCTGGAATGCAAGGTGCTCACCTATCATAACGAGAAGAAGGACGATTTCCGGGTTGTGGGCGAGGTGGTGAATGCCTCCGTTGATGAATCCATTCTTGATGAAAACGGCGTTATTGATCCCGCAAAGCTTAAGGCGGTTTCCTACGCCCCGGACGGTCATTATTATGTGCTTTGCGCTGAAAAGGTCGGCCATGCGTTCAAGGACGGCAAGGCTCTCATCAGGAAGCAGGGCGGCTGATTTATTTCCTGTTGCTGTTTTCTGCGTTGCGCCCATTTGCAGCAGATGCTTTATGCGCAAAAAGCGACAGCAGTGAGGCAGCCTGTTTCAAAAATCCCAGTTTCAGAAGTCACTCTCCGGAGTGACTTTTTTATTTTGAAACGTTTTTGGAGGTGAGGCCGGAGGAGCGGATCCCGGATGCCCGTACGGCAGAGACGTTTTTTGGGGCTGAGCGGTTACAGGAACCGGAAGTGATTTTTGTCTGAAAACGCATAAATAGTATCTTTGAGAACCGGGGAACCTATAAATTGTGTTTCTTTGTGATTATGAGAACTAGATCTGGTGTTTATTACAAAAAATTTACAAAATTGAGCATAATTTGCACAGTTTATGCTATAGGCGGAAAAATCAAGAACAAGTTTGCAAAAAGGTCCCGTTTTTCAAGTTGCTAACAGAATTATTCACAGGTTTTGTGGACTTGAGAACATGTGGATTTCCGGAAAAACGGGGGAGGTTTTTGGGGGCAGGAAAACAAAAAAATCCCGGGCAAATCCGGCGGATGCGTCAGGACAAGCGGGAGCAAAACCGGGAGTCTGCAATTAAAGGTCAGGCTTCGCTGGCGGTCTGGGCTTCTGGATCGTGATGCTATGCCGGCATGGTACTTCTTAGCAAATCTGCGGTCATTCTGCCAGCTGTTCTGCCCATTTGTATCCCGGGATGCAGTCCTGATAACTGTTTTCTGGTATCAGTCCGTCTTTTTGCATGATTCCTATGACAATGTATGAAGGCACCTGCTGTGTCTTAGCTGGTTCTTGATTGCTGCAATTGAGTGATTACTGCGCTGCTAAGCTTTCATGCTCAGAAAACAGGCCTCCTGGAGCGGGAATCAATCATTCCGTTCCCGCCAAGACAGGGATCAGGATTTATTGGAAAAGACCATCAGGGATTTCCGGAAAGATTTGTCAGGAACGGGTGCAATCAGCCATCAGGATTAAACGGAAAAGGGAGTCGCAAATGACCTCAAAGACTGGTCACGGCCTCGCTAAATTTCCACGTTGGCGCTAAAACTGAAAACTCCCGGACAATTCAATGGCCGGGAGCTGTCAAGAACCTTTGTTAAGGCATCAGATGCTATTTAGCGGGATTAAGAGCCTTCTTGAAGCCGGAAACGTAGGCTTTGATGGCGTCAAGGCTGTAGTTGGTTTCTCTCATGATGTTGATGAGATGAGTACCGACAATGCAGCCGTCCACATGGTCAACATAAGGCTCCACGTCCTTGAACTCCTTGATGCCGAAGCCCATCATTACCGGAATCTGGGAGATCTTTCTGACATTGTCCAGATAGGCGGTGGTGTTCTTGTAGAACTCATTGGCATCCTGACCGGTTACGCCCATGGAAGAGATGCAGTAGGCAAAGCCGCGGGCATTTTCCAAAAGCATGGGGATGCGATCTCCGGAGATAGGAGCGATAAGGGGCAGCAGGAACGGAGCTCCCGGCAGATCCAGGAATTCTCTCAGTTCAAAGCTTTCCTCGTAGGGCAGATCCGGAACAATGATGCCGTCAACGCCGCATTCCGCGCAGGTTTCCACAAATCTCTTAATGCCGAAGTGGTTAACGGTATTGTAGTACAGCATGAATACCACCGGCACCTGACAGTCCTTTCTGAGCTCCTTCATCATCTCAAAAATTTTGTCGATGTTGGTGCCGTTATTGATGGCCTCCAGAGAAGCTGCCTGAATAACCGGACCGTCGGCAATGGGGTCGGAGAAGGGCACACCCAGCTCAATGACATCCACCCCGGCCTCGTCCTGAGCCTTAATGATGGAAATGGTGTCCTTAAGGCTGGGAAGTCCGGCGGTTACATAGGTAATAAAAGCCTTTTCGCCCTTGCTCTTAAGGGCATTCATTCTTTCTTCGATTCTGTTCATGATTAAAGCCCGCCTCTTTCGTTGATGTAGTTAGCGATGGTGTTTACATCCTTGTCACCGCGTCCTGACAGGTTAACAATTACAATATCGTCATTGGTCAGATCCTTGCAGAGCTTCGGCAGATAAGCGAGAGCGTGAGAGCTTTCGATAGCCGGAATGATGCCCTCCAGCTTGCAGAGCTCCAGAAGCGCCTCCATAGCCTCGGTATCCGTTACGGAATCGTAGGTAACCCGGCCGGTCTGGCAGAGGTGCGCATGCTCAGGGCCTACTCCCGGATAGTCCAGACCTGCGGAAATGGAGTAGGCAGTCTTGATGTTGCCGTCCGGATTCTGCAGGAGGTAAGTGCGCATGCCGTGGATAATGCCCACATTCCTGGCGGACATGGCAGCGGCGTGCTCGCCGGTGCTGAGGCCCTTGCCGGCAGCTTCCACGCCGTAGAGCTTCACTTCCTTGTCATCCAGGAAGTCCGCAAAGACGCCGATGGCATTGGAGCCGCCGCCGACGCAGGCCACAATGGCAGTGGGCAGGCGTCCTTCCTTTTCCATGATCTGTCTCTTTGCTTCCTCGCTGATAATTCTCTGGAAGGCCTTTACCATTTCCGGATACGGAGCAGGGCCCACGGCGGAACCGATGACGTAGAAGGTGTCTTCGGCATCCTTGGCCCAGGTTCTGATAGCCTCATTGGTGGCATCCTTAAGGGTGTCAGTGCCGGAATGAACCTCAACGACCTCGGCGCCCAGCATTCTCATTCTCATGACGTTGAGGGCCTGTCTTCTCATGTCCTCGGCGCCCATGAACACCCGGCACTTCAGGCCGAAGAGAGCAGCTGCGGTAGCAGTGGCTACGCCGTGCTGACCGGCTCCGGTCTCGGCAATCACCTTGGTCTTGCCCATTCTCTTGGCCAGCATGATCTGTCCGATGGAGTTATTGATCTTGTGAGCGCCGGTGTGGTTCAGATCCTCGCGCTTCAGGTAGATCCGGGGGCCGTACTTGGCAGAAAGGGTTTTGGCAAAATACAGCGGAGACTCGCGGCCTACATAATCCTTCATGTAGTAACGATATTCCTCCCAGAACTTCGGATCCTTGATAACCTCGTGATAAGCCTTGTCAAGCTCGATAAGGGTAGGCATCAGAGATTCAGCAACATACTGTCCTCCGAATTCCCCGTACATTTTGTTTCTCATAATTAAGTCCTTTGTCTAAGTACTTGTCCAAATTCCTGATGCTGTCCTGGTCTGAATCCGTATCCGCATTCATGACACTCAGGCACGAACCATCCTGATGCTGCTATTCTACTACACCGCAAAAACACCGGAAGAAATTTTTGAAATTAATTTTGCTATTGAAATTAATTTCAAAAATGCTAAGCTGAGAAAGATTTTCCGGCAGCGTAAGCTAAGACGGAAAACCGGATGAAATCCTGAGAGTATCGGCTTCGGAGGGCAGAAGAGATGTCAGATACCAGAGATCTGGTAAAGGTCAGCCGCCTTTTTTACTTAAAATCCCTGAGTCAGAAGGAGATTTCCGCAAAGCTGGGGATTTCCCGGCCTCAGGTCTGCCGCATGCTCCGGGAGGCCAGGGAGCAGGGCATTGTCAAAATCACCATTTCCGCTCCCGGCGGCAGCGAGGACTTCCTTTCTGAAAGACTGGAATCGGCCTTCGGTCTCAGAAACGCCTTTGTGTATAAAACCCCGGAGGTGGGAGCCGATAAAAGCTTTTATGAGCAGAGCGCCCGGGATCTTAAGCCGTCTTTCAGAAAATACCCCCGCATTGCGGTGATGAGCGGAAGAACCCTTTCCGGTATTTCCCGCTCCCTTTCCGATATCGGCAAAACCGGCAATTCTTTTGTGCCGCTGGCGGGAGTATCCGGAAGCCGGGGTCAGGAATTTCAGGCCAATGAGATTGCCCGGGAGATGGCAGTGAGGGCCGGGGGATCCTACGCCACCTTAAATACGCCTCTTCTGGTGCAGAATCCCGAACTGAGAACGCTCCTGTGTCAGGATCCCATGATCCGGGACATTCTGGAGGAAGGCAAAAACGCCGATCTGGTTCTGGCAGGGGCGGGCAGCGTGGATGAAAACTCCGGTTCCTTCAGAAGCGGCGCCTATCTTAAGGAGGACATCAAGGTGCTTAAGGACATGGGCATCGCCGGGAGCATGTGCTGCTCCTTCTTTGACCGTAACGGTAATTTTATGGAGCCGGAAATCTCCCGGAGGCTGATCGGGGTCAGGCTTACGGAACTCCGTAAGGCTCTGATCTGGGTTTTTGCCGGAGATTATGCGGATACCCAAGCTCTTCTTGGTGCTCTTAAAACCGGGAGAGTGGCCATCCTTTCGGTAACTTGCGCCAAGGCTCAGGCGGTTTTGGATCTTCTGGAGGATGCGGTTCAGCTTACAAGTTAAAACCCCAGAATTTGTCACCCAAGCTGAGGGACAGTTTAAAACTACGGAATTCCCCCAAGTTCTTCGTGATGTTGCACAGAAATGTGAAAAAGTGACAGCAAACCCCGAAGCTGTGATACTTCGGGGTCTTTTGGAAAGCCGGAACGGATGAATTCTGTTCCGTTTTCTGCTTTTTCCTTACTGCACCGTAAAGGGGATAAAGCTTACGGTTCTGGGCTTGCCGTTTTCCTGAGGAACCAGGTTTTTCGGGGCCGGGAGATAGGAGTTAAGAATCTTCAGGGCCAGGGGCTCATTTACCAGACTGACTGCTTTTATGATGCCGATGCCCAGATCAGAGATGTCGTCTGAAACAATGGGCTTTGAGAAGACCACCTGATAGCTGTTATCGATCTTGGCCAGCTTTGCGGCTTCGGCCACGGCATCGTCAAAACCCCCCAGCTTATCCACCAGTCCGATTTTAAGAGCCTGAGTGCCGGTATAGATCCGGCCCTCGGCCAGCGGACGCACCTTGTCCACGCTCATCTTTCTGGCGCCGGCCACCATTTTCAGGAACATTTCGTAGGTGTGGTCAATTTCCAGCTGCGCCATGGCCTTGTAGGTTTCCGGGAAGGGCTCCAGAACGGAAAGACTCTGAGATCCCTCGCTGCCGGCGCCGTCCACATGCACTCCGGCAAAATTCGCCAGCTTGCTGAAGTTTCCGGCCATGGCAAACACGCCGATGGAACCGGTGATGGCGGTGGGTTCTGCCACAATGTAATCGGAGGCGGTGGAGATCATGTAGCCGCCGGAGGCTGTCATGCCGCTCATGTAAATCACCACCTTGCGGCCTGATTTTCTGAAGGCTTCCACTCTGGATCTGATAAGGTCGGAGGCAAACACGTCGCCGCCCGGGGTGTCAAGATAGAGCACCAGGGCTTTTACGGAAGAATCCTCGATGGCCTTGTTGATCTGCGGAACCAGGTTTTCGCTGGTGAAATCCCAGTAGTATTCCGAGGTACTGGTGATTTCTCCGGAGCCGAAGATAACGGCGATTTTGTTTTTGCTCTTCTGGGAATTGCTGTCAGAGGAGATTCTGAGATAGTCCCGGAATGTCAGGGTTTCCAGTCTGCGGCGATAGCTTTCCTTGTCCGTCTTCAGGGAGATGGACTCGGCCTTGGCCACGTCTTCCATGAAGGTATCGTAGTCTGTCAGCTTGTCCACCAGGTGTCCCGAGGCCGCGGCCATGGCAGAATCCCCCTGGGATTTCTTCATGATTTCCAGATAGTTCTGGCTGCCGAATACAAAATTCTGGATGGCGGCGCCGGGACGGTTTGCGGAGATGAGCTTTTTGTACTGCTCCCAGAGATCGTCGGCAATGCCCTGATATTCCGCTTTGACATGGGGGCTCATTTCATTCTGGTTGAAGGGCTCGATGGCGCTTTTATACGCCCCGGCTTTGGGGGTGAACACCGTGATCATGGCATTATCCAGAAGCTCCTTGAAATAGAGGGACTTCAGCTGGTATCCCATGAGGAAGATCCCCCCCAGAGGATGGGCATAGACATTGTCTTTCACATAGGAGGCCAGAGCGTAGGTGTTCCGGTCATAGGCTTCGGAATAGATATAAACCTTCTTGCCCTTTTCCTGGAATTTTTTAAGGTCGGAGCCCATGACCTTAGCCTGATCGAGACGCAGGGAGGCTTCATCTCCCAGGCGGATGACCACGGCTTTGATTTTCTTGTCGTCCGCAGCTCTCTTAATCGCCTTCCGGAAATCCTGCAGGTAGAAATACTCCCGCGGGGTGTTGTTCTTGAGAGCGTTAAGCAGGAAGTGGGATACGGATTCCACCGGGGGCGCATCCATTACCGGAGAATTTATCACCACCGACAGCACCGGCGATTTGGGATTCTTAACATTGGAAGCTGAGGCGCGGCCGTTATCCGCCATCAGGGAGAGAATGCCGAGGAAGCAGAAGAAGGAAATGACCCCCAGGAACAGAAAAATGAAAAACAGGATATTGAAGAAGAAGTTCCTGATATAGGTGCAGACAGCGCCTGCCTGGTCAAGAAATTTTAGAAAACCCATTTAAGGTCCGTCCTTGTTAAATGCTGCGGGAATATGAAATGTCAGACACAATTCTATATGATTTTCAGGGGGTTTGTTACCCCGGGAGCGGATCGCCGCCAAAAAAAAGAACTCCCGAAGGAGTTCAAAAGACCAAAACAAAATGGAGGTATTGGGAATCTGTAAACTAATT
>JAEEGL010754424.1_pt1 | contig 11961 bp, 11 predicted proteins | sample 9134231 | NCBI WGS metagenome assembly JAEEGL01 (sample SAMN16246548, study PRJNA631951) | gut metagenome | biome: gut microbiome; feature: rumen; material: fiber-attached | host: Bos | place: Iran: Karaj | collected 2018-10 | reverse complement strand
GCTTCATTTAATCCATCATTATCTTTTTCAATTTTACCACCAACTAAATTATACATTCCCATATATGGTTCTTTAGTTCTTTTACACATTAATATTTTTTCAAGATTCTTATCAAAGACTACAATAACATTCATCCTTTTCATAATGATACCTCTAATTATAATTCCAAATATTTAATTTTCCTTTGGTTTCTATAGGAGTAATTGGCACTATAACTTCAAAGACCCAAGCATATCTGCCGAATTCATATTTCCCCAAATTATACTCTTGCTTATTTTTTTTAATTTTCTTTAAAAATTTTTCATCCATGTATATACAATCAACTAAATTTACTTTACATATTATATTACCATAATTCATATCCAAATCTTTAATTAATTCAAACACATACTGATTGTTCAAAAACTCTTTTGCAAGAGATTTACCACTGGCATGAATGTAAAGTTCTCCTCTATAGTTAGTTTTCCAACTTCTAGTTTCAATTAATTTCATTTTATTCATTATTAATGTGGCAAATGGTTCTTTAATACTTATAACTTTCATTCTCATTTTCTCTTATTTCTATATGGTTAATCTACATAAAAATGGCGTCCTCGATTGGAATCGAACCAACGACCTATCGCTTAGGAGGCGATTGCTCTATCCTACTGAGCTACGAGGACACAAGAAAATTATATCACATAAAAACGAGAAAATAAATATTCTCGTTTATTTCATTACGTTAAATAGTAATATTACACCTAAATTGGCTGCATACTTTAATTTTTTTGATGCTTTTTTATAAAATTCATATGTTGCGACTACTTTATCCACACCACTTACAACCCAACTTTCAAAATATTTAGGTATTTTTATATCAATTGGAAACATATGAGATATTATAATATCCTCCTCAAGAGCATTTACATCAAAATATTTTTTTGCATTTTCTAATGCTTCTTTTGGATGGTTATGTGTGTATAACTTAACTTTTTCTTTAAGTCTATCATGATCTACAGTTCTTCCAAAGTAAAAATCGTGTAATAACCCTGCACGTGCAACTTCTTTATATTTTAACTTTAATTTTTTTGCAATAACATAAGAATAGTAAGAAACCTTAATTAAATGATCCATTCTATTAGAATTATGATGCTCTATATAAGCCATTTTCTTAAATTCTTCATTATCCATTATATCTTTAACTATCATCGAATATTCTCGATCTAGATTCTTTTTCAAAATATCACCTCAAAGTTATATAAAAACTTCCGACTAATTAATTATATCATATTTTTATTAAAAATAAAAATTAACCTACAATATTATATGCAGCATTAATTTTCTATTGTAAATTAATATCTATTATATCAATATTTTGAGCAATTATTTGATAATTATCTAATCTTTTTTCAACTTTTCCTTTAACATATAAAATATCTCCTTTGCTTATTTGATATAAACTGTAAACTCTCGGAAATAATACTACTGTTGTAGAATCAATTTCATCACTAACTGTAACAAAAGCCATTTTTTCTTTTTTTTCTTTTGTCTCAATTTCTTTTATATTGTCCACAATAACAACAATATTTACAACTTTATTAAAATAACTCCTAATCATATTAATAGAAATATTAGTATTTTTTATTCTTTTAGCTATACTTATTGGGTTATTTTTTAAATAAAAACCAAAATAACTATACTCTAAGTTCATAATTTCTTTTTTTGTATACTCATCTTTTATATCAATTTCAGGAATTAATGCATATTCTTTAATATCATTATATAACTCGCCATAATTAATTATAACATCTAAATTATCTATAAGTGTTTTTCTATTGTAACCAAGATTATCAAAACTACCAGCATAAATTAAAGATTCTACTATTTTTTTATTTATATTCTTGTTATAACACCTGCTAATAAAATCAAATATATCTTTGAAATCTCCTTTTTTTCTTTCTTCAATTATATTAAGAGCAACATTAATATTAAGTCCTTTTATATAAGATAAAGGATAAACTATTTTATTATCATTAATATAATACTTATCTAAGCTTAAATTAATATCTGGATTTATTATATCAATTCCATTTTTTCTAAGCTCATAAATATATTGTTTTACTTTCTCTTTGCTTCCTTTATCACTTTCAAGCAAGCATAAATAAAATTCTTTTCTATAATGAGCTTTTAAGTATGCCATCTTTACAGATACCATTGAATAACCAACAGAATGTGATTTATTAAATCCATATTCTGCAAATCTTACCATTAATTCAAATACCTTATTTATTGTTACCTCATCATACCCTTTTTTTAAACTTCTTTCTTTAAAAGTATCTTTTTGACTTTCAATTAAGTCTTTTTTCTTTTTACTCATTGCTTTTCTTAAAATATCAGCTTCTCCAAGAGTATAATCAGCCATAATTTGCGCAATTTGCATTATTTGTTCTTGATATATTATTATTCCATATGTAGGAGCTAATACATCTTTTAAACTATCGTGAATATAATCTATTTTTTCTTTTTTATTCTTTCTATTAATATACGTATCAATGTTTTTCATAGGACCAGGTCTATATAAAGCAATTGAAGCAATAATATCGTCAAAACAATCAGGTTTTAACTTAGTTAAAAAATTAATCATTCCAGCTGATTCAAACTGAAATATTCCTAATGTGTCAGCATTTCTAAATATATCTATGCTATCATTGTCCATTTTTATTTCATCAAATTTTAGACTAACATTATAATTTTTATTTACTAAATCAATAATATTATGAATAATAGTAAGGTATTTGATTGCTAAAAAGTCCATTTTTAAAAGCCCAATTTCTTCTAAATAAGTCATATCATAACCACTAGTATAAAAATTATCATGCATAGCAAGCGGAATAATATTATCAAGGTTAGTATTTGACATTACTATGCCTGCAGCATGTATTGTTGTATGTCTTTTAAGCCCTTCAAAATGAGTTGCATCTTTATAAAGATTAAATAAATCATTCTTTCTATTTAAAAATTCTTGCAACTTTTTATTTTTATTATAATTATCTTTTAAACTAATATTAGAATCTAATATTCTACACAAACTATCAATCTGTTTTAGATCTATATCTAAACATCTTCCTACATCCCTTATTGCTGCCTTACATCCAAGTGTCCCAAAAGCAATGATTGGGGCGACTTTTTTCTTACCATACTTTTTTATACAATAATTAATTACTTGATCTCTTTTATCATGTTCAAAATCAATATCTATATCTGGCATACTGACACGTTCTGGATTTAAAAATCTTTCAAATAGTAAATTATACTTTAATGGGTCAACATCTGTTATATTAAGTAAATAAGCAACTAAACTAGATACAGCACTTCCTCTTCCTGTTCCAACAATTATATTATTTTCTTTAGCATAATTAACATAATCCTGGACAATCAAAAAATAATCACTAAATCCCATCCTATTTATAATAGACAACTCATATTTTAATCTTTCCTGATAAATTCTACCTATCTTACTACCAAATCTTTTTTTCGCACCATTAATACATAATTTTTTTAAATAATCAAAACTACTCATATTGAAATCATTATTAAATACTGGCATTAAATTATTATTAAATAATATTTCACAATTACAATTTTCATATATATATATATTATTATTTAAATCATCCTTAATAACTTCCTGTTCTAATTTTAAATAATTATCAGAATAATTAGTATCAATAAATTTAAGTGACATTCCTTCCTTTATTGCCTCTAAATATTTTAAATACTTTGTATCACTTTTATTCAGACACAATATACAATTCATATATACTTTAGCAACATTAATATTGTTTTTTTCATCATCATCTTTATAAGACACAAATAATTCTTTAAAAGCATCTTTTAACTTATCATATAGTTCTATATAATCATAAGGAATGATTGCAATTAAATCTTTTGCATACGTATATAGATTATGAATATCAATCCTCATCTCTGATTGTAATGTCGATAATTTTACTAAATTTAGATATCCTATATAACTTTTAGCATATAAAATAATGTGATTATCATTTATATTAATATCTAAACCTATTATAGGTTTTATATTATTTTTCTTACAAGCTTTATAAAAATCTATAACTCCATACATATTATTATCGGTGATAGTTAATGCCTTAATGTTATTATTTATCGCAAAATAAATTAATTTATTTACAGATATCATACTTGATTGTAAATAATTATCAGTTTTTATATTTAATGGAACGTACATATAATCACCTCTAATAAATATTTAAATTTAATCTTATTTTAACAATATACTATGTTTTTTTCAATAAAAACACTTAATTTTATTATTTTATTTGACTTAAAATATATTTTATGATAAACTGGATAGGCAGAGAAAAAACTTTGAATGGAGGAATAACATGGCAAAAAAAGCAACTGAAAAAAAACCACTTGCTGGTAATAGAAGATCTCACTCACAAAGAGCAACTAAACATTCACAAAAACCAAATTTACAAGTTGTTAATATAAATGGAAAAAGAGTGAGAATAAGCGCTAGAGAAAAAAGAACATTAGATAAATTAGCTGCTTAATATAAAAGAAATAAGACCTACATCTTATTTTTTTTTTCTTTTTCTATTAAGTATTTATATCTATTACTTTTATTTAAATTATATTTTCTCTCTAAACTAATAAAATGAAATTGTAGTTTTGCAATACTAAGTGGATTATTATTGACCTTAGCTATTTCATCTTTTATTTGATAATATAATTTTAAATCTTCTTTACTGATATTTTCAATTTTTTTAAGCATTTGTGTTAATACTTTAAAACGTACTAAATAATCTTTGTTATCAACCTTTTTTTCTTCTTTCCTAGTTTTTTCAACATTTTCAGCAGAAACATCTTTATTATGATTATATTTTTCTCTATAATCATAATTTACAAAATCTGGAATATCTAAATCTTCACTACCAACATTATAACCTGGAGTATTAGCAATTATACTTAATGATTTTATAACATCACTTAGGCAAACAGAAACATCTTTAAGATCATATTTACTTAATTCTTCTTTTGATTCAAAATCATTTATCATAAATAATGCATATAATCGTTGATAAGCAACAGTTATAAACATATTTATTTTTCCAATCTTCATACCTAAATATGATTTTAAAGAAATAATGTTATCTGGAATACTTAAAAATGTATCATTATTCTTAAGTAAAACCGTATTATTTTTATCAATCATTTCTAATCCAGCTTCTAACACTAATAAGCTTTCTTTTAATGATTCTAATATAACTTCTATTTCTGATAACACTATATTTCTTTTATCAATATCCATAAATGACACCTCTACTTTAATATAAGTATAACATATTTTATATAAAATAAATAAAAAAACGTTTTTTTACACGCTAATTATAGTAAAAAAACGTAAAATTATTTAATTCAATCATTCATTTTATTTTCTATATATTTTATTACATCAAAAATAGTATTTTCAAAATTATTAAAATCGACATCAAACCACTTTATATCTAATTGATGATTAAACCAAGTATATTGTCTTTTAGCATATCTTCGGCTATTTTGTTTGATTTTTTCTATACACTCTTCTAACGTATTCTTTTTATCAAAATATAAAAATAATTCTTTATATCCAATTGGTGTCATAACAGCTTTACTTCTTATATTGCTTTTATATAAATTGTATGCTTCATCAATTAATCCTATATTTAACATATCATCTACTCTTTTATTAATTCTATCATATAAAATATTTCTATCTGTTGTAAGCCCAATAAACAAAGTATCATAGATTAACTCATCACTTTTTTCCTTTGAACTAAATGTTTTATTAGTATTTTCCATATAATTTAAAGCAGTTTCAAGTCTTTTACGATTGTTTTTATGAACTTTATTATTCTTATCTAAACTAACAACTTTACTGTATAATTCATCCAAAGATAAATTATCGTAATTATTTTTTTTATATTCTATAAAATCATAATTATATAAAGCAGCTTTTATATATAATCCTGTACCACCTACCATAATTGGTACCTTTCCTCTTGATAATATATCATCTATTGCTTCTCTACAATCTTTCTGATAATCATATACACTATATTCTTCATCTATTTTCTTTATATCTATTAAATGATGAGGAACATTATCCATTTCCTCTTCAGTTACTTTTGCAGTAGCAATAGAAAGACCTATATATACTTGAGTAGAATCAGCATTTATAACTTCACCATTTAATCTTTTAGCAAGCTCAATACTCATTTTTGTCTTACCAACACAAGTTGGTCCTGTAATAACAATAACCATTACATCACCTTCTTTATAGATTTATAATATTTTTTTATAGAATTATCTATACTTTTCTTAAAACTATTATCTCTTATATCTATATTTAACTTTTTTAATATTTCAAATAAATTTGTATTTTCATACTTTTTTGTATTAATATTATCAACAAAATCAATAATATCTTTTTTATCGAGTGGATATAGAGCTAATACTGTGCCTAATATATATCTATAATCTTCACTGAATACTTTTGATATTTCATAAATTATATCTTCTTCATTCATAATAACACCATTACAGTCACATTCCTTTATGAATTCTTTCTTTATATATTCCAATAAATCTAATTTTTCTAAGCACATTTCATCAAATTTCTTAAGATTAATATTATAAAAGTATTTAATAAATAAATTTTTACTATCATTATCTATACTACCAAAATTATAATACATTAACAAAAGTGGATAATAATTCATAAATTCATAATTATTATCAAATAAATATTCAAGATAATAACTCGCTTTAATCTCATTTTCCTTAAATCCATTATTTATTAAGTAATTTACAGCTTGAATTTCAAAATATCTACCAATAAATTCATCTAATAAATATCCTAATTCTGTTTGTCCTTTTCCTTTATTACATAAATAATGACCAAATTCATGAGATAAGTTTATAACATCCTGATAATTATACTCTCTATCAATATTTATAATTCCAACATCATCTTTATTTAAAAAATAATTACCTTCCTCTTCTTTATTATAACTAAAATTTAACTCTCCATTATTAATAACATTCCTAAAGATTGGAATATATTTAGAATCTATATATTTAATTATATTTTCTACATGATAAATAACATCTATAAAAGATAAATTATTAGTAATCTCATCCTCATCAAAGTATAAATCACTAAATTTATCATTAATGTGCTTACTTATATTGTATATATCATTTAAGCATATAAATAAATATTTATCACTTTTTTCTAAATAATTAAATATATCATTCAAATACCTATTTAATTTTATATAATCATTTTTTTCATATTATTTCCTATTTTATAAACATACTATCTCCAAAAGAGAAAAATCTATACTTGTTTTTTATTGCCTCATTATAAGCATTTAAGATAATTTCTTTACTAGATAGTGCACTAACAAGCATTAATAATGTAGATTTAGGTAAATGAAAATTAGTAATTAATGCATCAATAGCCTTAAATTTATAACCTGGATATATAAATATATCTGTAAAACCACTACAATTTCTAAATTCACCATAAAGTGATATTATAGTTTCCAGTGTTCTTGTTGTAGTAGTACCAACACTTATTATTCTTTTTCCTTCTTTTTTTGCATCATTTAATATTTTAGCTGTCTCTGAATCCATTGAATAATACTCGCTATGCATTTTATGTTTTGTAACATCCTCTACATTGACTGGTCTAAATGTCCCAAGTCCCACATGGAGTGTTATAAAAGCTATTTTAACTCCCTTTTCCTTTATTTTGTTTAAAAGATCAACAGTAAAATGTAGACCAGCAGTAGGTGCTGCTGCACTACCAATATTTTTTGCATAAACAGTTTGATACCTATCTTTATCTTTTAATTTTTCATGAATATAAGGAGGAAGTGGCATCTCACCTAACTCATCTAATATTTCATATAAAATTCCATTATATATAAGTTTAAATATTCTAATTCCTTCTTCACCAATATCAACACATTCAGCACTTAATTTATCAGAAAATTTAACAATTGTACCTATCTTAATTCTTTTTGCAGGCTTAGTTAAACATTCCCATATATCCCTTTCCTGCTCTTTTAATAAAAGAAGCTCTACTAAAGCATTAGTCTTTTCTTTTACTCCATATAATCTTGCAGGAATAACCTTTGTATCATTCATAACAAGTATATCATTGGAAGATAGTTCATCTATAATCTGATTAAAAACTTTATGTTTAATCTCGCCTGTTTTTTTATCCAACACCATTAATTTAGAATTATCTCTTTTTTGAATTGGAGATTGAGCAATTAATTCCTCAGGTAAATAATAGTTAAAATCGTCCGTTTTCATAAAATCACCAAAGATATTTTAGCATATAAAGAAAAAAAAGAAAACAAAAGTTTTCTAAATTTATTTACTTCTTACAGACTCTCCTACTTCTTCGCCTCTAAATTCATTAAGTAATTCCTCATTTTGAGCACGCATTAAATCAATTTTTCCTTGATTTCTCAATAATTCTTCTTTAGTTGTACTCAAATGATTTTTAAAGAATTCTCGCATTGCTCTTCTTCTTGATTCAGAAGAATCAGCATAATGCCTTCCTTTATACGAACTTTCGAAGCTTAAGCCTTTCTTAATCTTTTTCTTTAATTCTTTGAGTCTTTCAATAGAGACAGTTTTCACCTTAGTAACTTTTCTAGATATCTTTAATTTAATTCTTCCAGCAACTCTCTTTTTATCACTTATTTGATGTTTAACACTTGCAACAACCTTATTTTTTAATCCAACAATATTTTCTTTTAATTTTTTCACTTGATCTACTGTAGCATGTTTAATTACTCTTTTTGCCTTATTATATTTTCTTCTAATTTGTTTTTTAGCAATGTTCTTTTTATCTATAATTTTAACCTTTGCATTATTAATTGCATTTTTTGCAGCTACAGCACCTCTTAAGGCTAAATTTTCAACAGTTAATCCTGCAATCGTTGCGTTTTGTCTAAGATTAGTAAAACCAACTGAACTCTTCTTTACTTCTATTTGTTTTTTTAATAAACTTAAATTTTTCTTAGAAACTCTTTTTATTACCCTAATTCGAGCAACTATTCTTCTTTTCTTTCTATTAATTAAATGTTTCTTTTCTTGTAACTTTACTTTTACATTATTAACCTTTTCAGTTATTTTATTTCCTATATTTCTTACTTTACTTGTTATTTTATTTTTCAAATTTTTTAAAGCATTTAAAGGCATTTTAGCAATTCTAACTACTTTATTTATAACTCTAACTCTAATTTTAGATTTTCTTAAATGCTTCTTTTTATGAAAAATAACTTTCTTACTTTTTTTTTGTTTCTCTAAAGAGCGTGCTTTTTCAGCTAATTTTTTTGCAGTATTTTTATATAACTCATCGTCTTTTTTTCTCTCTGCTTCTTCTAACTGATTTAAAAGCTCTCTCATTTCATTTATATCTGGTGTCATAAATTACTCCATTATTGCATTAACAGCTTCTGTTACAAGATTTAGTTCTTCTTCTGATTCGATATCATCTAAACTAACAGTATTATCAGGTAATGTATTAACAATAAATGCAGTAATATCAAAATTACCATCATCTGCAGGCAAACTGCACATTGCATATTGTTTATCGCTTCCTTCTAATGAGAATAAAGTTAAAACCTCTGCTTTTTTTATTGTACCATTTGCATCTACATAATCAAAAAATACATCTTCATCTTCTTCCACACTGTTAACTAAATTTTCCATATTATCAAACATATATATATCCTCCTATCATAAATAAATGATACCATAAAAAATATATAATTGCAATTAAAAAAATACCTGTTTCACTCAGATATTTTTATAAATTAGTTAAATATTTGGCAGTTCTTACCATTTGTGCTGTATAACTATTTTCATTATCATACCAAGCAACAACCTGAACCTGATATAAATTTTCATCTATTTTACTTACCATAGTTTGAGTTGCATCAAATAATGAACCTTCTGTAATACCTACAATATCAGTTGAAACTATTGGTTCTTCTGTATATCCAAATGAATCGTTAACATTTTTTTTCATATATTCATTTATTTTTTCTACAGTTACATCATTACCTTCTACAACTGCAATTAATATTGTAGTAGAACCTGTTGGTACAGGCACTCTTTGTGCAGAACCTATTAATTTTCCTTCCAATTCAGGAATTACTAATCCAATTGCTTTAGCTGCCCCCGTCGAATTAGGAACTATATTAATTGCTCCAGCACGAGCTCTTCTTAAATCTCCCTTACGATGTGGTCCATCAAGAAGCATTTGATCTCCTGTATATGCATGAACAGTTGTCATTATTCCACTTTTAATTTTATATAAATTATTTAAATTATAAGCCATTGGAGCAAGACAATTTGTTGTACAAGATGCCGCACTAATAATTTTATCATCACTATTTAATATTTTTTCATTAACGCCATATACAATAGTTTTTAAATCATTACCAGCTGGAGCCGATATAATTACTTTTTTCGCACCAGCATCAATATGAGCTTGTGATTTTTCTTTGCTTGTAAAGAAGCCTGTACATTCTAAAACAACATCTACATCAAGTTCTCCCCAAGGTAATTTTCTTGGATCTGCTTCTTTATAAATTTTAATTTCTTTTCCATCAACTATAATTGCATCATCTAATGCTTTAATATCGTGTCCTTCATATCTTTTTTGTGCGGAATCATATTTCAACAAATGTGCCAGCATTTCTGGACTAGTTAAATCATTAATTGCTACTATCTCATATTCTGTCCCAAACATTTGTCTAAATGCAAGTCTTCCTATTCTTCCAAAACCATTTATTGCCATTTTTATCATATTATACCTTCTTTCTATTTAAAACAACTTCCACCAATAAATTCTCTAAGAACTGAATCATTTGGAATATCATCACTTGGAATTGGTAAAAAATTCTTTAAAAAATTAATAAGTCTTAATGCTTCAGGATACTGTTCATCTTCTTGAGAAATACTATAAAGAAGAGGTTCAACATATGTTTTTAAAACACAAAGTTCATAAAGCAATGATGAATTAATTGCAGCATCTACATTACTTTGAAATGGTACTATATTTTGCATTTCACCTTTTTTTATTTCAGCCCACATACTAAGTGTCTCATTTGCTCCTAAACCACGTGTCTTACTATCTCGTGTAATTCTTCTTAGTTTCCTAATATCACTCGCATATATAGGATTATGATTATCTATATTTATACAAGCTAAAGGTGAAATATAAATTTTAAATTTGTATTTATCATCTATTTCTTTAGCTAAAATATCATTTAAAGCATGTATCCCTTCAACAACAATTATATCATTCTTTTTTATTGAAGTTTCTTCCTTTTTAAAACTACTTATACCTTTAACAAAATCATAATATGGTAATCTTACTGCTTCACCGTTTAATAATTGATTAATTTGTTTTGAAAATAATTTTGTATTAACTGCATTTATAGATTCAAAATCATAAGAACCATCTGGAAGTTTTTTTCTATCAACTAAATTAATAAAGTAATCATCTAAAGATATAGAAATTGTATTATATCCTTTAGTCTTTAGAAATATGCTTATTTTCTTTGAAGTAGTAGTCTTACCACTTGAAGAAGGCCCAGCAAGCAATACCAATCTTGATTTCTTACCTATTATTTCATCTGTCAAAAGCATAAGTTGTCTATCATAGTATGCCTCTGACATAAGAATCATATCTTGAATATTACCAAGAGAAACTCTTTTATTTAAATCAGCAGCAGTTTTTATTTGAACATTATCACTAAAATTAACAGCCTGAAAAAATACATCATAAAGTTTACTTTCTTTAAATTTAACTTCCATTTTTGAATCAGTATATAAATCAGGTAAAAGTAGTACATATCCACTATT
>JAEEGL010018208.1_pt1 | contig 11961 bp, 9 predicted proteins | sample 9134231 | NCBI WGS metagenome assembly JAEEGL01 (sample SAMN16246548, study PRJNA631951) | gut metagenome | biome: gut microbiome; feature: rumen; material: fiber-attached | host: Bos | place: Iran: Karaj | collected 2018-10 | reverse complement strand
CTGCGGGAGGGGTGGACCACGATCTGCGTGATGCCGTAGTGGTCGCGGAGGTCCACGAACAGGATGCCGCCGTGGTCGCGGAGGCGGAACATCCAGCCGGAGAGGCGTACGGTCTTGCCGGCGTCTTCCTTGCGGAGCTGGTTGCAGGTATGGGTACGGTATGGATGCATGTCTGCCATGGTTCTGTTCTTTCTTTTCTTTGGCCGCCTATTATACCATATCTGCGCGGGATATGGTATAATCACCGCACAGGAGATTAGCATGAAATACATCACCTACGTCGGAAGCTACACGGATGCGACCCACAAGGAGGGTATCCACATCTTCGAGTCGGACGCGGAAACGGGCGATTTTCGCCTGTTGGGCGTGCTGGACGGGTTCGAAAGCCCCACCTACATGGCGCTCAACGCCAGCGGGTCGCGCCTCTACACCGTGCTGGGGCGCGACGCATTCGGCCCGCGCGGACGCCAGGGCGGCCTCGCGGCGTTCGCCGTGCGGGGAAACAAGCTTGAGTTCATCAACGAGATCCCGACGGGCTGGACGATCCCTTGCCACGTGTCGCTCGATCCTTCTGAGAATGCGCTTGTCTACGCCGAGTACTCCTGCGGCACCGCCGGCTATGCGAACCTCGCCCCCGACGGCTCGATCGACACCGCTTTCGCAGGCGCGCCCGGTGCGGTCAATTCGCGCTTTCAGGTGCAGCACGTGGGCGACGGTCCCAACAAGCCGCGCCAGGACAAGGCGCACGCGCACTGCTCCATCGTGACGCCGGACGGCAAGTTCCAGCTCGTGGTGGATCTCTCGCTCGACCAGGTCAAGGCGTACGACTTCGCGAACCGCGCCCAGGGCATGAAAGAGGTATCGTACGCGTCCATCGACACGCGCAAGATCGCGCCCGGCGCCGGCCCGCGCCACATCGTGTTCCACCCGAACGGCAAGTTCGCGTTCGTGATCTTCGAGCTGGGGAACCTCGTGGCCAGCTTCCGCTACACGGGGCGCGGATTCCGTCATGTCGCCACGTGTCCGCTCCTCGAGGGCGAGGCGATGAAGGCATGCAAGGCGGCGGCGATCAAGATCTCCGAGGACGGCACGCAGGTGTTCTGCTCCAACCGCGACATCAGCCGGTCGGGCTACGACTCGATCACCGTGTTCAACATCGATCCGGAGACTGGCAAGATGGAGTTTCTCAACAACGCCAAGGTCGGCGGCGCCTATCCGCGCGACTTCGAGTTCATGCCCGGCGGCAAGTTCTGCCTCGTGGGTCTGAAGGAGGACTGGCGCGTGGCGAGCTTCGCCTACGACAAGGCAAAGGGAACCTTCACGGAGGTGGCGAAGATGGAAGGCGTCTATCGTCCGCTCTACTTCAAGTTCAAGAGACGCTGATGAAGAACTTTTTCTCGCGGAAGATGTGGCTTCTGGCAGTTCCGGCGCTGAGCGCGGTGCTGCTGTGGGCGGCGTTCCCCCCGCTGGGGGAGGTGGCGAACATCGCTCTTGCCCTGACGCCGCTTCTCGTCGTGTCGCGCCTGTGCACGCCGAAGCGCGCCGCGTGGCTGTGGTTCGCGGGCGGGTTCCTCTTTTGGTTCGGCACGCTTTCGTGGATGCCGGCGATCATCAAGAACAACGGACCGTGGCCGCTCGTCGTGCTCGGATGGGCGGGTCTGGCGGCCGCCTGCGCCGCCTACTTCGTGCTCTACGGCTGGCTCTCGGCGCGCGCTTGGCGGCGCTGGGGCCGCTGGGGACTCGCCGCGGAACCGATCCTGTGGGCGGGCTGCGAGTGGCTGCGAGCGACGCTCTTCACCGGCTTCGCGTGGAACTTCCTCGGGACGGCCGTGGGGCAGACGCCCGCGTTCGCGGCGCCGGCTCGGCTCGGCGGCGTGTATCTCGTGAGCGCGCTCGTGGTGTTGCTCAACGGCGTCTTCGCCACGCTCGCCTGCCGGGTGATCGCGCAGATGGCCGGAAGCGCCGGGAGCGAAAGGACGGCCGGGGCCACCGGGACCTCCGAGACTACCGGGAGTGCCGGGAAGTGGAGGGCGAAGCTTGCGCACAGCGCCGAGACGGCAGTGCCGTTGGCGATCATCCTGCTTGTATTTTGGCTTTCCCAGCCGCGAGCTGCGAGTTCAGGACCGCAAGCCGCGGTTCCGCTCCGCGTCGCTCTCGTCCAAAGGAACGCGCCGTGCATCTTCTCGGCGAAGCGTCCGCGCGAGAACCCGCTGGAGGTCTACGGACGGCTTCTGGAGGCTGCTGCCGCCGCGCGTCCCGATTTGGTCGTCTGGGGCGAGAGCGCGATGGCGGAGTTCGGCCGCCTGGACGGCGAGAACGCCCGTCGCGCGGCGGCGCATTTCGCCGACAAGCTGGACGGCGCGGCGCTCCTCGCGGGCGGCGACTGGGTACGCGACGGGCGCTTCCACAACGCCGCCGCGCTCTATTCGGGCACGAACGCCGTGCAGTTCTACGCCAAGCAGCACCTCGTGCCGTTCGGCGAGTACATTCCCTTCGACAAGTGGATCACCTTCCTGCAGAAGCTCTCGCCTATCGGCGTCTCGCTCTGGCCGGGTGAGGCCACGGTCCTTAAGCTGAAAATCAACGATAGGCAGGGACCGGGGGCACCGATGGTTGTCCTCGCCCCCCTCATCTGCTACGAGGACACGGATCCCACGCTGTCCCGCGCGGCCGCCCGCCTCGGAGCGCAGGCGATTGTGCTGATCACGAATGACAGCTGGTTCTCCGACTCGATCGAGTCCGTGCAGCACGCGGCGCAGGCTGTCCTGCGCGCGGTCGAGACGGACCTGCCCGTCATCCGCGTGGGCAACTCGGGCGTGACGGGCATCGTCGACGGGAAGGGGCGCGCGCGTTGGCTCACGGATGGCGACGGGAAGCCGCTGGTGGATGCGTCTGGCACGATGGTCGAGACGGTGCTCGTGCCGGCCGCGCCCGTCCCGACGCCCTACGTGCGGACGGGCGACTGGCCGCTGCTCGTCCTCTTCGCGGCTGCGCTGCTGCTTGTTTTTGCTGTACCAAGAAAGGAAAACGCATGAAAACGACGAATGGAAGAATCCTTGCCGCTTGCCTGGGCCTGTCCGTGCTCGCGGCCGCGCCGAACGGTTTCGGCGAGACGGCGCCACGCGCCGAGACGCCCGCTGGGCGCATCGAACTCTTCAACGGAAAGGACCTCACGAACTGGTACGTGTTCCTAAAGGGGCGCGGACGGTCTGATCCGAACGGCGTGTTCTCGGTGTCGAACGGCGTGCTGCACATCTCCGGCGCCGAGCTCGGCTGCATCACGACGGAGAAGGCTTGGCGCGACTACCGCCTCACGGCCGAGTACCGCTTCACGGCCGGTGCGCCGAACGCGCCCGGGAAGCTGGCGCCCGACAGCGGCATCCTCTACCATTCGCAGGGAGAGGACGGCTCCTGGCACGGCATCTGGATGAAGTCCTTCGAGTACAACGTCATCATCGGCAAGACGGCCGACCTGATCGTCGTCGTCTCCGATCGCGGCAAGACGAAGCCCGACTACCTGGCGACGGCGGAGGTGGACAATCCCCGGACGCGCCGCTGGACGCCCGGCGGGCAGACGATCTCGCTCAAGAACGGCGGACGCGTCAACAGCCGCGAGGACCGTCCTAACTGGCGCAACGCCGCCGACGAGACGATCACGCCGCCCGAGCGCCCCTACGGCGAATGGAACACGGCCGTGCTCGAATGCCGCGGCGACACGGCGGCGCACATCCTCAACGGCGTGACGCTCGTGCGCCTGACGGGCCTCTCCCCGACGGAGGGCCGCATCCAGATCCAGAGCGAGGGCTACGGCTGCGAGTTTCGCCGCATCACGCTGGAGCCGCTCGGGAAATGACGGGGCGGCTGCGTCCGCAGTTTGACGAGCCTGCAATCCAATGGTATAGTATCAGCCATGTTGTCGTTCGCGATGGGCGTGATCAAGAACTGGCGGGACTTGAACGCGCTTGAGATCATCCGCCACCCGTGGTTCATCTCCGCGTTCCTCGCGGGAGGTCTTGCGCAGATCATCAAGCTGGCGCACGGCTGGTATCGCACGCATACATTTGACCGCAAGTTCTTCGGTGCCGCCGGCGGAATGCCGAGCGCGCATACCGCGCTCGTCACGGCGCTTTCCGTCGCCGTGGGGTTGACGGACGGGTTCGACTCGCCCGAGGCGATGATCGCCGTCGGGTTCGGCACGATCACGATCGCGGACGCGCTTTCCGTCCGCCGCGCGGCCGGCGACCACGCGCGGCTCCTGAACCGCATCGTGGAGCGCATGAACCTCACGGGCGAGGAGAGGTTTGAGGCGGAGCGCTTGCGCGAGCGGCTGGGGCACAACGGACGCGAGGTGCTCGTTGGCATCCTCTTCGGCATCGCCGTCGCCGTGACGGTCTGCGGCATCTGGGATTTCTGGAAATGAAACGCTTGCTTCACTATCTGATCCTCGCGGCCATCCTTCTCGGCGCGCCGGCGTTCTTCGCCTGGGTGGGCGGCTACGACGAGATCTGGGAAGGGGTGAAGAGTTTCCCGCCGCGCACGGAGGACTGGGGGTTCCATCCAGAGAAGCTCTGGAACCATCGCTGCCCGTTCTCCTGGGGATGGTTCGCCACCATGATGTTCTTCACGTTCCTTTGCCTGCGACCGCTCGTCCGCCGCTGCCTTCGAGCCGCCTTCCGCCTCCAAAATAACGATCCCTCTTCCCTCTTCCCTCTTCCCTCTTCCCTCGTTCCTCGTCACTCGTCACGATTCCCTTGGTGGGGATGGTTAGGTCTACTAATCCTCTTTTCAGGATGGATCCTTTCTTGGAACTGGCACTTCCGCTGGTTCCCGCCGCTCTCGGAGCGGTTGCAGGTGCAGCTTTCCTACGCCCCGGTGTGGGCCGGGTTCATCCTTGTCATGAACGCGCTCTGCGTGAAGCGGAGCGGACATAGTCCGATGACCGACCATCCCTGGGCCTACGCGGCCACGTTCCCCGCGAGCTCGCTCTTCTGGTGGTTCTTCGAGTATCTGAACCGCTACGTATGGAACTGGTACTATCTCGGGATTTCGAACATCGGCGCGGCGGAATACACCGTCTATGCGAGCGTCTGCTTTGCGTCCGTGCTGCCGGGCGTCTGCGCGGTGGCGGCGTTTCTGCACACGTTCCGTCCGTTCGCCGACGAGCACTACGCCGGCATGGGACGCGTGAACCTGCGCGGCTGGCGCGCCGTGAGCGTGCTGGCTTTCGTGGCTGCGCTGGGGTTGACGGGCATCGTGTTCTTCCCGCGCTACGCCTACCCGCTCCTGTGGCTCTCGCCGCTCATGGTGTTCCTGCTCGTGCAGGTGGCGCTGAAGGAGCCGTGCGCGCTGGATTGCCTGGCGGTCGGCAACTGGGCGGTCGTTCTGCGCTTCGCGCTCGCGGCGCTCATCTGCGGGTTCTGCTGGGAGACGTGGAACTACTACGCGCTCGCGAAGTGGGTGTATGCGGTGCCGTTCGTCCACCGCTTCCAGATCTGGGAGATGCCGCTCATGGGCTTCGCGGGCTACCTGCCGTTCGGGCTGGAGTGCGCCGCCGTGACGGCGTGGATCTGCCCCGCGCTCATCGAGAACGACTGGTATAAAAAATCGAAGGAGAAGACATCATGAAGACAAAAACACTGTGCATGGGCCTGTGTTTGACAGCGACAGGCTTTCTGTTCGCCCTTGAGCCGGGGCAGCCGGATGTGCGCACGCGGACTTTCGTGGCGCCGACGCGGGTGGTGTGGACGTCTGGGAAGACCGGCTACAACAACCAGTCGGCGGTCGTGAACGCGGAATCGCTGCTCAAGCCTCGCTATGGGCAGATACCGGAAGTCCAGTGGGGGCGTCCGGTGGGATGTGTGCTGGAGAACCGGGGCGAACCGGCGTCCGTGCTGCTTGACTTTGGGCGCGAGCTGCACGGCGGGCTCCAGATCGGCAACCAGGGGCCGCGCGGCATGAAGCTGCACGTCCGTTTCGGCGAGAGCGTGGGCGAGGCAATGGCTCTCTACGGCTACAAGTGCGCGGGCAATGACCATGCTATCCGCGACGGCGAGTATCTGGTCCCCCACATGGGCACGCTCGAGATCGGCAACACCGGCTTCCGCTTCGTGCGTCTTGATCTCGTGACGACGGGCAAGGTGACACTTGAGAGCGTGCGCGCGATCTCGCTCATGAGGCCGATGCCGCGCCTCGGCGCGTTCAAATGCTCGGACGAGCGCGTCAATCAGGTGTGGGAGACTGCGGTGCGCACCGTGCACCTCTGCTGCCAGGAGTTCCTGTGGGACGGCATCAAGCGCGACCGGCTCGTCTGGATGGGCGACACGCACCCCGAGACGCGCACGATCCTCTCCGTGTTCGGCGCGGCGGACGTGCTGCGCGACTCGCTCGACTACATGGCGGCCGTCACGCCCACGAGCAACTGGATGAACGGAATGCCGAACTACACGCTCTGGTACATCCGCAACATGCACGACTGGTACATGTTCACCGGCGACGCCGGCTTCCTCAAGGCGCGGCAGGCGTACCTGAAGCCGACCATCGAGCACGTGCTGGCGCAAGTGGGGCCTGACGGACGTTCGCAGCAGAAGGGGTTCCTCGACTGGCCGACGCAACACAACCAGCCGGCGGTTCGGGCCGGCACGCAGGCCTTGCACGCGATCACGCTCGACAATGCGGCAACGATCGCCGACGTGCTGGGCGACGCGGACCTCGCGGGGCGCTGCCGCGCGGGCGCGGCGAAGGTGCGCACCGTCCATCCCGATCCGTGCGGCGCGAAGTCCGCTGCGGCGCTCCTTGCGCTCGGCGGTCTGAGCGACCCGAAGGAGATGTACGCGCAGGTGCTTGGCAAGAACGGCCACGACGGCGTATCCACGTTCTACGGCTACTACATGCTCGAGGCGATGAGCGCCGCCGGCGAGAACCAGCGCGCGCTCGACACGGTGCGCGACTACTGGGGCGGTATGCTCGACATGGGCGCGACGAGCTTCTGGGAGGACTTCAACCTCGCATGGACCAACAATGCCACGCGTCTCGACGAGATGCCCGTGCCGGGCAAGAAGGACATCCACGGCGACTTCGGCGAGTTCTGCTATCCCGGCTACCGCCATTCGTTCTGCCACGGCTGGAGCTCCGGTCCGGCGGCATGGTGCATCGCGCACGTGCTGGGGCTTGAGGCGCTCGACGTGGGGGGCAAGACGGTGCGCGTGAGGCCGTTCCTCGGAGACCTCGATTGGGCGGAGGGGGCGCTGCCAACTGCCCAGGGCGTGGTGCGCGTCCGCCACGAGAAGCGCCCCGACGGCTCCATCGATACGAAGGTCGACGCGCCGCCCGGCGTGACTGTCGTCCGCTGATTTGATATACTATCCGCCGTTTTGCGACGCGGAAAACGGAATCCCGTGAGAGTCGGGAGCTGTTGCGCAACTGTAACCGGATACGAGTTTGCCATTTCCAGTGGGCCGGGTGGCCTGCGAAGGCGGCGGACGAGGCTTGACGCCGGAAGCCAGGAGACGCTCCGCGCCGCGTGTCACGTACCTTCGCATCAGAGGGAAAGCACAGGAAATGAAAAAGAATAGTATCTTGGCGGCAGGGCTTGCCGCCACCTTGATGGCATCTGCCCCCGCATGGGGCTTTACGTTCGACGACATCCACTTCTGGGTGGGCGAAGGACCGAACCGTTGCGCCGTCGCACTCGACTTCGGCGACGAGTCGCTGGCCTGGGGCTATAAATGGAATGGCACTTGCACAAACCTGTTTGAAGTGGTGAACCGTATTGTCGATCAAGACCATCGGCTCGTCATGGGCTTTCAGCGGATGACGGCCTCATATTATGATCTTTACTTTTTCGGTTATGACAAAGATGACGGGGCGGCGAGCTGGGACAAGAATACGGGAAGTACCTCAAGTACGAATGCGCTTTGGGGACTGGAGGACAGGGCTTCCTTTTCGCAGTGGTGGGTGTTGTACGGTCCGATGACCGGCCCGTCGTTCCCGACCACGCCGCAGTATTCGAGTTGGCTTGCCGCCAATTCAATTGTCCCCGTTGACGGCAACTGGTTCGTGTTCGCGATTGGAAGTACGGTCGTTGACGAGAATTGGAATGAGTCGCCTGCGGTCCTGGACACGCCGACGGCGGCGGAGTCGCCGTACGGTTGGCGCGTGGTTGATTCCAATGTGTCCACCGAAGAAGACGATTTCGATGATGTCGAAAACGTGCTGGGGCGGCCGACGGCCTACATGGTCGGACAATGGGGCGGACCGGTCAGTCCCTACAACGCCGCATGGAAGGAGGGCGAACTTCTTACGTTGCAAGGTGAAGACGACTATGTGATCATCGAGTTCGACCATGACGTGGTGGACGATCCGAACAACCCGTTCGGGCTTGACTTCATTGTGTTCGGCAATGCCTTTGGCGTGGGGACGACCGATGCCTACTACTCGCAGGACATGGGGCCGAACGGCATCTCGTTCACTGGCAGCGGAACGCCTGAAGAGGCGCTCGTGGAGGTCTCGCAGGACGGACGGACCTGGTATGCGTTTAACGACGGCCCGCATGGTGACGATTTCGCTCCCACGCTTGGATTCGTCTATGACGACGTGGCTCCGGACACGGCGCTCTATTCCGGCAACAGGTGGTGGGGAAAGATGGCGGACGCCTGCTATCCGGTCGATCCGTCTCTTTCGTGGGCCTCCTTGCAGGATTTGACGCTTGCGGAAGTGGCAAAGCGGTATAACGGTTCGGCGGGCGGTACGGGCTTTGACATCGGCAAGCTCAACCTCCCGACCAACGCGCAAGGCCGCAAGTGGTTCCGTTACGTGCGCATCTCCGGCATGGAATCCGACACCCCAAATGACGATGGCGACTCCGGCACGATGCCAGATGTGGATGCCGTGGCTGACGTGGCGCCCGTCTCGGGCTACAAGAACTGGGTTCTGAAAAACTTCACGTGGGACGAGGCATGTCAGACGAGCTTGACTGATGCGGCGGCAATCGCGTCGAACGGACTTGCAAACGGACTCAATTACATGTATGGGCTTGCGCCGACCGACTCCGTGGCGGAGAACGTGGCATTCAAGGTGGTGGCGTTCGTACCGGGCGAGACGGAACACGTCATCAAGATCCTCTCGCCGACGCGGATGACGGCGACGCCGAATGGGCTTGTCGTGAAAGAGACGGCCTCGCTCGGCACGGGATGGAACTCCGTCAAGCCTACGCTTCTGTCGTCCGAGTCGCAGGGCGACGGGACGTGGCTCAATACGTTCACGGTGCCGAAGGGCGAAGGGACCTTCTTTAAGCTTGCGCTGGATGTGGAATAGCAGTACATGAGGCGGGCCGGGTTTACACTCTTCGAGCTGATTTTTGTCATCGCGATCGTGACGCTGATGGCGGGGGTGCTCGTGCCATCGCTTTCCGATTCCTACGAAGCCGCACAGAGCGCCCGGTGCAAGACAAACCTTCATCAGCTGGCGATTGCCTGCCAGAACTACTCGATGAGCACGGGACATTTCCCGTGGGGCGCCATTGAGCCGAGCCAGCACGACAAGAACTATTGGGACAACGAGTATCACTATCTCGTCTATCGGGACGAAAATCCCCGGTTGCACGGCGTGTCGTATTGGAGCGATTACTCGTCGTTCTGCTGGGACTTCAAGCGACGAAATGGCCAGCTCGGATGGTCGAGCGGCGAGATGACGTCGGGCATTCCGGCCTTTGCCATGTTCGGTTGCCCGAAATGCAGCAGGGAACGGACCGACAACTGGGACGGCAACCACATCACTGGCTACAATTACAACGTCTGCTATCTCGGCTATGTCGAGAACGATTCGGGCCAGCGCCGGTATCCGACGGAATGGAATGACGTGAGGGAACCGTCTCGCGTCGTCGTGTTCGGCGACGGCGGGTATGCGGGCGGACCGAACAAGTTCATGCGCGCGCCGTTCCAGGACAAGCAGTACGACAACTCGGCCGCGAGCCTGCGCAAGGCGGGGACCCAGGCGTTCCGCCATGGCCGCGGCCGAAAGCGCCATTGCAACATGGTGTTTGTCGACGGGCATGTGGAGGAGTTCTACAATCCGTACAAGGCCGGCGGCAAGCCGGGATGGGTCGACAAGAATACGCGCTCGGCGTTCATCAGTTCAGGGAATGGTATCTATGGGCCGCGCGGGTTCGGTGTCGATGACAATGACGAGCCGAGGTGAGGTGTTGAGATGTTGAGGTGTTGTGGTGTTGTGGTGTTGAGATGTTGAGGTGTTGAGATGTTGAGGTGTTGAGGAATGGTTGCGGCGGTCATATTTGCGACGGCGGTGAGACTGGTGAGCTGCGCGCCGGCGGCGACGGAGACGCTCTACGATCTCGGTGCAGAGGATTGCCTCGTGGGGCGCTCCTCCGCCTGCCTCTACCCGGCTGCGGCCACGAACCTGCCGAGCGTGGGCGGCTATTCCGCGCCGTCCATCGAGCGCATAGTCGCATGTAAGCCCACGCACGTGCTCGTCTCCTACCTCGCCGATCCGTCGCTGTCCAACAGACTGGAGCGGCTCGGCATCCGCGTGCTGCAGTTCCCATGCGAGCGGCTTAAGGACTACGCGCCCATGCGCGCGCGACTGGCCGAGCTGTGCGGGGTGCGTCCGAAGCGCATGCTTGCGGTCGTCCAGAAGGAACCGCTCATCGTAGCCGGGCGCGAGACGCTGCCTGATGACATCCTCGCCGAGGTGGGTTGCGCAAACGCGGTCACGAACCGCACGGGCTACTTCGTGCTGTCGCCCGAGGCGCGGCTAAAGCTCGCGCCGGAAGGGGAGGTGGACTTCAGCATGAACTACGATCTTACGCGCCTAGGGCCGCACCTGCAGGAGGAGATCGCGAAGTTGCGGGAGAAACTGGCAGCCGCCGAGAGGGCGGCTCCCTCTATGGAGAGCCGCCGTCTCGGTGGCGATAGCATGGACGATGCTCTTTTCCGACTGCGGCTGTGGCGCATCCTCGCGGGACTCTTGGTCGGCGCGGCGCTGGCGCTCGCGGGGGCCGTCCTGCAGACCGTCCTGCGCAATCCCTTGGCCGATCCTTTTGTCCTGGGGCTTTCGGGCGGCGCGTCGCTCGCGGCTGCGGCCGTCTTGGCGACGGGTCTCGTCGCCGTCGGATCCTTCGTGCTGCCGGTGGCGGCGTTCGCAGGCGCAGTGCTGGCGCTCCTCTTCGTGGCTGCCGTGGCGCGAGCGGCCGGCGGCGGGCCGGTGACACTTGTCCTTGCGGGCGTTGTCTCGGGCAGCTTCGCCTCCGCCATCCTGATGGTGCTGCTTGCCTGCGCGTCCACGCGCACGCTGCAGTCCGTCACCTGGTGGATGATGGGGAGCCTCCAGACGGCCGCGCCGGCCTCCCTTGCGGTGGCGGGCGGGTGCGTCGCGGTGGCGGCGCTCGTCATTCTCTCGCAATCCCGCGCCCTCAACGCGCTTGCGCTGGGGCAGGATCTTGCGCAGACGCTCGGCGTGCGCACGCGACGCGTTCTGCCGCTTGTCCTGGGGGCGGCGTCCCTCGCCGTGGCGGCGGCGGTGTCGCTCGCGGGCATCATTGGCTTCGTCGGGCTCATCGTGCCGCACGCCGTGCGGCGGATCGTGGGCGTGAACCATCGCGCGCTTCTGCCGACCAGCGCCGTGGCGGGGGGGGGCTTCCTCGTCGCGTGCGACCAGCTCGGAAAGCTTTTCGGCGAGATTGAGATTCCCGCAGGCGTGGTGACGGCGCTCGCGGGCGGGCCGTTCTTCCTGTGGCTGCTTGTGCGGAGGGGGCGCCATGCGTGAGCTTGTCGACGTGACGGTGCGCTACGGGTCGATCGTGGCGCTGGACAACGTGTCCGTCCGTATCGCGGACGGCGAGCGTGTGGCGGTGGTGGGGCCGAACGGCGCAGGCAAGACGACGCTCCTGAAGGCGCTCGCTGCGGACGCGCAGGAGCGCGTCCCTCCCGGCATGGTTCACGCGGGAGG
>JAEEGL017212608.1_pt1 | contig 11962 bp, 9 predicted proteins | sample 9134231 | NCBI WGS metagenome assembly JAEEGL01 (sample SAMN16246548, study PRJNA631951) | gut metagenome | biome: gut microbiome; feature: rumen; material: fiber-attached | host: Bos | place: Iran: Karaj | collected 2018-10 | reverse complement strand
CTTTTGACTGGCTCACAAGGGCCTCTTTTAAAACCAGATTAGATTTAATATTGAATAATTTTGCCGATTTTTTTAAGAGGGAAGATCTATACCTTCTCGAAAAGTCAAAAACACCGACGAACACATGTGATTCTTGGGCAGACAAAAGATATGGTTTCTACTATTACCACGACTTTAGAACAGGTCGGCCTTTTGAAACTGAATATTTAAGAGCAAAAGACAAATTTGATCGAAGAATAGTAAGATTGTACAAACAAATATCTGAGGCAAAAAATATCTTATTTGTCTGGCGGAGCGGTGATAAACATCAAGAGATAGATCTTGTAAAAGATTACTATTTAAAACTTACCCAAAAATTCCCGCTGCAATCTATTTATTTGTTATTAATTGAATACAGTGAAAAGGAAGAAAATCAATTCCTCGAAAATGGCCGTATCTTAATTACCAAATTTGATAACATCTCGTATAAGCAAAATAGGCATTGGAATGCCACAATGGGTAATGAAACCAACAATCTTAAAATATTCTCCCAAATTAAAATAAAGAGATCGCTAGGATGGCGTATAAAATACCTATTTTATTGTTTGTTGAAATTTATGATTGGCATTATCCCCTGCCGATCAATGAGGCATAGTTTGCGAGGTCAATTGAACCTGAAGTTCTACAAAGAACCACTATAGGGATTAAACACTTTCGAAAGGTTTTAAATTTCTAATTATTGTCTCCAGAACAAACCGCTTGTTTTGGATAAAAACGGTTAGGTTTTAAGGTTTGGGTTTTGCTTGGCCGCTCCTCGGTGAATTTAAGGAGAATGCGGGAGAAGAATGCCGATAAAACTCGGCCAATTTAGCGTACTTAAAGAAGGTATAGAAAGTTTGGCCAAGAGATAAGATAAGGCCGCGCTGGCCTTGCAAGATCCCTCCTCGGATGAAATACGCTATTAGAAAATCTACCGGAAAGCGGCAGAGGTTCCACCATTTAAACTTTTTCCCTTGCTTAAATTTATCTAAGGCCCAGGCGGTAGAGTAGGCATTCATTTTTGCCATGTATTCATCTAGGTCGCGATATGATTCATGCCAGTAGCAATTTTTAAGCTTAATCGCCTTACCTGGAGCAAATAAACGCTCATGCACTAAGGCCGTACCATAACTGGCCATAGATCTGCGTGCTAAGCGGGGAGGGCAGGCCTTTAATAAATCCCCCCAGCACATCTTTTTGCCTAGAAAGATATTATGCAAGGGAATATGAACTAAGTTTGCGGTGGTACTGGTAATAGTAGATGATATTTCCGCTTTAAGTTCGTCCGTTAAACGTTCATCCAAATCCAGATTTAGCACCCATTCCCCGGTACATTGATCCAAGGCAAACTGCTTTTGCGCGGAATATGAGGTAAATGGATGTAAAATAGCTTTGGCCCCCCAACTCTGCGCAAGGGAGAAGGTATCGTCTTGGGTGGCGGCATCTACCACGATTACTATTTCCTCGGCAAATCCTTGCAGATGCTGCATAAATGGCGCAATGTTGTTAGCTTCATCTTTGGCAATGGCAAATACAGAAAGTTTGGGTGGCATAAGATGGCCTTTAAGATTTCTGGTTGGATAATTCTAATTTAACGGTAATTCTACATTTTTTTCGTCTATATCCTTAGACAGCTTAGCACGTTTAGGCCATTTGTGCTTAGCAGAAATTAGCGTGACGATAGAGGAAAACCAAGGTAAATTGCTGGCAGTATTAAAATAGGGTTGGGGATAAAAAGCATCAAATTTACAGCATTTATTTATGTGTTGAGATGGGTGATGCCATGGGTGTTTGATAGGTGCTTATTAATTGCAGCTTAGCAGACATACAGACTTATTATGGCCTTAACAAAAATTCGCCGATTTAAATTTTGGTTACGTAAGCAAAAGGTTAAAGCCTTTTGTACGATGGTGCGCTTGCTGAGTTTTTCCAAAAAAGTAGAAACTGTAAGTTTACCGTTGCCAAAGTCTTTAAATAAAATTCTTTTTCTAAGAACTGACGGCAAAGTTGGTGATTTTATCGTATCAACCTTTGCCCTTCAGGAAATGGCGAAGTTTTACGGGTGCAAGATCGATATTTTAACTGATGGAGCTTTACTGGAGCTTGCCGCCATTCAGCCTTTTATTGGCCAAGTGCTAAATAAACAACAATATCTTGGTAAGTGGAAAGTGAGATCCAAGATTCTTAACTCGGTTATTTTGGGTTTTAAGTTAAGAAAGAGAGGATATGATTTAACTATCGATGTTGAGGATGATGGCCTTAAGTTAGAAAGTGCCATCACCACCTATCTTGGAAAAGCTAAATTTCGGTTGGCATTTAATCCTCCGCCCAAAGATAGGATCATAAACGTTGCGTTGTTTTATGATTTTAAGGCATTGAAGCATTTTACCCATGTTTATAACGAGGTGTTAAGGGCGTTGGGAATTAATTCAATTCCTCAAAATCAAATTCAATATCAGTTAACTTTGACGACAGAGTCAGAGTCTGTTGCCCAAGCCTTAGTAGATCAACTTCGAGCGAATAATTGGCCGATTGTAGCGTTTAATGTTTTTGCGGGAGGGAGAGACCGCAATTTTACAATTAACCAGGTTAAAGCGATATTAAATGCTCTTTCCCGAGTGCAGTGGATATTGTTAGGCCCTTGGCAAAAATTACAAGAATTGCAGTCGTGCTTGGGCAAATTGCCTAATGTGGTATTTCCTATTGATATCTTGAGATCCTGGCAAATTTTAGGTTCTCTCAGCTTAATTAAGGCCAGTGATGCTTTGGTGAGTGTGGACACCTTTGCGATTCATGCGGCAGTTTGCTTCAAAAAATCACTTTTTGGTATTTTTTCTGAGTTTAAATCCCACGTCTGGGGGTCGTTGCAGCAGCAAAATAATCAATATTTGTATGTGTATGACAATGGTTTGTCAGTACCAGAATTGGCCAACGCTGATCTAGTGATAGCATTAGATGAGTGGACTGCTAGACAAAACGGTATTGGTAGTAGTCATGATGTAGAAAAAACATAATATTGTGAATATTTATAAGAAGGTAATGATTCATATCTGAGGGGTACATTACTGATGAAAAACGATATTTCACATGAAACTTTTATTGATGTTCATGATCAAGATCTAATCATTAGATTGGAACAAAATAAAGTTTTTCGTTACCTGACAAATTATCGGTATGTTTTCCTGGGGAATCGGCCTACAGATAGAATAAAAGATTATCCCAACGTAATCATCGCCCGTGATTATCCGGAGAATATTGAACAGTATAAATCATTACTGGATTTTACCGGCCAATATATGCTGGTTAAAAACGACTTGATTAAAACTGATTTTGTTTCGTTTGTGCAATATGATAGTTTGGTTCTACCTGATTTTGAGCGAAAAACGAGAAATCTGTTGGCCAGTCATCCGGATGCTTTGATTGGTTACTTTAGGTTCGATTTGGCCTCTCCTGGTTTCATTGGTGATCATTTTTGTGGTGGCATCATTGAAAGCATCAAGCATCATTATGGGCTTGATGTTAGGGAGCTAACGAAAAAGGCCATTCAAGAAGGTTCTGATCGTTTTTTTCCGGGAGTGATTAGTTTTGCCTGTTCCAAGAAAACGCTAGAACGTTTTGTGGATTGGTGTGCTCCTATGATTGATGAGTTGGGGAAGCAAAAGATGGCCGGCCATTATATTGAACGAGGGGTCAAATTCTTCTGTATGGCCAATGGCGTAAAAAATTATTATTTACCTCACGTGGTAGATCATTTTTTTGCATCATCTCATGATCAAGACTATGTATCTTCAGATGAAAAGCAGGCGAACCAAACAAGTCTTGAACAATTGTTGAACGGCAGCATGCCGATTTTACAGGCGGATACATGGTGGAAGAGATTTAGACGAAAAGTTTTTTCGATAGATCTGATGCCTGGAGGGAAACGCTACGAATGTCATTTGCTTGGAATAAGGTTTAAAGTAAAAAAGAAACATTGAGAGATTGGCGTATTCAATTGGGGCCTAGAGAAATTGTTTTCATGGCGAATGGCATATTTTTATGAGGAAGAATATCGAGTTGTAGCGGGAGCAAAATAGTAATTATGTATGGAATGAAAGATCTTCAAGGTAAAAATAGCGGACAAAAGGTTTTAATATGAAAAGAGCACTGGTTACAGGGATTACTGGCCAAGATGGTAGCTATTTGGCGGAACTTTTGCTGGAGAAAGGGTATGAAGTTCACGGGATCAAACGAAGAGCATCGTCCTATAATACCCAGAGAATCGACCATCTATTCCAAGATGTCCATGATGTCGACAAGAAAATTATGCTCCATTATGGCGATTTAAGTGATTCGGCCAATTTAAATAAATTAGTGCATGATATCGAACCAGATGAAATATACAATCTTGCGGCACAGTCTCATGTAAAAGTTTCTTGGGAATGCCCAGAATATACCGCGGATGTTGATGCCTTGGGAGTGTTAAGATTATTAGAAGCAATTAGAATCAATAAGTTGGAGAAAAAAACTAAATTTTATCAAGCCTCTACTTCTGAATTATACGGCCTCATCCAAGAACCACTCCAAAGTGAAACCACGCCATTCTATCCTCGATCACCTTATGCCGTGGCGAAGCTATATGCTTACTGGATTTGTATCAATTACCGTGAGTCCTATAATATGTGGGCCGCAAATGGCATATTATTTAACCATGAGTCGCCCCGTCGTGGCGGAACCTTTGTCACACGAAAGATCACAATGGCCGCATCGAGAATAAAAGTTGGGTTACAGGAGAAGTTATACCTGGGGAATCTCAATGCTAAGCGTGATTGGGGCCATGCTAAAGATTATGTAAGGGGAATGTGGCAGATTGTACAACAAGACAGACCTGGGGACTATGTTCTCGCGACGGGAGTGACTACTTCGGTACGAGATTTTTGTAAAATGGCCTTTGCGGAATTGGGGATGAATTTGCAATTTAAAGGTAAAGGTGCGGAAGAAATAGGAATCGATACAGATACGGGAAAGACGGTGGTTGAAATTGATCGTCGATATTTTAGACCGGCCGAAGTCGATTTACTTTTAGGTGATAGTTCCAAGGCAAGACGGGAACTTGGTTGGCAACCGGGATATGATTTGAAAAAGCTAGTTAGGGAAATGGTTCGTGCTGATCTTGCTTTGGCCCAGCAAGAAAAATTATTACGCGATAACGGACATGAAGTTTTAAAACAACAGGAATATTGATCAAAAGGTTTTTAATATTTGGTCAGTTTCAGCTGTTAGGGTTTTAGATGAAACAGAAAAAGCAGAAGATTTATGTTACGGGCGGTTCGGGAATGGTGGGCCGTAATTTCATTGAAGGCCTGGATCAGTCCCTATATGACGTAATCGCTCCACAATATCCGACGCTTGATCTTCGTAATTTTGACGATGTTTTTTCTTTTATTCAACAAGAACGGCCAGATATTATCTTGCATACCGCGGGACAAGTGGGAGGTATTCAGTCCCAGATCAGTGACCCCTACGGGTATTTTACCAACAATATGCTGATGGGGATTAATATCGTGAGGGCCGCTAAGGAAAATGGCGTTAGACGATTAATTAATTTGGCCAGTGCCAGTTGCTATCCGGGTGATGGGGATAGGCCAATGCGTGAAGATATGATTCTGGCCGGTTATGGTGAATCGTCGAATAATGGATATGCCACGGCCAAGGCGGCAATTTTGAAGATGTGTTACTACATCAATCTTCAATTTAGTGGTTATTGCTATAAGACACTTGTGCCATGCAATCTTTATGGCCGATACGATAAGTTTGACGAACATAACGCGCAAATGATTCCCTCAATTATAAGACGGATGCATCAGGCGAAAGCGATGCAACAAGAAGACATGGTAATTTGGGGTGATGGATCAACGAGAAAAGAATGTATGTTTGTTACAGATTTTGTGCAGATACTTATGAAAATTTTAGAACTAATTGAAACAATTCCTCCGGTAATGAATGTAGGCCTAGGTTATGATTCCACCGTAGACGAATATTATGAAATAGCGAGCAGGGTAATTGGATATCGCGGCAAGTTTAAACATGATCTTACGAGGCCTTCGGGAGGAAGACGCAAGTTGCTGGATGTGTCTGAACAAAAAAAATTGGGCCTTATGCCACAATTTACGTTAGAGGAAGGGATAAGGGCAACCTATGAATATTTTCTCCATGAATTAAATGAGATTTGATATGAAGTATGAATTAGCAAGCTCCTCGTGGGATAAGGAAGAAATCCAAGCGATTGAATCGGTTATTGCTCGTGATATGTACACCATGGGTGATGCCGTTAAAAAATTTGAAGCAGATTTTGCCAAATTTACCGGCAATAAGTATTGTGTGATGGTTAATTCTGGTTCCTCCGCCAATCTGCTTCAGATCGCATCGTTGTTCTACAAGAAAGATAATCCTCTTAAAAGGGGCGACGAAGTTATTGTGCCGGCCGTCTCTTGGGCCACTACATATTACCCACTTTATCAGTATGGTTTGCATCTCAAATTTGTTGATGTGGATAAGCACACCCTTAATTTCGATTTAGAAGAATTAAAAAAGGCCGTAACGGATAAGACGAGAATAGTCTACGCCGTTAACCTGTTGGGCAATCCAAATGATTATGATGTGATAAACGACATCATTAAAAGTAAAAATATCTATCTTCTAGAAGATAATTGTGAATCCTTAGGCGGGGTTTATAAAGGCAGACAGCTCGGTTCTATCGGATTAATGGGAACTTATTCCACCTTTTTTTCCCATCATATGTCTACCATGGAGGGAGGAATGGTTGGGACAAGTGACGAAGAGCTGTACCATATTCTGCTTTCCATTCGTTCTCATGGCTGGACAAGGCATTTACCACAAAATAATAAGCTGTGTAAGAAATCATCCAGTTCTTTTGATGAAAGTTTTAGATTTATTCTTCCTGGTTACAATGTCCGCCCCATAGAAATGATGGGGGCCATTGGCATTGAACAGCTTAATAAATTGCCGGAATTTTTAAGGCATCGCAGAGAAAACGCCCAATACTTTCAAGAATTATTTGGTAATGATGATCGTTTTATTATTCAGCAAGAAATTAATAGTTCAAGTTGGTTTGGTTTTTCATTTCTCATAAAAGAGGAAACGGGCATTAAGAGAGAGCAAATTATTAAAAAACTAACGCAAGCAAACATTGATACCCGGCCGATTGTGGCGGGCAACTTTGCGCGGAAAGAAGTTGTTCAGTGGTTTGATTATGAAATTCAAGGGAAGTTGCCAAATGCAGATTTTATAGATCGGCAAGGTTTTTTTGTAGGTAATCATCAGTTTGATATTAAAGATAAACTAGAATATTTAAAATCAGTGCTCGGTTAGTTTTATCATTGAGAACAATATATACTGTTCAACCTTGGACCCAGGATCGTAAGGTCTGATGAATAAAAGAAAAGGAACTCGAGTGGCCCTTAATTCAAACATGTTGGTTTCAGTTCTGGTGCCGGTTTATAATACGGAAGCATATCTTGATGAATGCCTATCTTCCATTGTCACTCAAACCTATCCTCATCTTGAAATAGTCATTTATAACGATGGTTCAACGGATAGTTCTATGGATATCGTTAGGGAATGGCAAAAGAAAGATGCTCGTATAAGGATCGTTGAAGGCGGGGTGAATAAAGGATTAGGGGCGGCCCGCAACGGATTAATGGCGGCCGCGAGGGGAGAATATTTTACTTTTGTTGATGCTGATGATTGGATTGATCCACCTTATGTCGCTACTTTGGTAGAGGCAATAGGGGACGAGCGAGCGGACTTAGTTCAAGGTCTCTACGGTTTAAAAACGGTATGGGCCAGTGATACCGCAACGAATCGCGTCCGAATGGCCATTGATTACACAACAGCATGGTACAAGTTAATTAAAACAGAGTTCGTGCGGGCCAATCAGATTAGTTGTGTGGCAAATGGGGTAGTGGGAGAAGATGTAGGCCTTTCCCCTCAATTGTATCTCCTGGCCGCAAAAATTACCTTTGTCTCCCTGAATTCCTATCATTATCGTCAAAACGTGGCAGGGTCATTGGTGACTAAACTCGATAAACTACGTATCGGGCGCACGATTAACATGACTTATGTTCTAAATTTTGTCTTATCTAAAGGTTTAATCCTGGAAGAATCGGCCGCAGTATTACTGATTAAACGATTAATTAAGTATATGTCTTCCTTTCGGCATATTTCCGTAGGCCATTCGCCTGATGCTTGGACGGCCTATCAGGCGGGGATGAGGGCCATTTATGGTATGGGTCGGTATTTGTCTATCTTGAATAAGATTCGCTATAGAGGAATTTTGTCTGTAATGGCGAAATGTCCTGGTAAAGGAAAATTTATTTTGCTTAAATTGCTCGCTTGGTAGGGATTATTCATGCGTAACTTTGAGAACATGATTCAGCAAAATTATGGCCCTCACGAAGCACCGGATTTTTTTTCTTTCCCGGTAATTGCTCGGCCGAAGGTTTCTTTGATCATCCCTGTTTATAACAAATATGAGATGACCAAAGAATGTCTTTATTCAATTTTACAACATACCTCCGGGGTGGATTACGAAGTAGTGGTGGCCGATGATTGCTCTATGGATCAAACATCCCGGATAGGAGAACTAATTGGTGGCATAAAGCATATCCGGATGGCCAAGAATGGTGGTTTTGGGGCAAATGTGGCCAATGCCATTGATCATTCCGCAGGAGAATATATCGCACTTTTAAATAACGATATGCTATTTTATTCCGGCTGGTTAAATCTGGTGTTAGATAAACTAGAAAATGATCCCCGCATCGGAGCGGCCGGGGGAACTTTGCTGGCACCCGATGGGACGGTCAGTGAGTTGGGTGGGATGATTAATGAAAAGTTTCAGGTGGCACGGATCGGTAGTAGATGTAGATACCGGAAGGAATTGGCAGTACTTAGCGATGCTAATTTTGATTATAAGAGTGGTTGTTATCTTATTTTTAAGCGATCCTTGTGGGATAAGGTTGGCGGTTTTGATGAAAATCTTCGTCCGGCCTATGGAGAAGATGCTGATTTGTGTCTGAGGATAAAAAAGTTGGGTTTCAAGATTGCTAATGTTTTTGACGCAAAGATTATGCACTTTGAAACCGTTACATATAGGGATATCGAAAGCAGACCAGATTTCCCCAATCATACGCCGTATTTAATTGCCAAGTGGGGTGAATTTTTGGCCCAACCTGAACATCAACGATATTTTTATGATGTTGCCGAAAATTATTATCACTATCTCTTACAGACGAAGAGACATCTTCCGTACTATAAGATGAGAAGGCATGATAGAAGGGATATTTTTGTTTTTGGCCATAAATTATATACTTATCCCAATAAAGTTCGGGTATAAAAATGGGGGATGATATTTTTAACGGAGTTATTTGAAATAGGTTTTCATTAGCTCTATGGAGGGGTTGTCTTGCATATTTCATTTTTGGATTTAGAAAAGATTAATAATCGTTTTCGGACAGAAATTGATCAAAGAATTAAAGAGGTTCTTGATGCTGGTTGGTACCTCTTAGGAAAACAAAACGAGATATTCTTGTCGAATTTTGCCCATTTTTGTGGCACCCGATATGCCGTAGGTGTTGCTAATGGTTTAGATGCACTGGAATTGATCATTAGGGCATATGATTTAAAAGAAGGCGATGAAGTCATTGTTCCATCTAATACGTATATTGCGACTATCCTGGCGATTTCGGCCAATGGGTGTACCCCAGTTTTAGTTGAACCAGGCTTCGATACGTACAACATTAATCCTGATTTAATTGAAGCGGCGATTACATCTAAGACAAAGGCCATCATGGTGGTTCATCTGTATGGCCAAGCGGTGCAAATGGAAAAAGTTTGGCAAATCGCGAAAAAGCATAACTTAAAGGTCTTTGAAGATTGCGCTCAAGCGCATGGTGCTATTTATCAAGGAAAACGGGTGGGCAATTTGTCGGATGCGGCGGCGTTTTCTTTTTACCCAGGTAAGAATTTAGGTGCTTTTGGCGATGCCGGGGCGGTGGTAACTAACGATGAGACGATTTATAAAAAGATAAAAGCTTTGGCCAACTATGGTTCTGATCGGAAGTATCATAATTTATACAAGGGCGTTAATTCGCGCTTAGATGAGTTGCAAGCGGCCATCCTTGATGTCAAATTAAAATATCTTGATGAAGACAATGAAAAACGCCGTAAGATAGCGGACTACTATTTGGCCAATATTAAAAATTCACAGATTATCTTACCCAAAACTTATGATAGAAATGCTGCCGTTTGGCATATATTTGCCGTAAGGACCAAAGATCGGGATAAATTTCAAGAATATTTAAAGGAAAGGGATATTCAAACCTTGATTCATTATCCTATTCCTCCCCATAAACAGCCCGCATATCAAGAGTGGAATAATAGAAGCTATTCGATTTCGGAAGAGATTCATAATACGATTATTTCTTTGCCCATGTCTCCTGTCCTGACTCAAGAAGAGACGGAGTTTGTAGTTGAGGCAATTAATGAGTACCATTAATGCCGATTTTTTTAGGAATCGTATTTTAAATAATCAAAAGAAATTTTTGGCCATGGAAAATTCCGTGGCCCAAGAAAATGATTTTAAGAAAAAATGTCAGTTGGCACACGAAGCTGCGATTTTTGCGGTTCAGCACACCACGGATGTCTTTGCTTCCCCTATAATTGAGCAGGCATTTTTGGATCTTGCGTCAAAATACCACGTTGAATTACCTCAGGAATATACTAAGGGAACAATGTTACATGTGATGACTGAGGCCTATACGGAAGGTGGCCATACTCGTTGTGTAGAACGTTTTGCTCAGCAGCTTAAAGATTTTAAACATTCTTGTGTGATTCTTGGCCAATATGAAATTTTACCTCCACAATTGCGCACTATCATGCAGTCTACGGGGGGCGATCTTGTTGTTTATGACCCAAATTTATCAATGGTAGAAAGGGCCAAATCTTTACGGCAATTTGCTGCTCATTTTGAGTACATCGTTTTGCATATTCATATGGACGACCCGATGGCCTTAATCGCCTTTGGAACGGAGGAATTTAAACGTCCTATTGTATTTTTTAATCATGCGGACCATGCGTTTTGGTTGGGAGTATCGATTGCTGATTGGGTGGCAGATCTTGGCCTTTTAGGCCATGAAATCACGATCAACAACAGAGGGTGCCTTCATGCTTCGATTTTAGGTATCCCTCAGGATGACAGCAAAGTACTTGTATTAGACAAGAATGAAGCAAGAATTAAACTGCATTTTCCGCTAGATAAAAAAATAATTTTTTCGAGCGGATCTTCTGGAAAATTTGAGCCAATAGATGAGCTATCTTTTTATAATATTGTTTCTGATATTATTAAAAATGATAATGATGTATTATTTTGTATTGCCGGGGTAAACAAAAAAAGAAGCTTTTGGCGAAAATTGGCCAAACAATTTCCCCACAATGTGCTTTTTCCTGGACCGTTAGATTATCTAAAAGAGTATCCCTATTATCTTTCAGTGGCAGATTTAGTGATAGATAGCTATCCTGTGGGTGGAGGAACGGCAGTTATTGATGCTATCAAGGCCCAAAAACCGGTTTTAACGTTGCATAAAAAAATGCAAGGCGATTTCTTGATTGAAAGTAAAGGAGGCTGCTGTTCTTATGAAGACTTCTTGAGCAAAGTTCATGATGTTTTGAATGATGAAAACACGGCCCAAGAAATCTACCAAGATATTTTCAGGAAATTTACGGAAACAGCAAATTTAATCGCTTGGCAAGATAGATTTCAAAATATTCTGAACAACTTGCCGGATAGGCATAGCTTGCACTATTCAGTGAGAAAAATTTATCCTGAAATAACGCTATATTCATTACGGACGACCAGATGGGCAGAAAAATATGATGGTGATACAGT